>SDBS01003695.1_pt1 | contig 15041 bp, 6 predicted proteins | sample 2277091 | NCBI WGS metagenome assembly SDBS01 (sample SAMN10404972, study PRJNA504765) | marine sediment metagenome | isolation source: marine sediment core GS10_PC15, 163 cmbsf | place: Arctic Ocean: Southern Knipovich Ridge | collected 2010 | reverse complement strand
CGGTGCTCGCCGAATCCGCAGAGCGATGTCGTCAACATACTTAGGTGAAGGCAGCGTCCGATTACCTTTGGCATGTCGAAACGTCTCAGTCTTATCAACCTTTCCTGTTTTTGTGTTCACCCATTCTGCTTTGTAAGTTCCCTTTGGCAGCTCCACAATCAGTTTCATTTCACTGCCGCCATTGATGTAAATGGCATAAGCACGACCTGCCTGGACCAGAGCACGTGCGGTTGCCTTATCTGGAACCCCGCCTTTGATGACTGAATTGTCCGGCTTCATTCTGATAAAGTTGAAGCTGTTAATGAAATCCTTAAGAATCTCCAACTGCTTGTGCAGTACCGGCCCGCCGCTACCCGGGGCATTGATTTTTGCTGTCCCATCTTCGCCACCAACCGTGAATGAATAATCGAGGTTGTCATAGACTGCTCCCCCAGCGATGATAAAGTCCCAGCCTTCCAACCGATATGGCTTCGGCTCGCTGCCTGCAAAGCCCGTCTCATCGTCGCCGATTACTTTGTTCAGACCGTAGTTCTCGGTAACAGATTTCGGTGGTTTGGCGTAATGGAAATTGAAAATAGACACGTTTGGATTCGGGTTGACCACTTTTTTGGATTTGTTAGCGATGTTCTGAGCGATTAAGTGCTTTGTCTTGAATTTTGCTTCGGCCTTGACGATAGTCTCAGCGATGTGATTTTGCCATTCGAGCGTCACGCCGCCAAAGTATGGCTCGTTGCAAATTTCATAATAGATGTTGTCAAAATCCCTTAGCTCCTCGACTATCTTGCGTACCATTGCATCCTGCACAGCCAACAGCTTGGGATGATTTAGCGTGTAAACCTCCGTGCGCTCCATTTTGCCGATGCCGTTCACATTATTGGCGGCGTTCATAGGGCTAAGTTTCCACATATCATCTTTGTAGAATGGGCAAAATAATACCAGTTCAACCACAACGCCGTTTTTGCTCGCTTCGGCAAGAAAGTTGCGCAGGCGTTTGAAGTAGGCTCTATCCCACTTTGTGAGGTCGAACTTATTGCCGCCATTTGCATAGCCTGGTGTATTGCTCCTGGCCCAGGGACATATCAACTGACCTTTTGCCGGCGCCAAAGTATTATTCTGAATCTTAAATGCCCCCGAAGGCTCACAGTACGCTCCGCTGAATGTTCGAGTCAGATTAAAACCGTGTGATTCAAGAGTCTTGAGGTACTTCTTGTAATTGAAGGCACGATTGAGCACAGCTCCGTAATGCTCACCGGACGTTATCAAAACTGTCGGCTTGCTGCGCCACAGGAAATAATGGGGATTATCCGGATGCAGTTGAATTGGCTTAATCTTCTGTGTGGGTTGTGCCGCATCTACAGAAAAAACATGGCCAACCAATCCTAACAGCAACGCACATATAAAAATTCCCAGTCTAAGGCAGACATAAACATCCACCAACGACACTGTTTTTCTTTTGATTGATAACATCTTATTTACCTATTCAATAATATCGGCTCCTATTATTCAAGGCTTATTGGAGATTGGAAATTGTTTTATCGTTTTTTTCTTTGGTTTTCGCTTTGACTTGTTTATTCCCCTTGGATGTTATCAAGATAAAAAGAATCCGCATCCAGTTACGAAAACTGATATGATTATATACGTTCAGAAACGATGTCCTTAAAAATCGCGAACTGCAAGTCAAACACTTTCCGCAGCTCATCATCTGGAACCACATCACCTGTAACACCCATATATGTATCTGTAAATCGCGAGCCAAACCCGATGACGGTCACAGTCCCTTTGCCGTGACGGACTCGTGCGGCCACTGGCACGTTTACTACCGACATTATTGGCTCCCCCCCCCCAATCTCACAGGTTGAGTCGATTGTTATCGCAGGCCAATTCTCAGGCGCGTTCAGTGGGCCACTATGCTCCGTGCCTGGTTTCACAGTTAGCCCAAAGGGATACAGCAGACTGTTTGCAGTTGACTCGAGGTTTGCTGGTGAGTCCAGGATGAGAACTTTCCCACCCGATGCGACATAATTGACAAGTTCCTTGCGGAACTCCCTCGTGACCGTCAGGTTGGGATGTGTAAACACGATAAGGTCGCCGCTAAGGGCATCGGTGCCGCTTCGACGAGAGGTGAAGTAACCAAGGCGCAGAATCCACCGCTCGAAAATCCCGAATCCGTCTTTCTGTCCAGCGATAAAACCGCTTTTGGAAAGAGGTGCATCGCACACCGTACGATCAACCACAACTTCAACCATGGGCCGAACCGCTTTTGGAAGAGGCATAGAATACTGGTGAATTGCTCGTGTACCCACTACTGCAATCGCCCAGCCGAACACACCTGCGCTGACCACAACTAACCAGGCCATGTTCCATCTTCGACAGAGCACCAGACCGCCGGCAAGGAGCAGAAGCCCCAAAAAGATTAGGAATGGTCGTAGGTAGTAACGGTGGTTGCGGTGGTTAAGCCATTCGAGCATGCCAAGCATTAACTCAGTCTTCCCAGGTTCAAAGGTTGCGAAATTAGAAAAGATTGTCGAATCAGTAAAAGCGGCAACACGGCCGGCACCGTAATGGGTACTCAACAATTGCACGAAAGCACCATACCGCATCTCTGCCCGGTCTACGACTTGGGGATAGTAATTGCTCGCGTGGTAATCAGCCAGCAGATTCTTCAGACCCGTGGAACGAATGACTGCTCGGCTAAGACCTCTTTCAGGCTTGATAGAACAGGAGACCGCGAAGTTGAGCGGAGGCATGTTTTGAATTATTGGGTGCGGTACTAAAGGTAAAGGGTAGAGTTGAGTATAAATAGTATCGATCTCAAACAGACAATCGTAACGAAAACTGAAACCGAAAATCTTCGCTATATCGTTTATGTGTGTGCCTGTATTGAAAACGTTCGTGTGTTCGCCGATGAGCAGCAAACCTCCTCCCTGTTCGACAAATCGCTCTATTGCTTTTATTTCTTCAGGGTCATATCGTAAAGTCGGCACCTTAACTATAAGAACATCACAGTTTTGAACAGCGGCATCATCAAGGGGAGTATTGAGGCGAGATGTTTCATAAAAACGGGAGCAGTAATCATATATGCAGGCATAGTTATATCCAGAGTCGTGCCCGTACCAGTTCGTGTCAAAGGGCTTATCGGTAGGTTCCCAGGTCGAGTGATATTCGTCGACCATGACTCGGCCCTGTTTACGTTGTCCCGGCATATCCAGGAGCAAACACATAATCAGCATAAAGCTTCCTGTAAAGATCAGGATGATTGCTCCAAGACTTTTGGAAAGCTTCACTCTTGGTTCCGAAGCCAAAGTCTGATGTCCATTGAATGGTATGTGAACGAACCTTAGACATAAAAGGATTGGTCCCAGCAAAAAAACCATCAGCAGCCATGGATTCCAGAATTGTTCCATCAAAGCCAATTCTTCATCATATCCGGTACGAAGTGCTCGATGCATAAAAATCGATATCAACATGGCTGCGCGAGCAAACAGCCAGGCAGTAACCAATATGACCAGAGCGGCACAACGTTTCACTAAGCGCAATTTTTGTTTCCCTTGCGGCTGGATTGGTTGTATTCGCAGGCACAGCATCACAATCCCGCCGAAAAGGAAACATAACGTAGCCGGGTCTAACAGCAACTCCCAGGTAGCACCAATAAGATGGACAGCTCTTGGTGAGTACAAGCCAAGATTGGTGCCGTCTAACGATGCTCTGAAACCTAACAACCGCGAAATTGCGTAAAGCAGGCTTGGGAAGGGCCATGTAAGTTCATGTGATCTCGCTGTGACGTACTCATAACCGAGAATCGCAAGTGATTGCGTCATCAAGATGACACCTGCCGCTATGAGCGCCGATGCAAGAACCCTGGGCCAGCGACGGGGAATAGGTACTATGCCAAGCACAAGGCCTACAAAGATAAGCAATGGCGCTGCACGATAGGGCCAGGGGGCTAAATCAATTGCAGGTAGCAACATCACTGCGGCTACTCCCGCCTCAACTGCGTTTGGTTTGCGAATGCGAAATCCAATGAGTAATCCTGTTCCGATCCCTACAAGTATCGCCCAGGCTAACCACTTAGCATCATGGTAGTAGCTCAGTCCGAAAAGCCACGAAGAGCTCAATATCGCCAATCCAATCCATGACCGTTTCAATTTGCAACCTCCTGATTAGAATTATCCAACGCTGTTCCGTTTTGTTCGGAATCAGGTTGGTTTTGCAGAACTGGAGGAATCCACATCTCCTGGTCTCGTAATTGTGTGATGAACCACCGCCAGAAGTCAGCGTTCTCCCGCACGCCTTCGAAGAGTTGTCCTCCTTCCCATTCGAGATTCTTATTCGTTGCAAAACCTGTATCCCCAATAACCACAACCTTACCGGCCCCGAGCCGCCGCAACATTATAACCGGCAAATTGTTGTTCCCGTATGCGATAACCCGGGCGCTTGGGTCGTTACAAGTTACAGGCCAAGCCGCGTGAAAGCGCACGAAGACACGTTGGTCTCCCGAACTAAGGTATGGAGACTTGAAGTGTCCCATAGGTTCAGGTTCAGGAGGGTTCGGCCCAGAAGTTCCAATAGTAAAGCCGAAAAGCGAAAGCAGTGAACGGCTGGCTTCCGCACGGTCCTGTCCCACCATGATAATGAAGGTCCCGCCGTTCATCACGAAGTCCCATACTGCAGCCCGTTCCCTCTTCGAAAAACTAAGTGAAGGCGCAATTGAAACCAAAAGATCCGCACGTGCAAGCCGCTTGGCTGTCAACTTTGGAAGGGAAAGAATGAGATACTCGTTCCGCATAAGTGTGAGGATAAATCCCCCGATGCCGTCAGGACGCCAGGACTCCCCGCTGTATGCTCCTAAGTGAGCCGAGTCGATGTAGGCCAAGTTGTTGGGTGATTTGTAGCGTCCATCAGGGAGAATCTCGCCGGCACTTTGACTGATTGCCGTAGAGACAGCGAGCGAGCCTGCCAAGCCTAATGTCACCAGGATAACCCTCCATTCTCCTGCATTCCAAATCAAAAGGCCGAAGAGCAGCCCACAGCTTAATGTGCCGAGTAGCTGCCGCCACATCGGGTGCGCATTTCCGGAGTTACCGGCCAGATAGCCGAACAAACGCGAAGTGAAAATATGCGCACCGACATTGATACCGTTCGTTACACTCGATGTGTCGCCGAATGCAATGATACGTCCCTTCCCCAGCGGCTGCTCAGCTATGAGGATCAGGTCGCCGAGTTTTTCGCCGGAGTCGTAGTGCCCGTTGCCCATCTTGGCCCGGCTGCTTCCCTCGTCTCCTGCGTCGGACCAACCCCACCGTCCAATTAGCAACGGACGCGCGGGCCAATTTATCTCCAGAGAAGCGCCAATAACCACACCGAACTGATTATGGTCGTCTGGAACACCTGCTGTCGCAGGGTGGGCAATCGCCTCGTATGACTGCAACCAGCCGCCAACCGTAAATGTGCCCGAATCGAACATGACTCGTATTGCAGTCGGCTCCAGCACTTCATTGAAGCGGTTGCTTGCGTTCTTGTCTCGAGTCGTGTGCTCACCCATCATCAGAAGTGAGCCACCCCTGCGTACAAAGTCCCAAATCCGATCCAGTTGCCCTTCGGCCCAGGGTTCGTCAGGAAAAAGCAGGACTAAGGTATCGGCATCCCGGAGGTCCTCGTCTGACAAGTCGGGTGAGATAAGACTACTACCTCCCAGGCTTTCGATATAAACCGGAAGCATTCCATACATTCCGCTTGAGAGTCTGCCATACTGGCCGTGTGTCGGTTTGAGCCAGTTGAGAAATCCTTTCTCATAGAAAACAACCTTTTTACCCTGGAGGGCCATTTTGCCTGGGTAAAACGCAATCATAAGGGGCAAAAGGATGGCCAGAATAGGAGCACCAAAACGCAGCATAAATTGGGCCCGGGAACGGGGCACAGAAGCTTTTGTGAAATTCCGCTCACCCGCTGCGACACAACGCGACGAGCTGTCCCCAAGCCAGGCAGACCACCGAAACATAGCTCCGGCGGTCAGAAGATGTATCCCGCAAGCCAGGACGGGCAGGTTCCAGGGCACAGCTTTATGGAGCAGACCCGCCCAGTACCAACCTTCTTGCTCAACCGGCTCGGCTACCACGGCAAGGAGATGTGGAGTGTATGACAATGCAATTAGATAACAGACATGGCCCCCAAGGATGCCTAAAAGGCTGTAGGTTGCCCGTAGCTGTCTTGGTCGTGGGCTACAGGCCAACCAGAGAACCCAAAGCACGCTCATAAGCACCAGGAAGTCGAGACCGGCAAATGTGGAACCGACATACATAGATTGATGCGTGACAAAGCCCCCGACGTTTCCGAGGGTGCGACCGAGCAAGTCGGCCATCGACCAAACTAAGGGGATACTTGTACAGGCCATGCGGTAGAGGCCAAAGACTGCGGCCGCAACAGACAAGATACGCAGCATCTTCTTGCCCTGTCCACGAGAAGTGAATGCAAGAGACGCCAGAAAAAATGAGACGCCCATCACATTGATGGCTGGCAGGGACGAGGATATCATATATATAGACAAACCTACCGTTGCCAGCATAGCTACAATGCCTGTCCTCTGTCGCCAGGGGAAAGGGCGCTGCGAGAGGATTGCTACGCCCAAAGCTGCCAAAGTCAGCACCCGCCGCAGGTGATGCGCTAATAAACCCGTTGAACCGGCCGCAATCCATACAGCCGCAAGACCGGCTACTGCTGCGACTACCAGCCCCAGTTCCGCTGATGTGTCTGCTGGACAATCCGAGGTTAATTCTTTGTTTTTTCCTTGCTTATTTTTAGTCACTCAGTGGATTATACCTCATATCACTACCTATGCAATCAGAAATTTTTATACATGAAAAGAGATTTCGTGAATTTATACACGAGTTGTCATCTTCCCTCGAAAGTATTTTGCAATACTTCTCATGGCACTGATGTCGGAAGACATGTTGAGCGTTTCTCTATCTCATAACGGATAAGTCCTGGGGCAAGCAGTGGGTAAGCTTATGACCTGAAGAAACCACGACCAGACAAAGTATGCTTGAACCATTGCGTCAGGTTACTGACGCAATGGTTCAAGTCCAATCTTTCTGTCTATGATTTTGTTTTATCCCACACTTCAAAACGCTTTTGCTATCGGCTTTGTGATAACAGTGGGGGCCTGCACATCTATCGTCGGACATTGTCGCACATAAGGAACGCTATTTGTGCCTTGCCCTGGGAGACACGCAATTGTGACCGGCACGCAACCCAAACCCACGACTGTTTCAAAGCACGGGAAAATTGTACGCGGCTCGCAACCCACGATTGTAGCCGGCGGGCAACCCACGATTGTTACAATCGGGCACATAGGACATTGGGTCTCTATTGGTAATTGCGTAACTCTGCATAAACTGCATACACTCTCTGTGACCGGACATTGGGTCTCTACCGGACAAACAGTTGGTTCAACATAACATTCTGTCGGTTCTTGTGGGCACTTTGTCACTGCCCGGGGACATTCAGTCGGTACTACTGGACACACTGTCCGCTCACTTTGACAATCGGTCAATGGTGCTGGACACTGGGTTCTTATTTGTATACATTCGGTCAAGGGCGCTGGACACTGAGTGTACACTTGTTCGCATTCAGTCACTGTTGCTGGACACCGAGTATATACTTGTTCGCATTTAGTTAATGTTGCTGGACACTCGGTCTCTACCTGTTCGCATTCAGTCACTGTTGCTGGACACCGAGTGTACACTTGTTCGCATTCAGTCACTGTTGCTGGACACCGAGTGTACACTTGTTCGCATTCGGTCACTGTTGCTGGACACCGAGTATATACTTGTTCGCATTTGGTCAATGTTGCTGGACACTCAGTCTCTACCTGGCGACATTGGGTCAATGTTACTGGACACTTTGTCTCTACGGTGCGACATTCAGTTACTGTTGGTGGACACTCAGTATCTACAGGGGGACATTCAGTATCTGTTGCCGGGCACCTTGTATCTTCGGGTGGACATCGGGTATCAACTGCCGGACATTGGGTATCTAATGTTGGACATTTAGTCTCTACTGGTGGACACCTTGTCTCTACTGCTGTGCACTGAGTAGGTACCGTTGGACATTTTGACAGCGCAGGGGGACACTTTGTCTCTGCCGGGGGGCACTTTGTCTCTGCCGGGGGGCATGCAGTCTCTACTGCCGGACATTTAGTCTCCGCAGGGGGGCACTTTGTCTCTGCTGTTTCTGTGCACTTAGTCGGTTCTGGGGGACATTCGGTCTCTACTGCCGGGCACTGAGTGTCAACAGGGGGACATTTTGTCTTCTCAATATTGCACCTTGTTTCTAAGGGAGGACATTCAGTATCTACTGCCGGGCATCGAGTTTCCACAGGGGGGCACTTTGTCTCTTCTGTTCCTGAGCACTTAGTCGGTTCTGGGGGACACTCAGTATCTACTGCCGGGCACTGAGTTTGCACTGCCGGGCACTGAGTCTGCACTGCGGGGCACTGAGTTTGTACTGCCGGGCACTGAGTCTGTACTGCCGGGCATTGAGTTTGCACAGGGGGACACCGGGTCACTACGGTTGGGCATTGCGTTTGCACAACTGGACACTGGGTAGCGCTAACTGGTCTGGAAGTGGGCTGCTCGGAACCATCGTCCGTGTACGTTAATTGAAATGCCATATCTATCGAATTATTTTCAAGGTCATGATAAGGATGCGTCTTCGGATAACGCAGTTCTCTCCACTCGCTTAGTGGACTTGTGTCACTCCGCCAACGCCAAACGGCATCGTCCATGTAATGGTCGGGCCATTGACGCGTTTTCCAGCCAAATTCACCATTCTCAGTAAACACATTTACCATTAACCAATAGATCACGGGATTTTCGGGAGAACCCTGCTGCAAAAACGCCCTGTTGGGATTGACATGGAGATCTATTTGCCAAACCTCAGAGTCACCGCCTGGGCCATATTCCCCAGTAAGCGGATCCCACCACCATTCACCGGGATTACGTACTATGTGATAGAGTGTCTCCTGGTAATCTGCGGGATTGAAAACTCTAAGCCACAGGCGTTCAGCTTGATTAGGCTTGGAGAACTGATTGTCCGGATCTTGTCCTCCGGCGCCCGTCGGATCGTCAGAATAGATGCTGAGGTGAATTTTCGTAATCTCGCCCTTGTTGTCGTACTTCCAGGAGCCCCACAAACGTATGTCCGTGATCAGGTTATTGCTTATACATTCGAAGTCATCAGCAAGGTAACGTTTATTTCCGTCACTGTTGTCAACACGGATATCGATACCGTTTGGGGTCAGGTCCGGCCATTGGGTCCATTTAATGTTCTTGGGTATTTCTTCGACAAATACCTCGTGGTCCTCAACCTCGCCGTCGAGGGCAGGACCTTCGGGGGCTAAGCCGCCCTGATTGCTGATTCGGAATCGGGCGAAAGTTTGTCCAAGCATAGCACTTGTGGACACGGAATAAGATATAGTGTGGGCCCCGTTCGGCAGGAAAGCGTTAAATATCTCTTCGGTTGCTTGCCAGGTCATATCGCCGTTGAAGTCAATCCACGCCTGCACGACGCCGCCGCCACGGACATCAAGTGTGATATCTGCCGTCTCGCCCCGGATCAGCGTTGGAATAGTTACGCCGTTTTCATCATCGTTGCCACTATTGTTATCACCGAGGGCATTAGCCTCTGGCTGGCCGTCTGACTCACTGTCAGGCTGATCGTTCTCATCACCCAGCCACGGACCGGCAATCACGTGATTTGCTCCACTGTTCCCCGAGAGTGTCGGATAGCCCGGCGCCGCAGCACCATCGGGGGCATCACCCCAGTCGTATTCGAGCGGTTCGGCTTCTTTTCTTGGGTAAATAAAGTAGTCCTCTGTCTCTCCATAGTCGTATCCACCGGCTGGTCCGGAACCACCGCCCACTGCCGCATTGGTAACCATACCCCACGGCTGTAGCGATATTGAGATTCGCATCCACATCGGATCCAGCTCTCCTTCCGTCTGTGGATGCCAGCACCTGAACGGAGGTGTGGTAAGGACAACTGAGCCGATGAAGTTGTTAGTGACACTCGCATTCTGAACTGCCCATTCCGGCACGGTGACACCGTCAGGACATACCTCAGTATCGTCCCAGTCACCATCACGATTCCAGTCGCACCACACATTTACATAAGCTGGAGTATCATTAGTAAGGGGATTTGCAAAGGTCACCCTGTAATCGAATGTAGCCTCTTCGCAATAAGGTAAAACCAGCGGTAATTGGACGCCGTCATCTCCTCCATCCTGGTCAGATAAATCAGCAGGGGGGGCGAGATTGTTTTTGAGGTCATCGTCGTACCCAAGATCCGCCTCGCTTTCGCCGGTAACATCGCTGCCAAGATAAACCCAGGCCTGAGGCTGCCAATGAATTGGACCGTATGGAGGTGAGCCTATCTCGTAAACCGTTGGGAAGTTCCCCACGACTCCGCTCGGATACGCAAGCATAGACGCGCCGGGGAAGCTATTAGAGCTGTCCGGTGCATCACCGAGGTCGTGTCCCCCCTGGCCTTCTTCGCTACTGCCGGTAATTACGAATGCCAGATCGAGTGATTCACCCATATATTCATGCTCTTTGGGGTACTCCAGTGGGAACGAAAAGAGTCTTCCAGAAAGAAAGAAGACGGCATTGTCATTCCACCTAAGTTTGTGAGTGGTTGTTTTCCATCCGAATTTGTAATTAGCTTCATCAGGCGCGAGCTCCTTAACACCGAGCCAATAGACCCTCCCTTGCTCCTGGATGAAAGGTTCTTCTTCGATGCAGAAGTTATACTGGTAAGCTTGTGTATGGTTGTCCGGCAAATAGAGTTCTTTCGCCGGGTCGTACCAACCCTCCGGGCCGTCATTGACCTTGCGAGCTGAGTACTCACCGGGGCCAAATATTCGGCTCCATAGCAGTTCTCCCGGCATGCTCCAACTGTTTACTTCAGCGGGGATGTCCGAATAAATGCTGATTTCAAATGCCAAGCTGCTCGGTCCGTCCGGTGGCAACACATCATCGCGGAATGAGCCCCAGATGTGGACATCATTGATCGGGCCGGTACCCATGCACTTAAAATCATCCGCCAGGAAGAGGAAGGACATATCTACATCCATGCCCGAAGAGCCGAGATCAGGTAACTGCGGCCAGTGCATCTTGTGTGCCATACCATTTTGCCAATCACAAGAAACAGCTTGCTGGTAGTTCGTCCCGATAAAGTCGGGATTGCCTTGGGTGCCGGCAGATTGAGAATTATTGCCATCGGCCAATTTTGCGCCAATCCGATCACCTATAGCTGCAAGCCGTCCTCCTCCAAAGGTCATGAGCAATGCCGCAACTAATAGCACGGGAAGCGCTGACTGTAGGTTTAACCTTTTCACTAGCGTGTCCTCCTTTATAAAGAAATCCAGACAGAGAGCCAACTTCTGCCTATTTAATCCCGATAAAGTTGGGACTGGAATTTCCAATTCCTACCTGCTCAATTGAGTCACTGAGCATTATTTCCGATAATATATCAAGTATTTAAAAAAAATCAAGTTATTTTTTGCTGATTTTAAAATTTTTAGCAGAATAATCGCAAAAATATGAACTCAGTGACTCATCATTAATACTTTGACATACCCCAACTATCGTTTCTGTATGGAAAACAAGCTTTTCAGGGTTTATTAGCATTACTCGGCTCTGTCTGAGCTGCGCTGGATCATCAGGAAATTAAAGCATTTCTGAAAAATATTTATAATTTCCCCTTGACTATATGGTCAAATGGCCATATATTGTAATAAGGTTATTTGAAAGGGCGATTATGGAACCGCTAACAGACAAACAGCAAAGAGTATTCAGATTTATCGAGAAGCGGCTGCAGGATAGTAAGCCGCCAAGTCAAAGGGAAGTGGCGGAGCACTTTGGCCTTGCTCAAAATGCAGCTTATCAGCTTATCAATTATCTTAAAGAAAAGGGATATTTGGTGGATTTAGCTGGTCATCGAGGACTTAGGCTCTCGAAGGAATATCTCGAAAAGAAAAGGCAAACTGATGGCATTCCAGTTGTAGGTAGAGTGGCAGCAGGAGAGCCGATATTAGCCCAAGAAAATATCGAAGGATACATAGAGTTGAAGGAGCTCTTTGGACCATCAATAGATACCTTTATACTGAAAGTTGTTGGCGACAGTATGGTTGATGAAGGTATTATGGATGGTGATTACGTAGTGGTGCAGCCCGGACAAAAAATTGCAAACCGCCAAATCGGCGTGGTTTTGCTGGACGATGAAGCCACCGTTAAAAGAATACATTTCCAGAGGGGTCGGATAGCTCTTGAACCGGCAAACAAAGCAGCAGGATATAAGACTAAATACATAAAACAGGGTGATAACAATGTTCGTATAATTGGTAAGGTAACAGGCTGTTTCAGAATGCTGTAAATAGGGGCGAAAATGGCTGGTCGAATTTATATAGGCATAGCAGGTTGGTCCTATCCGGACTGGAAGGGAATCGTCTATACAAGCTCAAAGGTTGACCAGCTTGCGTATATAAGTAGATTTGTGGACTGTTTGGAGATTAACAGCACTTTTTACCGACCGCCATTTGAGAAAACCACAAAATCATGGCTGGAGAAAACCGCCAGGCGCCAGGATTTTTTCTTTACTGCCAAGCTGCACAGAAGCTTCACCCACGAAGGCAAGGTCGATGCGGAAATCATAAGGCATTTTCATAAAGGCTTTGAACCTTTTCTCGAAGCAGGCAAGCTCAAACATCTGCTGATTCAATTCAGATATGACTTTGATGATACTAACCGGAATCGACAGCATTTAACTAAGATAATAAGGAATTTTTCTAAAGCCTTCAGTTTAGCAGTAGAGGTAAGGCACAAATCATGGCAAATGCCGGATGCCCTGGATTTCCTGGGGTCCCGACAGGTCGGGAGAGTTACAGTCTGCAACCTTGATTATCCGACTACCTGGAATTCATTTGATATGCAGTCCCGATGTATCGGGATAGGCGGAAATGGTTATTTCAGGCTGCACGGCAGGAATGCAGAAAAATGGTTTAGCAAGGCCGGTAGAGATGAAACCTACAATTACTACTACAATGAAAAAGAGTTGGCCCAGATAAAGCTGCGGATAGACGAATTGGCCAAAGCTTTTAAGACACTTACTGTTATTACCAATAATCATTATCGAGGTGCTGAGCTTGCCAATGCACTGGAGTTAAAGGCCTTAATCACCGGCCAAAAACAACCCGTTCCCGAAGGACTTCTTCGGACTTACCCAAATCTGGCAAGCATCGCCTTAAATAAACAGCTTTTTTAATATGATGAGTGTAATCAGGATATGAAGACCAAGGCCGAAGTAATCTATATGCCGGATTTGTCGGCAAAGTATCGACAATCTTTGTTTGAGGCCGAGGTGTCAGCAGGATTTCCATCGCCAGCTGCCGACTATGAGGAAGACAAGCTCGACTTAAACAGGTATCTGATTAAAAATCCGGCAGCAACATTCTTTGTAAGGGTCACTGGCTATTCTATGATGGGGGCTGGGATTTATTCGGGCGACCTTCTGGTGGTCGACCGCAGCCTTGAACCGAGAGACAAAAGTGTGGTGATTGCGGTCATAGATGGCGAGCTGACCGTCAAAAGAATCAGAATAGGGAAAAAGAAAATAACTTTAGAGCCGGAAAACGAAAACTATTCTGTTCAGCAAATCACCGAAGATACCGATTTTCAGGTCTGGGGAGTAGTAACCAATGTGATACACGCATTATGAAAGGGTTCCCGCCTTGCGGGGTTCCAAAGACATATTTGCACTTGTAGATTGTAATAATTTCTATGCCTCCTGTGAGCGGGTATTTAGTCCGAAATTGGAAGGCAGGCCGATAGTTGTATTATCAAACAATGATGGCTGTGTTGTCGCCCGCTCAAATGAAGCGAAGGCTTTGGGTATAGGCATGGGGGTTCCGGCATTTGAAGTTGAGGACATTATAAGAAAAAATAGTGTTGAGGTCTTTTCGTCAAACTATGCCCTTTATGCCGATATGTCCAGTCGGGTTATGGAAACTCTATCGGCCTTTACGCCTGATATAGAAGTATATTCGATTGACGAAGCATTTCTGAACCTTGCTGGTTTTAACTGCTCTTTGACAGATTATGGCCGAAAGATATGGAGAACTGTCAAACAGTGGACCGGCATGCCGGTGACTGTGGGTATAGCCCGAACGAAAACCCTGACAAAGATAGCTAATAGGGTCGCTAAAAAATCTGCTAAAGCAAACGGAGTATTGGACCTGACTGATTCTGCTTATCTGGACAAGGTTCTGACTAAAACTCCGGTAGAAAAAGTATGGACGGTAGGCATCAGAACCGCCCTGAAATTAAAAGGCGCAGGTATCAAAACCGCTCTTGCCTTTAGGGATGCGGATATTGGCTGGGTTAGACAAAAATTCGGAGTGGTAGGTGTAAGGACGGTTTATGAGTTGCGTGGTATTAGCTGTTATCCGTTAGAGCAAAATCCGCCTGTAAAAAAATCGATTGCCGTCTCACGTATGTTTGGCAAGCCCGTAGAATCTATTGAAGAGTTAAAAGAAGCCATTGCAAGTTATGCATCAAGGGCAGGAGAGAAGTTAAGAGGACAGGGTTTAGCTGCCGGTGTAATGACGGTTTATGTTACAACCAGTCGTTTTATCGAGTCCCGGCGCGCCGGGATCAATTCTCATACTGTTGAGTTTGCTGTTGCTACCAGCGATACGATAGAGTTGATTCGCAATGCATGCCGATGTATCGACAGGTTATATCGTAAAGGCTGTGCGTTCAAGAAATGCGGAATTATATTCAACGCTCTTGTGCCTGAAGACCAGATTCAAGAGGGCCTGTTTGATAATGTTGACAGATTAAAATCTCAGCGGCTGATGCGGGTGATAGATTCCATAAATACCAGGTTAAATAGCCCCTTGCAGTGGGCAGCGGAAGGTTTAGCCCAATCGTGGAAGGTTAGATTCAAAAGACGTTCTAATCGATATACAACCCGTTGGGATGAGCTTC
>SDBS01003694.1_pt1 | contig 15047 bp, 13 predicted proteins | sample 2277091 | NCBI WGS metagenome assembly SDBS01 (sample SAMN10404972, study PRJNA504765) | marine sediment metagenome | isolation source: marine sediment core GS10_PC15, 163 cmbsf | place: Arctic Ocean: Southern Knipovich Ridge | collected 2010 | reverse complement strand
AGAAGCTGTATCTCTTTCGTGGTTTCAATCTCCTTGGTGATGGCCTTGATCTGTTCCAGGTCTCTTCCTTCGCTGAAATTGGGGACACATTCCACAAGTTTCATTGCTGTTCTCCTTTCGTGAAGCTTTGAACGAGCTCTCCTTTGTGGTTGTATACGTCTATCCTCTCAAATCCGAGCGTTTCCAGCACGGATTTGTCACCAACGATGATGATGATCGGAGTGAGGAGGGAATATCGCTGAGCCGTTTCATATACGGACCGGGAATCGATGCGCATGATGTTCTGGTAGTACTTGTCCCAGTGTCCGGCGCTCAATCCCAGGACCTGAACATCCGCGATCCGCGCAGAGAGATCCGCATAGGTCTGGATATTCAAGGGGTATCGGCCCATCAGATAGGATTTCGCGGTCTCGATCTCCTCGTTGGGTACCCGCTGTGTGGATATGATACGGATCTCCTTTTGGATCTCTTCGATGGACGATCGTATGAATTCGGGCGTGACCCGGGCATGGACGTAGAACACGCCACAGTACCGGTAGAATTCCATGTAACTGAATGCGCTGTAGGCGTAGCCCCTGGATTCCCTCAGGTTCATCAACAGGCGGCTGATGTAGGTCCCCCCCAACACCTGGTTCAAGACTTCCAGCGGGAAATAGTCAACACTGGTCTTGGGCGGGATGAGGGTTCCCATGAATATGTTGACGTCTTTGGCGCGCGGGATATGCAGGAAGCATACTCTGGGTGTGGGATCCAGTTCGGGAGGGGCCAGATGCACCCTTTCCACCGTCTTCTTTTCCCAGGTGTTGAAGTTCCGGCTGACTTTGCGGCTGGCCTGGTTCAGGTCGAGATCGCCGGTGATGACGAGGATCGCGTTGTCGGGCCGGTAGAAATTCTCATAAAATCCCCGGATGTCTCCCAGGGTGTATGTCCGGATGATATTGTCGTTGTAAACGATCTTCTGATAGGCGTGCTCTTTGAATAGAAGCTGATACAGCAGTTTCTTCCCCGAAAATTCCGGATCCTCCCTCCTCCGGGTCAGGTCGTAGAAAGTGACTCTCTGCAGATCCTCGATCTGCCTGCGTGAAAAGCTCGGGCGCACCAGCATGTCGCTGAGGAGCTCCAGGGCTTGATCCAGGTTTTCCTGCAGGCAGGAAAGGGAAAAAGCCGTGTAGTCCGGATTGATCCGGGTTGTGAATTGGCCGCCGATGCTGTCGATGGTCTCTTGCACATCCGAGGCTGAGAAGTTGGATGACCCCCGGCTTACCATGTTGGCGGTAAATGTCGCCAGCCCGGGTTTAGCATCCGGGGACGCGCTTTCGCCTGTCAGGATGGCAAGGTGCAGGTTGACGACCGGATGGCCTGTCTTGCGGACGACCAGAAGCCTGAGATTGCTGGCCAGCGTGTGAGTCTCGATCTCGGGAAGTGTAAGCATAGGCAGAGGATCCGGGAGGGGTGGCCCCCGCCGGAATCTTTCCTGGGCCGCAGCAGGGAGGGGGAGCAGCAGGCAGGCCAGGCTGAATAGGGACAGCAGTGTCTTCATCGGGTCTTGATGTTGACGAGGATCCTGTCCTGATCGAAATATTTTCCCATGGTATAGAAGATGCGCTGGGGTGTGATGTTCAGATATTCGTCCAGCTCAGTGGCGAGTTCGTCCCAGGGGACCTCGGAAAGCCAGCTGTGCGTGAGGAAAAGCGCCTTATCCACTGTGGTGGCGTATTGATTGACATAGTCTCTCTTGAAGACGCTCTTCGCTTTGGCCAGCTCCTTTTCCGATATCATAGAGGACTTGAGCTTGTTTAGCTCGGAGAAGATCTCCTTCTGGCATCGTTCCTTTTTTAGTTCGTTGCTGCTTGCCACAAAAAAGCGGAATGCGGCCTGGTCGTGCCGGGTATCGATTCCCCCGGAGAGCTGGGAGGCCAGGCGCTCCTCTCTCTTTATGAGACGCTCATGCAGGCGCGAGCTGTTTCCTCTTATCATGATATATTCGATGATCGTCAATGCATAGAAATCTTTGGAGCGAGCCTTGGGAATACGATAGCCCAAGAAAAATGCGGGGGAAGAGGCCCGCGCGCTTTCCACGGTGTCTGTGTAGCCCTCGATCCTGAAATCCGAATCATTGGATGCTGCATGCACGGGAAGATCTTCTCCTCGCGGCAGACCCTGGAAGTATTTCCGGACCAGATTTTCAGCCCGATTCAGATCGATGTTACCGACGATGCAGAGTACGGCGTTGTTGGGCCGGTAATATGTTCGGTAGAAGCTCCTGACCTCTGCAACCGTGAGGTCATCGATGTCCGGCTGTTCCCCGATGGTGGAATGGCCGATGGAGAAATCCGGATACAGCAGTGCGTCAAAGACCCGTGAGCCGTTCAGATAGGGATCCCGGTCCTCACGCCTCCTCAGTTCGAGGGCCAGCTCTTTTTTCCAATGACCCACGTTGGCTTGGTTTATGGAAAGAGACATCATCCGGTCTGATTCTAGCCAGAGCATGGTCGCAAGATGGTGGGACGGGACAGTCTGATAGAAGATGGTCCTATCCCGCTCCGTGGTCGCGTTCAGGCGGCCTCCGATCCTCTGGATAAAGCTGACATGCTGCATACGGCCGACGTTGCGTGAGCCTTCTAACATGAGGTTTTCCAAGAGGTAGGCCAGGCCGGCCTTATCCAGGTCTTCATGCATGGAACCCACCTTGTAGGCCACCACTACGGTGACCACAGGCAGGGCGTCCTCTCCCGACAGGATCACGGTCAGTCCGTTTTCCAACTGGAAAGTCGAAAAGGGGAAGGGGTATCGCCTCTTGATCTGGGCATCGAGAGAAGTGCCCGCTAAAAAAATATAGACCGAAAGCGCGAGCCAGGACCAGGTTCTGTTTCTCATCCGCGTTTTGCCCCTCAGGACTAACAGGGCCGTTTTGGGATGATAGCAGATTTAGGGGGTAACGTACAACTCACCCGTTCCGCTTAATTATGACCAGTGTCATGTCGTCCATGGGATCGGCCCCACCTGTGAACGCATCGAGCTCTTCGAAGATGGTTTCCATGAGTTTCTCAGCAGGTAGTTTCTGGTATTTCTTCAGGAGCTTGGCCAGCCCTTCCTCGGTAAGTTCCTCGTTGTCCTGGTTCCGGCTCTCCGTCAAACCATCGGTGTAGAGCAGGGCGGTGTCGCCGGGGTTCAGTTTGATTACACTGGACTCATAATCCTGGGCCGGGAACATCCCGAGGCAGAGGCCGCAGCTCACCAGGCGCTGGATCTTTTTCTTTTTCTCAAGGATTAGCGGCGGGTTGTGCCCGGCATTGAGGTAACGCATCTCGCCGGTTTGTGTGTTTAGCTCACAGTAGAAGAAGCTGATGAAGGCGTTGGATGCTGTGCACCGGTGGATGAGGTTGTTCAAACGGCCCGCCATATCCTCGATGTTGTATCCGGTGTGGACCTCGGTCTGCAAGGCTGCCCGCAGTGAGGCCATCAGCAGGGAAGATCCCACGCCTTTTCCCGAGACATCCGCGATCACGATCCCGATTCGGTCATCGTCGATTTCGAGGAAGTCATAGTAGTCACCTCCGACCTGAAGGCAGGGGATGTTGGTGCCGACAATATCGTAGCCCTCGATCTCCGGATTCTTCTGGGGCAGAAGATCTTTCTGGATCTGCGCGGCGAGGGCCAGTTCCTTTTCGAACTTCTCTTTCTCGAGGGCTTTTTCGAACAGGGCGGCGTTTTCGATCTTCACGGCCGCCACGTTCGCAAGGAGCGTGAGGAGGCGAAGGTCGTCGTTGGTGAACTGTTCGGGTGTGGCGATCCGGTCGCAGTAGATGATCCCGATGATTTCCTTGTTGTTCCAGAGGGGCACGCACATGGCGGACTGGATGTTGAGCTTGAGGATGCTGTCCTGGGCTCTGAATCGAGTGTCGGACTGCACATCGGAGATGAGGATCGATGAGAGCCGATCCACGGAAGTGTTGATGATGCTCTGGCTGACCTGGATCTTCTGATTCTTCAGCTGTTTGTTGTTGATGCGTACGACCTTGGGGTCGAGCTGTTTCGTGACCTCGTCTCTCAGCATGAGGATGGCGCGGTCCATCTGGATGCGTTCGCATATGAGATCCATGATGTACTCCACCAGTTCGTCGAGGGGCTTGTGCAGGATCAGGGCCTTGGTGACCTCACTGAGGACCGATACTTCCCTGTGTTCGGTCTTGATCGCTTCGATATCCAGAGACTTGGCGTCGGCATGAATGGTCGTGCTGATGTCCGGTCTGCGCAGCACGTCTTTCAGGTGCATGATGGTGTTGATGTTGGCGGAGGAGGACGGCTCGTCCGTCACTTCCACCTTGGTGTCGATCTTGAGGTCGTAGACAATTCGGGTCGAGCCGAGGAGGATCTCGTCGCCCCTCTTGAGTTCCATGTCCCGCTCGATCTTCTTGCCGTTGAGGAACACACCGTTTTTGCTGTTGTTGTCCTGGATTAAGTATCTCTCGCCCTTGGGCACGATGATGGCATGGTTGCTGGAGCAAAAAGGATCCGGCAGAGGGATGTCGTTGTCAGCGGAACGTCCCAGGCTCATCTGAGAATCGCCCAGTTTGATGTGAAAATCATCACCCTTTTTGGGATATATGTATATTTTAGGCATCTCTCTCCGTAGTCGATTATAATCTGTACATTGGATAAAATTCAAGTCTTGGGGAAACTCCTCAGTATCTGATGGAAACGCCGCTCCCTCTCCTGCGGAGACAGGTCCTCGATCAGGTGAAGGAGGACGTCGCGCAGGTCCTTGGACAATGTGTTGTCCAACATCTCGATGGCATAGGCCGTCGAGTCCTTGGTCCCCCTCGCTATGTTCTGGTAGGCTTTGGTGATGTCCTCGTGGGGGTAGAAGAGTCCCAGCAGCTTGAAGATGTCCATGAAGTGGGTGTTCAACTGCTTCTGCAGTCGGTCGCGCAGCTCGACGTCCTTTTTCCCGGCTTTGAGCTCCTGCAGCTCGAGAAACGTCTTGCAGTACCGTTTGATCAGGGAGAGGGTCTCGCGTTTGGTGATGTTGGGCGAGATGTGGATCTCGGGGTTCTCAGAGCGGATCCTATCCAGGGCATCGATGATCTCGGTGTCCAGGTCCGAGGCCTTGCGATCCAGGTCTCTCATCAGGACGTTGGTGGCCTCCTGGGTTCCCATGCGGGCCAGCGCGGCCACCAGGGCTTTCCGCAGATCGATGTCCTTGTGGTGGTCTCCCAGGTAGGCGTTCATGGCCCCGACCGCCTCGTCCCCGTATTTGAGGAGAGCGGAGATGGCGTCCTCGCGGGTCAATGGGCTGATCAGCCTGTGGATCAGCGCCTGCAGGTGATCAGGTTTCTTGAGTTTAGCCGCGCTCTCGATGGCATACCGGGCGACCTCTGGAGAAGCGTCATATATCAGCGCTTCGAGCTTGTCGACCAGGGGGGCGTCGGGTGCCATCATGCCTATGGCCTTGGCCACCTCCATCTTATCGATCTCGGCCTTCTTGCTGTCCTCCATGACCTGATCCGTGTGGGCCTTCATGACCTCCTGGTAAGCGTCCAGGGAGAGGATTTCCTTAATGTTAGCTTCTAAGTCATCCTGCTCCAGGTCGTCCTCCACATCCGGGAACCACATGGCGCCCTCGGCATTGAACATGTCGCTGATGGAGGCCGCCTTGACCTCGTCGGCTTTCTGAGAGATGAGCGTCTTTATCTCCGGTGTCAGCCTGTCCTGCTTCAGAAGGTCATACATGTGCATGGCATATAGGGCGGAGCTGCGGCTTTTGCTCTCGATGGTGTCGAAAATGAGTTTGGTGTAATCCACGTCGACCTTATCCGCCACATCCTTGTCCGCCCGCCCCCACTTGAGCTTTATGTTCTCCTTGATGGTAACGACATACTGTCTCCCCCCCCTCAAGTTGAGGGCGAACCAGAACAGGATCAGGAAGATGACCGCTATCCCGAACGACCGGACGATAACGCTCGTGGCCGTTAAGATCAAGGCCTTGTTGCCGGATGCTGCTGCGAAGGTATAATCAACTCCACTGAATTTGATAATACCCATGATGATGAGGATCAGGATGCCTGCCATGGCCTTGGCGATACGATTCAGAAAAAGATCTATGAAGATCTTGGCCTTCGCCCTGACCCCGGAGGACACAGGGATATAGAGGATTTCTCGGACAGACTGGTTCAGCGAGAAGGCGAGGCTTTCCTCGCTTCCCCTGACCAGAATGGCCGCAGCCAGGGCCACCGGAAAGACCAGAAAGACTCCGGAGCAAGCGATGAGGATGATCGGGGCGAGGAGCAGCGTGCTCTGGATCCCGAATCGACGGATGAGCTTGCTCGTTAGGATGAGCTGAACCAGGAAGGCGAACATGGTTAGGCCTGCCCAGAACAGCCCGAAGAATCCTTGTTTTTCCGCCTTGTCGGCGAACTTGAGGTCCACGATGCTGGAGAATTGGAAGTCTATAAGTGTGGAGACGATGACCGTCATCATCACCATTGAAGCGATGAGCAGGAGGTAGCGGTTTTTTCGTACGGTATTCCAGCTGTCCTTAAAACCGGTCTTTTTTGCTTCCGCCGATTTTTCTGAAGGCGACACACTTTTTGAGGCGGAGGGCATGCTCCTGGTCTTGATGTAGATGGCTCTGACCACAAAAATGCAGACAAAGAGCAGGAAACAGGCTGCCGGGAGAGAAAGCCACGCAAGATCAGGGTCACTAAAGGCTCTCGCAACCAGCCCACCGAACACACCGCCGAGTAAGCCGCCGCTTCCGAAGAATCCGATGAGTCGTTTAGCTTCTCTCGGGTTGAACACATCCTGCATGGTCAGCCAGAACTGGGCCAGGACGACAGCCGTGAGCACATAGGCCCAGACCCAGAAGATCAGTGATAGTACCTTTCCTCCGCTGGATATCAGGACCGATAAAATAAGACCGGTTATGATGAAAAAGACGAGGCTTGAAATGCTGAGGATCTGCTTGGGGATCGTGCTTTGGATCTTAGAGAAAAGGACAACCACAAATCCGGTCACAAGGGCCGACAGCAGGTAACCCAGGGGAAGACCTTCGATGCCCTGGAATTTATCCAGGATATCTGCATAACGGACAGCTTTGATGATGGTATGGGGTGCTGTGATGAGGAAAAAATAGACAAAGAGGAGGACGGCGATGGCCTGCTCGCCCTGCCTGATATCAACCACACGGGAAAGGAGGCGGTAAAGACGGATGTTCTCCCTCATATTCCCTTTTGCCGTAACAAACGGAGATCAGGTTCAGGCGAAACTGTCCAGGGCAGAGTTTTCGGAATCAAAGATCTCGAGCACCTTGGTAAGCATGGTGATCTGGAACACGACGTAGAGCTTCTTAGAGATGTTGCTGAGCTTCAGGTGGCCGCCCAGGTTCTGGGTGGAGATATAACTGGCCAGGATCTCTCCCACACCGAAACTGTCGATGAATTCGACGTTGCTCAGGTTGAGGAGGATGTTGCGTTTGCCGTCGTCCAGCTGGTCTTTAACGGATTCATGCAGGGTCGTATCCATGACGTCTGAGCGGCGGATTTCACCGGTGATGTCGACAATCGTGACGTTGTTATTTTCTCTGAGATTGATTTCCATTTCTGGTATAGTTTTTATCAAAAGGAAAATTTAAAGTCAATCAATTTATAAGTAATAGTATTTATGAAACAGTGTACTAAGTCTATTTTATGCTATAATATAAACAGAGAGACGGAGTAATATGTTGTTCCGGGTAAGACCTGAAAATAGTCAAAGCATACGGCGCAGGGCACCTGCCTTCGTCCTATTAGCCCTGCTGATCCTCTTATCACCTCTATACGCAGGCAAGATCCCATGCAAATGGTCCGGAGTCAAGAAGATCGTGGCGGTAGCCGACATCCATGGAGATTATGACAATTTCGTTGAGATCCTGAAAGGGACTAAGATGATAGATAATGATCTCAACTGGATAGGCGGAAAAACCCATCTGGTTCAGCTAGGCGACATCCTGGACAGGGGAGATGGGGCCAGGGATGCATTCGACCTCCTGATGAAACTGGAAAAACAGGCAGAGGCTGCCGGGGGCATGGTTCATGTTCTGATCGGGAACCACGAAGAGGTGAATATCGTAGGGATCGCGTTACAGACGTCCGGGTATGTTACCAAGAAGCAGTTCCTCGATTTTTTACCTGCAAAATACAGAGAGAAGAGAGAAGCACCGATTCGAGAAAAATTGGCAGCAGCCGGAGGTTCGGATGGAGCATTAAACGAGATTGATAAATTCTGGAGAAAAGAACTTAGAGATGCTGATAATCCGTCAAAACCAACCGAGAGTGGCAAAAAGTACCAAAAATTTTTCTTCGAAAATTATGGGAAGTGGCTTTTGACAAAAAACTTGGCCATAAAAATCAATGAAACCATCTTTGTCCATGGTGGATTCTCGGATGATGATTATTATCTGGATATGGACCTTCAAGAACTGAATGACAGTGCGCGCAGGGAATTCAGAGCCTGGGCAATTTTGATAATATACGAAGAAGGAATGCAGCCGATGCGAAAATTTTTGATGCAGCCTCGAGCTCCCCATTGGTATAGAGATTGGGTTCAAGTGCCTGAAGACGGTAACAAAGCCACCTTAACGCAGGTACTCGGCAAGCTCAAAGCGAAATACATGGTCATCGGGCATACAGTCCGGCAACTGGACGTCATTCAGCAAAAGAAGCTTGATCTCTTTGAAAAGAGGATTTGGGCGATCGATGTCGGGATCTCCGATTTTTATAAAAAGCATACGAAACTGTGCGCCTTAATATACGAAAAAGTAAAGGTGAACAATAAAGATGAAGTGAAATTCACCTACTGGTGGGGGGATGATGAGAAATAGAACGTTCGGGACAATTCTATTCGCTCCGTTGTTGCTTTTTTTATTGGCTGCCTGTGGTTCTCCTGAGGTTGAAGCTCAACAGGAACAAAACCTGGCCGATCTTGAGTTTTATCTCAGCAATGCCGAAATAGTCGACGTGGAAGCAGGGGCGGATCTCGGGACGACGGATCCCTGGATAGTGCGGCTCGATGACGGCAAGGCCCAGAAGCGGGCTATTTTCAAACACGCTCCCCGCTGCCGCCCACATTTTCTGGTGGACTGCTATAAATATGAGATCGCTGCATACGAATTGAGCAAGATGTTAGGCCTGCCGATCGTCCCTCCGACCGTAGAGAGGTCCGTTAAGGGTACACCGGGAGCCCTCCAGATCTTTCTGGAGGGATGTACGGCCTTGAACCGTATTAACAACGTTCCGGATATAGACCAGTTTCACCGCAGCATGCTGGACATCCTCGTGTTCGACAATCTTACCTACTGGCAGACGGGGATGGATGATATCAATGAGGATATCTTTTATCACAATGACGACGGCCTGCTCTGCCGGGTGGATTTTTCCAAAGCCTTCGAACCTACGCCTGAGCTCCTTCCTAAGGAAAGAGAGGTTACACAGTGTTCCGAGACCATGTGCCGGGCCCTGGAACAGCTGGATGAATCGGAAGTCAGGGAAAAGCTGGCAAACTACCTGAACGAGGAAGAGATTGCCGCCCTGATCGTCCGCCGGGACTTGCTCCTCGGCTCACTCACGCCGATTAGATAAGTTTCCGTTCACAGGTGCCCAGATTTTGGGCAAAGTCTCATAATTGCTGAGTAATCAATCCATTAAGACCGAATCCCAGGGTTTTTCAACAAGCTTTTTCACAGGATTGGTGGAAATATCGTTTGACATTCAGGCGGGGATTCAAAATGATTAGGCTGAGGTCATGGAAGGGGAACATGGAAAACAGCTCTGAATCCACGGGTATTGGCTACAAAGTCCTGCGCCTGTTCACGGTGATACACCCCGGGGAGGCCACGACCGCCATCCTGCTGACCTTCAACATCTACCTGCTGTTGTTGGCCTACTACATCATCAAACCGGTGCGAGAGGCCTTGATCATCGGAGGGCAGGGCGCTGACATCAAATCCTATCTCTCCGCTGCGATAGCGGTTCTGTTGATCTTTTTCGTAAAAGCCTTCAGCACTTCGGCGTCCTACTTTCCAAGACAGAAATTGATCACATGGGTGACATTGTTCTTTATCTCTAATCTGGTGGTGTTCTATCTCCTGTCTTTCCTGGACATCTCTTCTTCGATCATGGGAGTTGTCTTTTTTATCTGGGTTGGGATATTCAATGTGATGGTGGTCGCCCAGTTCTGGGGATTTGCCAACGATCTCTACAGCCCTGAGGCCGGGAAAAGGCTCTTTCCCTTTGTGGCCTTTGGAGCCACGTTCGGCGGATTCTCGGGCAGCGCAATCGCAAAATGGCTGGTCGAACCGCTCGGCCTCTACCAGATGATGCTTGTGGCCGGCGCCGTTCTTCTGTTTTGTATCGCACTGACCTGGATCATTCATAACCGCGAGGTCAAGAAAGCGGGGATTCAGGAAGCCACCACGAGCGAACTCAAGAACCACAACATGAAGGAGGGAGAAAAGCCCCTGGAAAAAGGCGGCGGATTTCAGCTGGTCTTCAAGAAGAGATACCTCCTCTACATCGCCTTCTTTGTGCTGCTGCTCAATTTTATCAACACCAACGGGGAGTTCATCCTGGGAAATTATGTGGAGGAAAGAGCCCATGAACTCGCTGCTGTGGGCGAGACCGGTGGGCTGAGTATCGAGGAATATATCGGGAAATTTTATGCCAACTTTATGATGTACTTCAACCTGGTGGCCATGATCGTCCAGCTCTTCCTGGTCTCCCGGATTTTCCGGTGGATTGGCGTAAGGGGTGCCATATTCGTTCTTCCGTTTCTCTCACTCGGAGGCTATGCCTTCATAGCCATCGGTGCCTCACTCATGGTGGTTTTCTGGGTCAAGGTCATGGAAAACGGAACGGATTACTCCCTGATGAATACGACCCGGCACGCCTTGTTTCTGATCCTTTCAAGGGAAGAAAAATACAAGGCTAAGGCCGCCATAGATACGTTCTTTCACCGGGGCGGCGATGTGCTGTCCGCACTGGTGGTATTTCTCGGCCTCAATTATCTGGCTTTCAACACCTCGAAATTCGCTGCATTAAATGTTGTTCTGTGTCTCATCTGGATCGGTTTCGGGATTCTCATCGCCAAAGAGCGAAAAAAACTCTTGGCCTCCAGAACGAATGGTACACCATAGATTTGATTTATTGGGATTCCGGGCTTAATATATACGTAGAGACGATTGGGGTCATGGGACAGAAACGACGCGCCGCTGCATTTTCGCTGATTTTTCCCATAGTTCTGCTCGCAACGGGTGGTGCAGCTCTGGCCCAGTTTAACGCGGACGAACTGGCCCGCCGTCCGGAGATCGAAAAGCTACTCACAAGCGCGGAGATCATCCGGGCCCAAGAGATAGGGGAGGGCGTGACGCGCCCCTACCGGCTGTTTCTGATGTGTGACAGCGGGGAGATGAGCGGCTGCTGGAAGAATCCCAAGGGCATGAGCCAGGGCTACCTGGAAGGATGGCAGTACGAGATCGCCGCTTACGAGATGGACAAGCTCATGGGCCTGAACATGATCCCTCCCACCGTGGAGAGGGAATTCGAGGGGAAGCATGGCTCGTTCCAGTACTGGATAAGCGGAGGGATGAGCGACCTGGAGAGGTCAGATGAGGGCATCGAGATCCCCAAAAACAAGATCCCGAACTGGAACAAACGGAAATATCTGCAGCGGGCCTTCGACAGCCTGATCGGGAACGAAGACCGCACGCAGCAGAACATCCGCTACACGGATGACTGGCGCATGATCCTCATAGATCATTCGCGAAGCTTCCGCAGTTCTTCCAAGTACACCGATCATCTGATGTACGGCTCCGGGGGGATCAAGGAACAGAAAATGATCCGCATGCTGCCCCGTGGGTTTGTGGAGAAAGTCAAGGCCTTGAATTACGAGCAGATATATCAAGCGGTCGGATCCTATCTCACCGAGAAGGAGATCGACTCGATCCTGAAACGGAAGCACCTTCTGCTCGAAGAGGTCCGCAAGATGATCGAGGCCAAGGGCAAATCGAAGTTTTTGTATTGATAGAAACGACATTCTTCCAAGGAGGGAGGGATGAAAAAAGAGTTTTTGGGTGTTGTCTTTATTCTATGGTTGGGGCTCTGCTTGCCGGCTCTGGCACAGTTTACGCCTGAAGAGCTGGAGAAAAGGCCTGAATGGGAAAGCTTCCTGGCCGGCGCAGAAACCATCGAGCAGAAGCGGATGAGTACTGGCGAGGCGGTCACCAATCCCTGGGTCTTGACGCTGGCCCAAGACGGCATCACGAACAAAGCCATCTGGAAGAATCCGTCCGGCCGTATGAAAGGATACCTGGAAAACTGGAAATGGGAGGTGGCTGCCTATAAACTGGACAAATTCCTGGGACTCAACATGGTTCCTCCCACGGTTGAACGACGTTTTGGTGGAGACCTGGGGTCGTGTCAGCTCTGGATCAATGACTGCATCACCTTGAAGGAGAAACAGCAGAAAAAGATCAAGACCCCTTCCTACAAGGTGTACTACTGGAACCGGGCCTTGTATCTGCAGCGGGCGTTCGACAACCTGATCGCCAACGAAGACCGGCACCAGAACCAGTACCTGATCACTAAAGATTTCCGGATGCTGCTGATCGACCACTCCCGCTCCTTCCGGACCACCGGCAAGTTCACCAAGCGTCTCATCTACTCTAAAAAGAGCAAGGAGGAGATGAAACAGCTCCCGACCGCATTTGTAGAGAAATTGAGGGCCCTGGATTTTGACATGATAAGAGAGGCCGTGGGCGAATACCTCTTGGACAAGGAGATCGAAGCGGTCCTGAAGCGCAGGGATCTGATCCTCAAAGCGGTCGATAAAAGGATCGCAGACCTCGGTAAAGAAAAGGTGCTGTACTGACCGGCTGTCAGGCCTTTCTCACGACATCCCGGTCTTCCAGATACCGGATGACCTTGTCTATGCTCTGCTCCAGGTCGAGCTCTCCGGTATTCACCACGATCTCGGGGTTGAGAGGTTCCTCGTAGGGGGCCGATATTCCGGTGAATTCCTTGATCTCCCCAGCCCGGGCTTTCTTATAAAGACCCTTGGGATCGCGCTGCTCCGCCACCTCCAGGGGAACCTCGACAAATATCTCGATGAACTTGCCGTCTTCCAACAACCCCCTGGCCTTGTCTCTGTCCCGGCGGTAGGGTGAGATAAACGCTGTCATGGCGATCACACCGGAATCGGCGAAGAGTCTGCCCACTTCACCGATACGGCGGATGTTCTCCTCCCTGTCTTCCGGGGAGAAGCCCAGGTTCTTGTTGAGCCCGTGACGGATGTTGTCACCGTCCAGCACGAAACACAGGTGGCCGCGTTCAAAGAGTTTCTCTTCGATCGCCAGTGCCAGGGTTGACTTCCCGGATCCGGAGAGCCCTGTGAACCAGAGGACCACGCCCTTCTGCTGCAGCAGGCGCTCCCGGTCTTGCCGGTTTATGTTCCCCTCGTGCCAGGTGATGTTGGTGGCTTTCTGTAGGGTCATGTTAATTTTCTCCCTGTTCGATGGTTAGAGGCTGGCGTAGTAATCCACGAGGATTCGGGCCACTTCCGGGCGGGAAAATTCTTTGGGGGGCATCTCCCCCGCGGACAGCATGTCCCGCACCTTGGTCCCGCTGATGAGCACTCGGTCTTCTTTGCCGTGCGGGCAGGTCTTCATGGAGGCCATCCCATCGCATTTGTGACACCAGAAAGTCCAGTCGATATTCAGCGGCGCTATGTGCAGGTCACCGGCAGGGATCTCCTCGAAGATCTTCTGGGCATCGAAGGGTCCGTAATAGTCACCCACACCCGCATGATCCCGTCCCACGATCAGGTGGCTGCAGCCAAAGTTCTGGCGGAAGACTGCGTGCAGCAGGGCCTCCCGAGGACCACCATAGCGCATCTCCATGGGGTAGACCTTCAGCACGATCCTGTCTTTGGGATAATAATTTTCCAGCAGCACTTGGTAGCACTTCATGCGGACATCGGCAGGGATGTCACCGGCCTTGAGTTTGCCCACCAGGGGATGGATCAGGATCCCGTCGGAGACTTCGAGCGCGATCTTGGTGCAGTACTCATGGCTGCGGTGGATCGGATTGCGTGTCTGGAACGCGGCGACCGTAGACCATCCCAGTTCCTTAAAAATGGCGCGTGTGTCGGCGGGCCGGCCGTAATGGTCGCCGTAGAGAAGGGGATAGGGGCCTTCGCTCACGGCCTGGACAGGTCCGGCCAGCAGAATCTCGCCCTGGGCATAGACCTTGGCCACGCCCGGATGAGCTTCGTCCTCGGTGCGGAAGACATTGGCTGCTTCGCGTTTCTTGTCGTAGGGGTATTTCTCCCGGACCGTCATCACGCCCATGAGTTCTCCGGTCTCATCGTCGACCAGGGCGAAATCCTCGTCCGTCTCTATACCGGCCGCATGTTCGGATGTGACCGCGAGTGTGATAGGGATGGGCCACATTGTTCCATCCTTCAAGTGCATGGTATCTACCACGGTTGTGTAGTCTTCTTCTCCCATGAAACCGTCCAGGGGGCTGAAGGCGCCGATGGCCATCATGATAAGGTCGGATGTCTCTCGGGAACTGAGTCGGACCTCCGGCAGGCCATGCGCCCGCTGAATGAGTTCCTCTCGTTGTTGGCCTTCGATAAGCAGGGGCTTGAGTTCTCCGCCGTGCGGGGGAACCAGTTTCGATGTCATGAATATCTCCTTGTTAGATCGACATTTATTATGAAAAATCAGGAAAGGTAACCGAGAGATTTGAGCCGCCTGCGGATGGCCTCGATCTCTTCACGGCTCAGTTTTTCCAGATCGCCGTCCTGGAAAGAGTCCATCCGTCCCCGGCTGGAGGCCAGGTCGCGCATCACGTAGATGATGAAATCCGTGACCGAATTGAATCCGGTCCCGGATACGATCTCGGATAGGCGATTGTAGAGGGCCCTGGGGATTTTTATGGTAACCTTGGTGTCCTGAGTCTTACTAACACTCATATAGCACTCCTATAAGAGTGTCATTCTAGCCTTCCTGG
>SDBS01003693.1_pt1 | contig 15049 bp, 7 predicted proteins | sample 2277091 | NCBI WGS metagenome assembly SDBS01 (sample SAMN10404972, study PRJNA504765) | marine sediment metagenome | isolation source: marine sediment core GS10_PC15, 163 cmbsf | place: Arctic Ocean: Southern Knipovich Ridge | collected 2010 | reverse complement strand
CTCTCTGGGGAACCATTCCCCTTTTTTGGCCATCTCTCACACGCGTGAGGCCATTATTGCCAAAAAATGGAGGGGAATGGAATGGTGGTTTTAATCGTTTTTCGTCCACGATATACGTGCGTAATCTAATTCTAATTTATCGGTTGAATGACGGGTTTACTTCTTAAGCAAATCTCCCTATGGGGTCGATGAACCCCTCATTTCGGGGGAAGGATGCCAGGAAGAAATTGGCTGGGGTGAAGAGCTAGTAATTTTCTATTGTTCTGACCTAAATTCTCATTTACATTTCACTCGACCTATCTCCCCCCAAGCATCTTTTTGACCATGATTATCTACTCTTGAATACAGACCATATTTTAAAGCATTGATTTGATAGGCATCTGAATATTTATGAATATGCAGTGTGTATAAGTCGTTTCAGTTTTATTCTATTAAGCGGCGTTTAAGGTTTGTTCGATTTTTATTAGTTGTTCAATTATTTCATCGAAGTCAGGCTGTCTTCCATAAATCATTTCTTCCATTTTCTTATAGTCAATTTTCAAATCGGTGATTCTTTGTGAATTTGGAGCGAGCCTTAATGTTTCCGGTTTTGCCAAGTCATATTTTGGCCATGCTGCATAGAAATATAATTGTGTATTCTCTACTACAGTCGCTAGTAAACTGAGGTCCTTTAATGCTTTTTGGCCTGATTCATGTTTTGACAAGAAATATACATCGTAAAGATCTCTTGAATGCCGAGACCGCATCGCTTTTTCTAAAGGTCTATAATATTCAGCATGGAGGATGATCGCCTTTTCCCAGAAAGTCCGTTCAGGGCTTAGAGCTACAACTTCTGTGGAGGCATTTTTGAAAGCATCGGGAAATTCTTCTGCAACCCATGGAATGATTGTTAATGTTTCGCTAGGTCCAATCCCGCCGTGGGAGCCAAATTCTAATTTTACCTGTGGAGGTATGTACCCTTCACTTGTATTCTCTATGGTTGGATAGCGAAAATACAAAGCGCCCTCATTGTCATCGTATCTGAAGTAGCTCTCTTGAGGAGATGGCGTACCAATTATATGACATATTTTTTTTTCGAGACTTTCTTTAAGTTCATTCTTCACCTTGTCAATCCTAACGCTTTTAATGAGTTCACTGCGCTTTTTTCGTTCGGAATTGGAAATCTTTGGATTAGGTAGTGAATTACTATCGAATCCAAGCAAAGTTGGATGTATTGTTAGATCAATGTCCTCTGAAAATCTCTCTATTATTCCGAAACCCTTAGATAGCGAAGTCCCTCCTTTGAATATAAGATTATCCTTCAATTCTGCTGTACTGAATAGACACTGAAGAATAAAACAAACCCAAAAATCCTTCTCCACAATAACAGGTGTAAGTTTCCTTCGGTTAGCTACTTCTTGAAAATAGGGAATACGCTCTTCAATTGGGAGGCTCGCGAATTCATACATCAATTTCACTTACAATGTTTTCTATAACAGGGTGCATCCAGTTTGGAGCATAGTTTCTGTCTTTTTTCAGTTGAGTTTTTACAGTATTGTTTAAGGCTTTCTTTAAGTACTCGATTTGATTCTTCGAAACCTGTTTCTTACCAAGATGTCTGAGTGCTTGGATCACCGAACCACTAGTTTTTCCGGATGCCGCCATATACTGAGGGGTAGTTCTTTTAAACACGATTTCTTGCTGTCCGATTCTTAATCTGCGTCCAGTGCCATCTGTGAGAAACACGCTCTTGGCTGGAACTTGTTCAGTCAAACCAAGCAAATTTGCGGCGTATGCTCCCGAAGGTTGGATGCGAACATTATCGCGCTCCGAAATGGCTTGAGCGATTCGCTCTGGGCTTGGCGAGAGAAGACCAATAGTTTGGTGTTTTTTTGGGTAGTCATATAAGCCATGAGCTAATCTGCGTATGACTCCTTTTTTCTCGAGTCTATAAAGGCTAATACGAATCGCTTCAGGGCTACCAAGGTCTCTAAAGTGATTTGATGTAAAACACCAACCCCTACCATGGCCATAAATTCTGTTAATTATTTTTTTAGCAGTTATATACATTGTACCTAACTCCTATAGTCTGTAACGAAATATACATAAAAAATGTTACAATGTCAAGGCTAATTTTAACACTCTTTAAATATTCTGTTAATACAAAACATATTGAAGATCCTTGAGAATAAGTAATTGCACGAGAACTTACTTATTAGGGATTCTTCCGCTCTTAAATGCGTGATACCAAATAAAGCATATACGAGAATTCAGAACTGCTCACTTAGAGACATTGTTCAGATATTGAGTATGGGGCTATTGTGTTCTCTTAAATGACTTGGTTGCTTATTTACGGGCGATGATGCTTGAGCAATAATGGTTATTATTCGGAGCCTCTTATCCCCCATCCTGCGGTCAAGAAAAGAAATCCGCTCTCTTAGATACTGACCATATTTGAAAGCATTGAGCGGGATTTAGTATTACTTGCTTTTAAATGCGCAGTATGTTTTTTAACATTGACAACTTATTTGAGGTCTAAAGAAATAAACTCAGGACATTGACATTCCTCTTATCGTGTAATAATCTGGTTTTGTTAGCGGGGATATGATTATCCTAATTTCTCATTTGTTGGGCCTATTTTGTCGCTTCATTTATGCAAACATTTAGGAGGGGGACATGAGAAAAATCACCTTATTATCCGTACTGATTCTATTCCTAACTGGGGGGTTCATCGCTACAACAAGTAACATTATTAGCAAAGCAGACTCCACAAAACACGCTAATGATAAGAGCCTTTTTAGAAAGCACCAGAATAATGATCTAGAAGTCTCTAAGATTCCCAATATGGAGACTAATAGGGGAGATTCAAAAGAAGAATCCATTGCCATTCAATCTAATGGATGGGGAAGCGAATGGTCAGATCCTGAGGTAATTTGTGATTTTCCTATGGCAGGGAATAAAAATTATGCGGTTACATCTGATCCTTTGGGTAATATCCATCTAATTTGGACCTCTCATATTTTAATAGATAGTCGATATAATATTGAGATGTATTACGTAAAACGTGACAGGATGGAATGGTCAAACCCTCAAAGAGAATTATTAATCGACAGCACTTTGTTTAGACATTATCCCCCTGATATTGTCTCCGATAGTTCAGGAAATCTTCATGCGGTTAGTATTGCCCGCATTTTAAACTCTCCTGGTATTTATCATTTTTTCTGGGATGGGAATGAATGGACCTACTCAGTAATTTTAACGAACTCAGGCGCTCGACTCGACGACGGTTTAAGAATTGCATGTGATAATGAAGATAACCTTCACTTAGTTTGGGCTGAGGCAAGTCCTTATTGGCCAGATATATTTTACAAATATTGGGATGGTAGTGTATGGAGCAGCTCCGTCCAAATTTCGCCTGATTGGCCAGATATTTACTATCTGCATCCACTTCTTAATATTGATAGCTTGAACCATCCTCATGTAGCAATGGCAGCTATTGGCTTTGGGAGTGCTTACACCCGATGGAACGGAATAGAATGGACTGAACCCACCATACCAGGTGTAGGGGGGGGAGGGGGCGACAGCAGTGGACCTAAATATGGAATGGAGATTGACATCCTAGATAATCCGCACATAATTGCCCGAGGTGTCAGTCCATGGATAGATTATTCCCATACATTTGGGATTGGTTCAAGTTGGACGCCTCCGGTAAATATTTCTAATTCACCGGAACATAGCACTTATATCAGAACTGCTTCTGATGACTCAGGTAATATTCACGCAATATGGCAAGACTCCTTGCCGTTACCCCAGACAGGAAGTCAAATTGTTTATCGACGTTTTGATGGCCTAACCTGGTCAGAACCTGAGATTGTTTTCAATTTCGATAGGGGAGTGTTTCCAATCGACATAGTAATTGATGGTTTCAATTATGTCCATGTAATTATCTTGTATTATGACCATGAGAATCACGGATACGTTCTAGATTTAATAAAGCAAGCTGACATTGATAACGATGGCTTGCCTGATGATTGGGAGAATCAGAATTTCGGAAGACTCGGAGAGGCTGGAGGCGATGATTTTGACAATGATGGCTTGACGAATTTAGAGGAGTTCGAAGCATATACAAATCCAGTAATCGAGGATTCTGATTATGATGGCTATTATGACAAACAAGAATTACATTTTCTGACTAATCCAAATGATCCCAATGAGTTTCCTAATGAAGTCATATCAACACCCAAAGCATGGATGGGTTCAGTCATGTTTAAGGGCCTAATATTTACATTTGGTGGAGGAATCAGTAATGATGCTCAATTTGGAGGTTCTGAAGTCTCAAGTGTTGAGGCTTATGATCCTATGTCGAATACATGGATAGAGAAGACTCACTTAGGTTTGGCTCGCGCCCATCTCACTGCAGAAGAACTTAAGCAAAAATTTTATACAATAGGCGGAAGTATTGGTGTGGGAACTCAACCGATCGGCCAAGTTGAAGAATATGACCCAATCACTAATACCTGGACCAATAAAGCTAGCCTAAACATGCCTCGCTGGAAACTTGCTTCATCTGTGTTTGACGGAAAAATCTATACATTTGGAGGCGGAACTTCTGGAAATCAATGTGTTCCATCTGATGTTGTTGAGGAATATGATCCGACTTTGAATATCTGGACGATTAAGAATCCTATGCCATCTGCAAGGTGGGGAGCATGTAGTGAAACAATGGATGGATTGATATATGTAATAGGAGGATCTACTAAATGTCCGCACATCATCATCGGGCCAAGCTCAGTTGTAGAAATCTATGATCCATTGACGGATTCTTGGAGTTTTGGTGCCCCTATGCCTACAGCTCGGTGGGATTTCGCGACAGCTGTAGTAAATGGGAAGCTTTATGCAATTGGCGGCTGGGAGCCTTATGGGCAAACCGCCCTACCTACTGTAGAAGAATACGATCCAAATACCAATAGTTGGAGTACAAAATCTCCTATGCCGACAGCTCGGACTGGCCTTTGTGCTGAAAAAATTAACCAGAGTGTCTATGTAGTCGGTGGAAATACAGGAACTGAGGTAACAAATCTGGTTGAAGTGTACGACGTTATTTCTAATAAGTGGAGTGGGCCATATCCTTATTCTGAGTGGGAAATTACAACTATAGATGCCGAGGGGGACATAGGGAAATATTCATCGCTTCAATTTGACAATTCAGGATTGCCCGGAATAAGTTACGGTGGATGGAGCATATGGAAATATGCGCATTACAGTGGCTCATCGTGGACTAATGAGACTGTAGGAACCCGACAAGGCCTGTGGAATACATCTTTGGCCTTTGACAACCAAAATAGACCTTCGTTCAGCTCGATAAGAATTCCATGGGATTCTAACTGGGTATACTATGCCCATTTTGACGGCGTGACTTGGAATATTGATCCAATTGATATTACAAGCGGTGGTTACGCTTCTCATGCTTTTGATTCTCTGGATCGCCCTGTTATTGTATACCAATATCGATACAATCCTGGCAGTTCGATTATAAAAAATAATCTTAGATATGCAACCTTCGATGGGGCCAATTGGAATTCTGAAGAAGTTTATCCCAATCTTGGCACAGGTGGCTTTTATAATTCTTTAGATTACGATAGCATTGGAAATCCTGGAATAAGTTTTTATAAAGCTTACAATTATTCCCCAAGTGAAGGTTCAGATTTGCTCTACTCATATTTTAATGGAACCACATGGGTCACTGTGGAGGTTGATACTAATCTCGAAGTGGGGTTGTGGACTTCTTTGGCTTTTGACACAAGTGATAATCCTGGGATCAGCTATTACGACAAAACAAATGGAAATTTAAAATATGCTCATTTTAATGGAATAATCTGGGATATTGAAATAGTAGATTCTATAGGTGATGTTGGTGAATATACTTCATTAGTTTTTGACGGGGCAGAATTTCCTTGTATTAGTTATTATGACAGAACAAATGGTGATTTGAAGCTGGCACAATTCATAGATTCTTATTGGGTAATTAGCATTGTTGATAGTGACGGTGATGTAGGACAGTTCACATCGATTGCCTTAGATCCAAGGACAGGTAGTCCTGTCATTAGCTATTATGATGTTACTCATGGTGATCTGAAAATAGCGTTCTGGGAATCTATATCAATTTCAGATCCCTTCATCAACACGCTCTCAAAATATTCTGGCCAGGCAGGGGAAGAAATTACAATTTATGGTTCAAATTTTGGCTCAACTCAAGGATCTATCACTTCTAATGGAGTAGCCACTCCCATAACAACTTGGACAGATACACAGATTATTGCATCTGTTCCCGTCGAGGCAACATCAGGCCCGATAGTGGTTCACACTTTGGACGGAAGAGATAGCAATGGAGTTTTATTCACTGTTACAATACCTCCGGTTCCTCAACCTCCCATTGCCTCCTTCGAATATTCTCCTCTGAATCCTTTAACGGATGAGGAAGTAACTTTTGATGCAACTGGTTCATATGATCCTGATGGTACTATAGAACAGTACTTATGGAGCTTTTATTACACAGAATCTGGGGAAGGGGGAAGTTGGGATGAGATTAGCGAAACTACTCAATTCACTTATCCATCTCCAGGAAATTATTTAGTTGAACTTACAGTAGTAGATAATAGTCAAGCATCGAGTAGCATAAGCAAAATATTACGTGTGGATAATCCTCCACAAAACGAACTTCCAGTTGCTTCATTTTCGTTTTCACCAACTTCACCGAGAGCAGGAGAAGAGGTAATTCTTAATGCATCTGATTCTTATGATCCAGATGGTGAAATTAAGTATTATGAATGGGATCTAGATGGAGATGGAAGTTACGATGGTTCTACTCGTAGTCAAGTAATTATATATTATTGGGATGAAGGTGGTACGAATTCAGTGAGGCTCAGGGTTACAGACGAAAACAATGCAACAGACATATTCGCTATTAATATCACAATCGAGCCAAATTCTTGGTGGGATAAAATAAAAAAGTTTTTTGCTGATTCAGTTGTGAAACTAGGTAAAGAAGAGAAGAAAAGGTTTGAGTTAATAAAAGCAGAATTAAGTATTAGAAATATTGGGCATTCAGATGATTTTTTTGCTGATCCTGATTTTTATTGGTATTCCGATCAAGAATTGCTTAATGTACTCAAGAGCAAATTCGAGCCTCCATGTGAACTTACATATGAAAACTTAATAATAGAAACACTTCACGATATGAAGCTTGCGGATTCCATCGCAAATCGCTCTTGGTCAATAAATCCCGAACTAGAGAAATTGTTTCTCAAAATGGCAGATTTTAATATCTGGGCTGAAACTGGGCTTCTTATTAGCAAAGAGGCGATGGCAGGATTGATTGAGGTTGCAGGAGGAAGTGGAATTGGTGTGAGCTGTATCCTCATGCTTCCCGATATTTATCAAGCCATAGGGGGCTTGAAACTTTTAGATGACATTTTTTATAGAAGAGCTTTGTGGCACTATTTCCAACTTAGGCCAGATTATTCACCTATGGGAGCATTCGAGTTGTCGCCAGTACCCGTTAAGTATGACAATGAGGATACAAATATGTATTTTGAAACTTTATGGATTAACTATGGTGGAACACATATATCTGTAGGTGGAGGACTGAAGCTGCCATTCAGAGAGAGTATCATTACACAGCTCAGAAATGTCCTCCTATCTGGATTAGAAAAATATGCATTTGCTAGATTTAGAATAACTTATTTAATGAGTCCTGGAGAAGTATCTGTGTCTGATTCCCAGGGAAATATTACCGGAAGCTTCGATGATGAAGCTAAAGAAGAAATTCTAGATTCAGCCTATGATGACGAACGTAAAGCTGTTTTGATTTATTCTCCAGATGATTCATACTTTTGGAGAATTCAAGGAACAAATGAAGGAACTTATGGGCTAAATATTATCTCTGTTGAAGAAGGAGTTCCTACATTCTTCACATCTACAACCATTCCTATAACATCTGATGAGGTTCATCAATATATTATTGATTGGGATGCTCTATCTCAGGGCGAAAATGGGACTACAGTAAAAATAGATGCCGAAGGTGATGGAACATTTGAAACTGTTCTAGTTACGGGCGGCACTTTTTCATTAGTAAATGCTACGATTAACCTTGATCCCGATACACTTGTACTAAAATCAATGGGGCAATGGATAACTTCGTTTATTGAATTACCTGAAGGAAATGATGTTAGTAACATCGATATCTCATCAATCGAATTAAAGTTAGGAGATGATTTGCTAGCTAGTATAGCTGTATCAGCACCGCATGATGTTGGCGATTACGACCTTGATAACATCCCTGATCTTATGGTTAAATTTGACCGTGCGACTATTATCCAATACCTCAAAAATAACAATTTAACATCAGGAAACTTTGTCTTTTCTGTGATTGGAAAAGTCGGGGATAAGATCTTTGCAGGAACAGATGCGATCAGAATTATTGAGTAAATAATCTCCAGAAACCACAGTTGATTACGAACTAATTACATATCATCTGGAAGGACGCCGACCCCGGCCTCCTTGCAGTGGCGGATGCGAGGGAGAGGGTGGCTGCACTGAAGAATCAGTAATCCCGCCCTAATAGTCTCAGACTCTCCAATTTCGACATATTCTCTCGGGGGAGGTTTTGCTTATTTTTAGGATATACGTACCATAGCATTCATTTGCTGTTTTTGGGCACTTTTTAAGGGTTTGGCTATCAGATAGGGGTTAGGCAAAGGTTCAGAGAGTATGCCGCGTAAACAGTACTATATAGCACATATTCGAGCAAGAATGGGGAATTCTATGTGGATATGAGGCGAGAGGGCCAGGTCTCCCCGGCCCAGATCATGAACTGGAGCGATCGGGGCTGGATCAGAGAAGGATACAAGGCAGAGATCGTTGTCTTTGATTTGAATAGCATCGAAACCGAAACCTCCATACCCAATCCTCAGCAGTACAGCGATGGAGTCAGATATCTGTTTATAAATGGTACTGTTGTCCTGGACGGGGGCAAGTATTCGGGTGAACTGCCGGGAAGTGTGATTAAACTAAAGAAGGACTAGACTGCCAGAGAATCCATCGGCCGGCTAGCCACCGGGCTGAGAAAAATCACCCTCTTTTTCACCCCCCGACTACATTGACAATTTGTTTAGAGTAAGCTACTTTCATTAAAAGATAGATCCTTTGGGCCAAGGAGAAGTATCGATGAAAATCAAACATTTTGCATTTTCTCTATTGCTCTTAGCGTTTCTTATGTTTGTTGGCTGCCAGCAGAACACAACTCCAACGATGCCGAAGGCCGGTGTCGCACAGCCATCCTCCCAATCGGTGGCCTCTACCTCAACTCAGGCTGATGATGTTCGCTCGCTTAAACCTGATAAAAAGACGTCAGCACCCGATGTTGACCAAGACCAAACGGGTGTAGACAATGCGAATGTCGATGAAAATGATGAATCACACAGTTCCGAGAGTGAGATCGCAGCTGCCGGGGAAGACGCTCAAATAATGTCAGCTGTACATGATATGAGGATTGGTTCAGATGATTCAGGTGAAATGGATTTTAATCAGTCTCAAGATTTCCTGCTCCGGGTATCCCCTCACAATTGGAACAAGAACTGGATTAATTCAAATGGTGTCGTAACAGTTAGAATTGAAGGTACGGGAATTGAGGACATCGATCCCAAAACTCTCCAGATGTCGTGTGCTTCATGTACCATAGCAAGCGATCCGGATTATGCATCTCCTTTCGGATGGAAATTCGATTCCTTTTCTCTTACTGTCAAATTCAAAAAATCTGACGCCATCGGTTTGATCGCCGAGCCGAAGCGCGGAGAAACTTATGAGATGTTGATCTCCTTTTCGATGATGAATGGATTGGACGATGTGAAAGTCTTATCCGAAACTCCCCTTGAGGAGGAGGAACTCAACCTACCCTTCACAATTTCCATTCTGGGTAAGAAGCCGCCTGCAGGCGATCTGAACCTTAGGATCCGGCCCAAGAAATGGAACAGAGCATGGGCGAATCCGGATGATGAAGATAATGGAATTGGAGACGACGATTTGATCACGGCTCGCATCAAGGGCGAGGGATTCGATGAGGTCGTGCCCGGATCTCTCCTAATGTCTTATGGTACGTGCGATTCGCCTGCCTCTGATACGATTTTCCCGGTTTTTGAAGAACTTGGCGGGACCTCTTATGTTGCCAAGTTTACAAAAAGCGATGCGATTGGACTCATTGAAGATCCCAAACGCGGCCAGAGACATCCGATTCAAGTCACAGGGCAGCTCAGCAGCAATGGGGAAACGGTAACTTTTTGCTTATCCTATCTGATCCTTATACATGGGAAGAAGTCCGGAGAAGGTCCGCTGACCTTGGAAATTAAACCGAAAACATGGAATATGGCCTGGCTGGAGAGCGATGAAGACGGAGATGTGACTGCCCGCATCAAAGGGGAGGATTTCGAAAAGATCGACCCTGCAACCATCTGGTTAGTAGGTCCTGAGGGATCCATCGCACCTCAGGTCACCGAATTCGCCGGGTTTTCTTTTAATGCAAAATTTAAGCAAAGTGCAGCGATTGCTTTAATACCCAACTCTCCCACACAGACCAGCTATGATGTCCAGATTATCGGATTCTTCAAAGATGGGACGACCCCATTACCAGCCACCTTGACTTGTGAAGTAGGCGTAAAGAAAAAGAAATAATAGACAGGAAAAATCCTGTTTAATCTAACCTAAGCGACCGCGGTCCCCCTGGCGGGACGCCGACCCCGGCCTCCCTGAGCTTAAGGACGCGAGGGAGAGGGTGGCTGGTCTGAAGAATCAGTAATCCGCTCATACATGCCAGAATAGTCTCGGGTTTTCAAACTTAGCCATATTCTCTCGGGGGAGGTTTTGCTCATTTTGAGGATATACGTACCTTAGCATTTATTTACGGTTTTCGGGCATTTTTAAGCGCTTATAAGGATTGACTCTTCCACCTTTGGTTATTATGCTATTAAAAAAAAGGAGGGAAATATGCTTCCACTATTATCAATCATGGTCGGGCTGTACATCATTACCAGAATGTTACACCTGATTTTGGACAAGAAGGAATTGAGCATTGTTACGACTGTATTTGCTGGGATCACAATGCTAGCTACGGTTTATTGTGTATATCAAATTGTCCAAACTGGGGCGGGTATCGCATCGTTGTTGCCAGAGTTCTGAATTGAGGCGCGGGGGCCAGGTTCCCCCGGCTCACACGGATTAAATGACGGCTTCTTCACTTGCACCGGAAAATCGCCTCAATAGAGAAGACGTAAACAGTAGCTAATTTATCTCAAATTAGACTTTTTTCTGAATTATGTATTGATATTATCCATATCTGTATTCTAGAATAGAATCACCTCAGCAAAGGGAGGGGGGCCATGAAAAGAAAAACAGGTTTCTTTTGTCTGGTTGCTTTTTTTCTGTTTGTATTCCTAACTAGCTATTCCTATGCAGTAAAGATTGTGACTTGGAATTTAAAGTGAAAAAGAGACAAATTTTATTGCTTTTGGTAATTTTTGTGTTTTCTACAACTTTGGGAAACTCTGTGAGGCACTCTCAATCGTATAGCATAACGGTTACTAGAGAGTGTAATGATCTTTATAGGATTGATGGCACAAGTTATTATTTAAAGACACGCTTTTGTTTCGAGTTTGCTTTCGGAGAACAGGCTTTGATACGTAATTATTCCCCTGCTGGTTATTCGAAAGGGGAATTGTGCTTCTCTGGGATGGGGGATTATGACGACTGTTATAGTATTGAAGAAGTATATCATGGAGAATTTCCCCCTAATCTTGGCATGAAGGTACTAACAATGATGGATATGATTGAGGATATTCAGCTTATACTAATCCCAACAAAATTAAGTTTCCCAATAGTGTATTAATTCTACTTTTATGGAGGCAAAATGCGATATCCAAAAATTATATTGTTTCTAGTTGTCCTTTCATTTACGAGCTGTGCAATTTCGAAGATTACATCAGTTGTCGATCCTTCTTCTCAGGGCAAAACGTGCAAAAGTATCCTTGTGATTTCAACATTCTCTGACTTGATTCAAAAAGAGAAAGTTGAGCTTGCATTCACAAACTCTTTTAGCAAAAAGAATATCTATTCCCTGAGAGGCTCAGTGATACTGCCACCCACTAGAGAATACTCTACGGAAGAGATTTCCCAAATTTTACTGAACAATACAATAGATGGCGTATTGGTTGTTGCTCTGGAAGACTTTTGGGAAAAGCAGACATATGTGCCGCCTAGTTCAACTACAACTGGAAGCGCGTATATAATTAACAATACAATTCAGTATTCTCAGCAGACTCGTACTTCCGGGGGCTTTTCGTATAAGAAACCTAGGGTTACTTTCGAAAGTCGCCTAATTGACATGAGGACTGGGCAGGTTATTTGGATGGCAACTACACTAACCAAGGGAAATGCATATGCAGGTATGGGAACATTGGCGGGTTCTTTAGCAAGATCAACTGTAAATAAACTAATCATAGATAGAGTTGTATCCAGGAGCAGTGCAAATAAGTAAAGCGAAAATAAATATCATCCGTAGTGCCCTCCTTAAAATAAGTAACACCTAATGGCCCGTAAAAACTACATCCACTTACTAATCATTTAGAGAAAGTTACAGATAGTTACTATTTGCGGCCAAAACCACTTCAAGAGTCCCCGATCCACTGAAGTCCATTCCCCCCTTATAATACCTTATGTGGGGCGAGGGGGGTAGGCATCCTATGGCTTGGCCTATACGAGAAATGCATAAGACCGGCTCTAATTATCAGAATAATTATCTGACATTGTGTGACATTATAGGACACATGGACTAAGAGGATTGACAAACACTTCTCTTTGTATTACTCATCGAGTATCTTGGTTGATGGTAGGCGGGTTATGAAAATATCTTATAGTATTGGTCTATTCTTCATTTTGACATTGTTCGTTGTCGATTCTTTTGCTGTCGAGGTGACTTTATTGGGACCGAAGCAGTTTATGAGACAGAGAGGGAAGCCATTCGTTGTTACTATGACTTTTCCGGGATGTATAGGTTCTGGAACCATACATATAACAAATGGAACTTTGGCAGGAACAAACAGAGTTAGCAGAGCAGTTATTAATGTGAATGGGCAAGAAATATGTGGTGCAAATGATTTTAATCTCGAAGTTTCACAATCTCTGCTTCCCATAAATCTGAAAGAGCAGAATACTCTCTCAGTGAATTTGAGTAGTGAGGTGGGGAGTTATCTTTGGATTCAAATTAATCAGGAAGTAGCAGCTGTCGGTGCTGCAGTGATTGGTCCTCAGGGAGGGCATATTGAAATAATGGATCCCTCTAGTCAATTAGCCTCTTTTGAAATTCAAATCCCCTCAGGCACATTAGAAGAAAAAACAATTGTTTCCTTAAGGGAGTGGCCCAATATACCTGATCCTCCTCCGTATGTGGATGCAACTAGTACATCCTTCAAATTGTTTCCTGATGGTCTTACTTTAAATGAAGGCAATCCTGTGCAACTAATTATTCCATTTGAATTTGATAATTTGGAATTGGATGATTTCGTTTATCTTATGAGTTACGATCACTCGAACTCCGTATGGGAAGATGTGGGCCGATATTGGATAGACACCGAACAAAAAATAATGGGAGTAATCCTGACCCATTTTAGTGATTTCGCTGTAATGTTATCGCGTCCAAATGTACAAGAATCAGTGTATGTTGGGTTCAAATTTAGTCGTGATAGATTCCCAATCTCTCAAGTAGCAACTAAAACTTGTAAGGGAATTTCAGCGTATACGAAGTGGTATTTTGATCGAAGTAATATTTTTACGTCAAATTATGGATTGACTTGTGCATATTCGCAGTCTCGCTCTGAAATCATCCGATCAAGGGCCCAAAATACACTTTGGGATAAATATTTGTGGTGGGGCCCAAACGATGATGATTATGTTGCTAATAAATTATTGTTGGGCTTGAAAAATAGTGGGAAACCTCAATTGTTGAATATGGCACAAGAAGGTTTTCTTGGTTTTCAGAGCGGAACACATATGGTGTTAGTATACAAATATGAATATGATTTTAATGAAAATAAGGGATATTTTTACATCCATGATTCAAATGTCTTGGAGCCCGATCGAAAAATTGAGTACCAGCCGGGAACTCCTGGAAATCTAAATACATATTTTTATTATGATGAGGAATTTTCTTTTTACAGATTTGAATCTTGGGCAGCAGATACAAATCCTTCGATGGAAGAGATATATAGTAATTTGCCTCAAGAGCATTTGGATTTTGATGGAGATGGAATCGGATTTAGTGATTTACGTAATAGACAGTGTGATAATTGTCCCGAGGACTTTAACCCTAACCAAGCTTATGGAATGGGTGATGTGAATGGGGATTTAAAAATTACTCCTAAAGATGCTCAACTAGCCTTTAATATCTATCTAGGCATATATTCAAATCCTACTTTTCGTCAATTGGGAAGTGCTGATGCTAATTGTGATGGGACAGTCATCAGACCAAGAATTACGCCTGCTGATGCACAAGCAATTTTTGATAAATATTTAGGTTTGTCAGAGTTGCCATGTGACTGCTCAGCAAGTTCTAGACCTCCATCATTTCGTGGAACACAATCATTTATCTCTAAAGATTTTGAAATTGGTAATTTTGTCACAGAGGATAATAACGAAATTGTCGTCCCAATTTTTGTAGAACATCCTGAAGATTTAGATGCTTTTGGCTTTGACTTCATTTTTCCTTCAGAATATTTAGAATTTGTTGCACTAGAACGATCGAATATTTTGGACGCTTTTCATCAGATCGATGCGAATTTAATAGCTGTTGGAGTGTTGAGAGTTGGTGGGTATAGCAGCGAGCCAATCACAATCCTTTCTTCGGGCATATTATTAACATTAATATTTAGACCAATTGAAGATATGAGGAAACCGCCTTCTTTTGAAATCCATGATATTGTTGGCGATTTTAAGGGAACTTCAATAAAAAAAGTAAAGAATATTAGAT
>SDBS01003692.1_pt1 | contig 15052 bp, 4 predicted proteins | sample 2277091 | NCBI WGS metagenome assembly SDBS01 (sample SAMN10404972, study PRJNA504765) | marine sediment metagenome | isolation source: marine sediment core GS10_PC15, 163 cmbsf | place: Arctic Ocean: Southern Knipovich Ridge | collected 2010 | reverse complement strand
ATCCAATCATAAAATTTAAACACCTTATATTATCTGATAGTCAGATAACAGAGATTAAGGGTTTAGATAATCTTAAGAATTTAGAATTTTTAGATTTAAGTGAAAATAGGATTACTGAAATTCAAGGGCTTGAGAATCTAGTTAATCTAAAAGTTTTAGATTTAAGTGAAAATAAGATTACTGAAATTCAAGGGCTTGAGAATCTAGTTAATCTAAAAGGTTTAGATTTAAGTGAAAATAAGATTACTGAAATTCAAGGGCTTGGGAATCTAGTTAATCTGAAAACGTTAGTTCTTTATAATTGTGGAATAAAAGAAATAAAAGGATTAGAGAACTTAAAAAAATTAGAACATTTATCTTTATTTGATAATTATATAGAAGAAATTAAGGGTTTAGAAAACTTGAGAAACTTAAAGATACTAAATTTACAAGAAAATAAAATTAAAGAGATTAAAGGTCTTGACGCATTACAGAGATTAGAAAGTTTGGATTTAAGTATAAATGAAATTAGAAAATCGGAGATTAAAGGTCTTGAGAATTTAATCAACTTAAAAGAATTAAAAATTTTTCAAGATTCTGATTGGAATCGTGAAGTTTTAGATTCATTGAAGAATTATAGCTAAAATACTAAATAAAAAAAAGGGATAGAATTTTTAATTTTTCGATAAGATTTGCTTTGTTAAGTAGAGCCATCGCAAAAAAGTTTTTAATTTTATGCGAGAATAAATTCTTCGAGGAGATCCCCTTTGTTAAGTAGTGCGAGCGCTATTGCGGTTGACATCAATCCAGCGACATTGAAGAACATTAATCCCTGAAACGAATTAATTTTTAATCCAATGGCGTCTTTTACACCCGTTTTTCGAGGTTCTGGGTTAGTAATTTTTCCTGGCAAATCACCCAAGCACTCACAATCATCATAACCGCCGAAATCTAAGATATAATTCAACGCAGTAGCAGCATAATATATCGCAGTGTTTAGATTATGCTCAATTGTATCAAAATATTCCTTTGCATCACCACTAGTAGGACGTGAACTGTATGACCACATTCTTGCATAGGATGCTTTTATCCAATTTCCCGTAACATCTTCCCAAAAGCCTGGATCATTCGCTGTTGGTGCATGATCATATAACCAATTTGCATCTTTGAACTCCCCATTGGCATCGCCAAAACGTGTATCTTTAGCTGCTATAAGTGTTGCATAATGAGGATCAAAGCTTGTACCTGCCGTTATTTTATTTCGTGCTTCTGCTACACTAAAAAATTCAACAAATGGTTCAGGTTTGGCATTTCTATCACCCAAACCCCCCCATGTCCTATAAGTCACATGGTAAACATTTGCAGCATATGTTACCCATGAAGTCATATCTTCTTCCTTTTCTAGTAAATGGTAAAAAAATGTCGCGTCTGCTATGTAATGCATTATTCCTCCGATTAAGAGTGCTGCTCTTTCACAATCTTTTGCTTCAAAAGCTTGTTTAATCCCATTGTAAACTAAATCGGCTTTACGAGCTAATCGATCATATGTTGGATACTTTGTGATGGGATCAAAATACATTTGAGATGCACTAGGAAAATCTTTCTTAGTAATTGGATATCCACATGTTGTTGTTATGGTTGGAAATTGTTTTTTAATCATTTGTCCCTCATCAAATAAATCATACTCCCTATCTGGAAGTTCTGTTCCTACTAAAAAAAAATATTTTAGATAATTACCGTGTAACTTCTCCAAAAACTCGCTATCAGGTCGTACACTATATAAAAGTTCTAAAGCTGATTCGGCTATCCAGTCATGAGTTCCATAATATAGTGAACCTCCTGCTAAATAATCAGTTCCATATATCGATATAATTGCCGTTTCAACTCCAGGAACATATTCCTTCCCATTTTTCCAAGCCGTACTTGTAGTAGCACTAGATAAGATGGAAACTAAAAGTAAGCCACTTACGATATAGAAATACTTTATTTTTTTCATTTAATTTTACACTTTTTTTTTTCAATTTTTTTTATTTAATTTTATTTAATTTACTATTTTTTTGTTTAAATCATCTTTATTTATATGAACCTCATCCTTGTTTTCTTTTTTTCTGAACCATTTGAAATAAATCACTATCATGCAGAGGAGCGCTCCAATGAGAAGGGGCAGCTCCAGTCCAGGTGAAGTTGAATTAATGATATATAGTGTTGAAAAGCAGAAAATTCCGACTGCTAATACTATTATTATGAGCGGTAATTGTTTACCGAAATTTGGGAATTCGAAATCATCTTTTAGTAAATGTTTTTGCGCTCTTTTCTTGAATGTGCAGTCTTTAAATGTGTTTTCCTGGCTTTTAAAATTAGAGCCTTTTTTAATCGTGGAATCTTTAAAGTGATTATTCGCAGCTCTTGCCAGACTTAAAAACCCGATGAAACAGTTCTTACAGTAATTATTAGTAGACCTTACGACGCCGAGCACATGAAACATGGAGTTTTCAATAGAGATATTCTGGCACCTATCAAGAGTCAAATTAGCAAAGGTACAGTCGGCAATCTGTATAAAGAGATTACTTTCAAGAATACCAAACTTCATAGGGAGTCCTTGATTACCCCTAATTATTATTGGATTGTTCTCTGAGCCATCTCCTTCCCACTTTAGTTTTTGAGCTAATTCTTTTAATTGATTTTCAGAATATTTTATAGGTAATTGTTCGAGTCCTATTAATTTAAAACCTAAAATATCTAAATTATCTAAATTGACGTTTTTTGTTGTAAAAAAAGGAGCTTTATTTGCTTTTGCCATGCGCATTTCACTTTTTATATTATTTTTTTTTTCTTTTTGTTTTTTTATTATTTTCAGTCCGTCTTTCACGCGCTAGTTTTTCTAAGCCTGCTTCTGTCCATACCTCTAATGAGTCCAATACTTGTTCTTGATATACTCGTTCATCTTCAAAGTCAATTCTTCCATAACGTTTAAGTAGTTTTAGCCCCGTTCTTGAGACGCGACAACTATTATTATTATTAGAAATTAGAGGTTCTGAATGGTGTGTTTCTAGGTTTATCATGATTTGCTCAAAATTTTTTAATAAATAACTTCGAATATTTTGACTGGTATTTTTATGTTTAATAATATGTTTTCTAATCTTGTCTTTTGAGTTAAGTTTATTTCTTTGAATTATTTCGAGAATAATTAGAATGCAAATTATCTCCCTCCGGTCATAAATATATTTTAAAATTGTTCTTACAATGAAGATAATCGGTAATGGTAGTAGAAATAAATTTAAAAACGAGAGATCGATTCTTAGATAAATGTATGCTGCCGAAATTTCGAAAATTTCTGAATTTGAGGTTATTATGATACACAATAAATAAAGTGCTTTAATAATAATTGATATACTCAATTTGTAGATGGAAATCGGGCGAAATAGGTAAGAAATAACAAAAAGACTTGTTATTACTACTCCGACAGCAATAAGCCTTTGAGTATTTTTTTCAATTCGGTTTATATAGACATCAATATTAACATCAGGATTGATATTTAAGTTTAAAGTTTGTAAATAAACAATTAACGGCAAGATAACCGTAATTACAAAACTTGCTGATATTGTTATCCCGCTTAAAGCAAGTTTTTTATTGTTTTTATACAATTCTTTTAACTTCAATTTCAATTACACTAACTCTTTATTTTTTTTTATTTTCTTCTTCTTAAGTACAAGTTGCACATTCTGGATTTAAATCATTAATTATAATTCTAAATGGTATAATTACTAGTGCTTATTTTCCTGTAATTTTAATATCTAATAGGTAAAAAATGGGTTTAGTAAGATTAACAGTGCTCCAAAAATCTTCTATATTTGAAATATTAAAGTTTTCTATACTTCCTTCAATAAAAGCTTCGTACTTTTGCCACGGGTTAATTTTTTTAACTTTTTCGCGTTTAAAGAAAATATTTTCTCTCTTCTCGTTATTTGTATATTCTTCAGAGTAGCATAAATCAACATCGAAATCAATGATTAAATTTGAAACGTCAGAGAATCCTTCATTCGATATTTTATATGACGCTCTTAATAGTGGGTCTTCAAGTACCAAACTTACAAGTAAATAATTATTTGGGATATTTATACTTCCAACTGTATTAAATACTGCTACTGATAATCCAAAAAACACACCAGCAAAAACGAAGCTATAAATTACAACTACTAGTAACAAAATTCTATAAACTAACTTATGTTTTGGTATTCGTCGTAATTTCTCCAAATATTTCATTTTCTTATTATTATTCTTCTTACTCTTATTTTTAATTAATTAATTATTAATGGGAAACTTAAAAACTTAAAGCTATACCGGTCCATAATTTAAGGGACAATAAGGAGAATCCGATTAAGGCTCCAATAAGTAACATGTTTTTATAAATTTTATAACTCTTTATGAATATGCTCTCTCCCCTTGACCTAATTCCTCCTTTTTGATTGATCGATACCATAAAACTTAATGAAAATACTCCCATAAATGCTCCGATGAGTGTTGGCACAATTGAAAATATTCTTGTTATGAAAGTTATGATTTGCAACAGTTCAGAATTCTCAGGGAGAGAATTCGCTAGCAATCCGACCACCATAGTTACAAAATATTGAATAATACTTACATAGTAGAAACTCTTGATATTTTTTGCTATAGCTCCAAAGATACTTTTTCCCTTAAAACTAATAGAGCTTGCGAGCATAGTATATAATAAAAAGCACGCAATTGAAAATCCTAGAAGTGATCCCAAGTCATCACTTGTGAATCCATGATAGAGGCTTGCAAATATTGAGGCAGCAGTAAAGCCAACAACCCCTAATGATGCCCCTAAAATATAACTCATGGAAGAATCCCCGGCATAATATGCGAGACCTGCGATTATATTGAAGAGTGAAACCGGAACTATGCCTAATAAAGTCACTGAAGATATCATTGTAAAGATCGTATCTGATACAAAATCAAAATTAAAGAAGCTGGTGACAACAGCCGCACCGAAAACGATAAATAGGCCCACTCCTGAAAATTCAAAATCCACATCAACTTTCCCTGATTTTAAGCCTGCTCCTGAGACATCAAGATAATACTTATTTTCTGTTCCATCGGCAGATGTGTAATAATGAGTCATGTTATATTTATCGGTTGACTCTGAACTTGAGAATGAAATTATAGGAGTTTCTGAGAGACCTACACCATTAGCATCTGATACAGTTGCAATATAACGTATATTTGTATTAGAATTAATAATGGTGGGGGCACCATCAGATATATGTGCATCTATCTCAACTATTATATTATCCGCTGGTTTTACAAGAATTGAGTTGTAGTGTGAAGTATCGTTGTTATCGTTAAAACCATAAGTATATACAGAACTATCAGTTAAAGCTTCAAAGTAATAATGGAAGACACCAATATCGGAACTTATATATCCAAGGTCTGCGAGATTCAAGGTTGTATAATATTCTACTGGATTTGCGAAGTTTGGTGTACTCTCAGTTGGCTGCATTAAGAATTTTTTAATACCATAAGTATTTGAAATACCAGATCCGGATGCTGTTTGAGCAGGAATCACACATAGATAAACGTTTGTTGGCGCTGTAGAATCAACCATATCCCACCAATCAACTGTGAAATAAAACTCATCTGTAATCCAGCCTTTTGGCCTATAGGCTGGTGAATTCGAGTTAGCTACACTCGAGGACATTAAATAAATTGGACTATTAGCTGTATCTGGTCCTATGAAATAATTATTTTCTGGATATTCAATAATATTTCCTGAAAAACTGTCTTTTGTCGTGAAATAATAATGCCATAAACCATTTTGATAACCAGAAACATCAAATGTATAATTGTATTCGACTCCATTTGGATTTGAATAATCAGGATTGTCATCACTAGTTTCCATTTCAAAATAATCGAGAGCATTACCGTTGGGAGCAATTAAGTGTAGCCTAACACCATATTGGGAGTCCGGTTCCTCGAAATTATCATCTTGGTAGTTTATTTTAAATTTATAGATAGTATTGGATGATGTAGTATTATAAAAACCTTGATTAGATAAAATTGAATCTATTTCTACTGATGAGGCTTTTGGTTTAGGTTCGGCATAGTTCTCATTTGTATCATCATTAATAATTCCTTCTCTTGTCTCTTGAATTGTTGTATCACCATAAATAATCTTTTCAGCTGTTAATGGGAAATATAAATCAAAAAATTCCCAGTATTTCCATTCAATCCAAGATTCGATTCTTATTGTCGTATCGGATGATGTAATTTCATAAAATCCGGCACATGTATCTTTACCATAAGGCACTATTAAATTTAAACCCATTGCCGAACTAATTGCAGTCAATGCACTTATTGCCAACAATGGAACACCAATAGTTATAATTTGAATACTTATAAATATTAGTTCTATAGCTAGTAAAATATAGATGAATATTAGCAAAACAGCACGTACAATCAACCAAAGCAAATCTCCTAAAATAGTTAGTACTTCCATGAAAACCGCTATAATAAATTGTACAATAGCAATGAATATTTGTACAATTGCCATACCGATCATATAGATAGTATATGCTATAGCCATTACTGCACTGATAAACTTTATTGCGGTCCATTCAAAAAAGTCATGCGGTTGCTGACCTTGCTCAGAATCAGCAAAATTACAGTACCACGGAATATAACCTATTATATCTTTATATAAATTCATTAATACCGCTAACGTTCCGTTTTCTTTTGTTGATTGATATTCATATAATTCAACTTCTTCAAGAGTCGTCTCATTTTCAATCACAGTAATTAACATTAAGAGAACTTCCATTGCTTCAGCAGCATTTATGTTAAAACGTATGACTACAAAATCTACCTCATCAGAACCTTCTTCCATAGTACCATTTCTTCCAACAGAAATGAATTCAAATTCACCTTCTACATCGCTATATAATACTGTTTGATCTAATTCTTCTCTTTCTATATACCCGTTTAATACCGTTTGAGTAAATAAGCTTGTAGGAATTACTATCGCGTTAGGTCCTACTATAAATGGAGTACCTTGAAGATTGTATTGATTATCATTTACATAAAGCACAATTATATTCATTTTCTCTTTTTCTTGATAATGTCCATTAAACATCGTGGTGTTCTCGTAAATCGCGATTGTGTTAGATTTATCCACAGAGATTGTTTCTATCTCAACGTGTAATTCATTTGGTTGCCCCCATATACCTATAGTAGATGCATCTAAAACTTCGGAATTGCCAATTTCACCTATTGTATAGGTATCAGTTCCACTAGCTTTCCAAGTGTCCCATAAACGATTGCCCCAGAAGTCTTTTGGCCCCATTTGCCATAATGAGAAGCCAAAATCTATGTTTTCTGGTTGAGTATTAAGATCATCACTGACATCTACATAATAATTAATATCTTGAGCAGCAAAATTAGATCTTCTGTAATGACTATATCTTACTAATAAAATTCTTTCCGACCAATAGTCTTCAGTTGCTCTTACACCGGGAGTTATTATATAATAATCTTCATCAACTAAGCTAAATCGTATTATGATTTCTAACGTTGGACTTCCTTCCCAATAGGCTTGAGCTCGGTCTGTTGCAGTTAAAGGACTTATTTTTAACATAACATTTTGAGTTGGATGCCGATCATATTTATCGTCAGCACCATCTCCATCCGAGTCTGCGCTTAATGGATTAGTTTTATAAAAGTTAGATCCGCGTGTCCATCCGTTAATTTCATTATAATCAGATATTGTATCTCCATCTGTATCTGGATTAGCAGGATCAGTTATCCAGACGTGTTTATCACCGTCTAATGCCTGAACGTATGTGTCAGTTTCAATAAAAAATTTAGTTACATTGAATATATCGTTAATATTGTTATCAAATAAAATTATATCTAATCTAAAATTGCCATAAAACTGATTGATCGTGCCATTAATCATGTATTCTGCTAAATCTAAGTATTTATTGAAAATGATATCTGTTTGGTTAAATACACTATTATAATCTATTAGCACAACATCATCAATAAGACCGCTGATGTCTTCTTTTACAAGTTTGATATTAATGGTTCCATATCCCGATGGTGTGCTCTCAGAAGCAATTTCTACTTTAATGCTTGCATCATAGACTCGCCCAATGTCTGGAATGCTTAAAACATATGTTTCCGTAAATATTTCTTCTTCTGGCTCTTCCTCCTCATCTTGTACAATATCTATTATTCTTGGTGCATTTACAAACTCTATTACCTCCCAGTGCCCAACTGCTGCCAAATTTCTAGCATTAAAACGTTCTAATCTAATGGTATTATTATCTATAAACTCATGCTCAATGAAGGCTGACTGTACGTCATCGGACCTACCTCCTGTACCATCACATAGTCCAATACCATACATCTGTCCTGATTTAATGATAGATAGATCTTGATTAACTTCTATGATGTCTTGTTGCTTATATGTGTCAGTTGCTTGCCAAGTAAACGATCCTCGTTGCACATTGCCTTCGCCTTTGAAGGTAACCACAAATACATTGATGGTTGGAATAACATAGCTGTTGGCATCAGCATATCGCTCGGCACGAACCTCATTTACAGAGTTCAACCACACATCCACAGCACATTCTTCAGGATCATCATTTGCAGCATCAACTTCATAAGAAGATATAATAAAAGTTTTATCCATATCTATTGAAGTTATTGCCGCTGTTGCGGTATCCTGAATTGATGCCATGCTCAGTTCAACTTTTTGTACATACAAATCATTATTTTGTGCTTCAAATATATAATAATGACCACTCATGGTACCGCTTGATCCATCTCGTTCCATATGAATAGTTGTACTATCTGCAAAATCCGTGGTTACCATCGCGTGATCCCAGTCATCATCCCCACCATCGACATTGTAATACGACATTGGAACTGCTTTAGAAAGATCAACCTCGCTTATGGTTTGCTCAATATAGGTTGCCGTAGATGTAAAAGATCCACTTTGCACCTTGATTGTTTTTCCATCAAACTCAACAATATATATACTAAGAGTAACGCTTTCCGTATATCCCGCTCGTTCAGCATGAATTGTTGGAATGCCAGTATCAGAAAAGTATACATCACACATAATATCATCCCAATCATCACCCTCACTTTGTTTCATTGTTATAAACGGTACACTGTTTGTGATGTTTTGCTGTTTTGTTAATTGTTGAGAATTAGAAATTCCAGTCAATGTGAGCTCTACATGTTCAACAGATTTCACTCCAAAATAGGAAGGGAGAGTATATTCATAATTATATCCGTATTTAAAAGCATCTTTAAAAGCAACCATTCCAAAATACTCATCTGGATGACCTCTTTCAGAGTCTCCCACTTGATCCTCTTCGGCATTTGTTATATGATTTGTTGGAATAAGAATACCGTCTGAACGAGCCCATGACCCATCTCCATCATTCGCTGAGTTTTGCTTGGCAATAACAAGAGGAATTTTCCCAAATGATTGAGAAAATGAAAAAACATGCCCATTATCGTCTACACCATCATCATCACCATCATTTTCTACAATTGTTTCGTATTCTATACCATTAATAGTACCTGATTTTCCCGCCTCGATTGCAATCCAAGATATTACTTCTTCTGAAGTTGTGGTTCCAGATTCTGCAGATTCTTGTTGGATTTTAAACGAAGTAGCACTTACATCACTAACAATCGAAGTTTTAAACGCTTTATTGTTATATGTATTAAGAGAATGCAACACAACTGGTTTTGTAATGAACTGATTGTAAAAATCAATTACTTCCCAATCGCTATAAGAGGATGAACCTTGATGGCTTTTATCTGTTAAAATTTGTCTAGCTTTTATTTCTGTTCCATCAGGAAATGTCCATTCTCCCCTTTCTATGACGATGTAATTAATAGTTTCGCTAGCATGACCACCATTACTTGGCTCTTCCATAAAAATATCACAGCCAGATCCAGTAACATTGTCAATTCTCACCTCAACGCTTTCATCTTCATTCCGACTAGTGATATAAGCAACAACTACAGGATTTCTATATACGTATTTGAAATCAATCGAATTAATTACTGATTGATCTATTGTGTTACTGATGTCTACAGAGCCTACTTCCATTTGGAAATTAAAAGGTTCGGCAGGTAAAATTTCATTAATGCTTATACTATTTGTAAGATATTCTGATGTAAAATTGATGGTATCTATTCCTTGTGTTAGGGTACCCATTTCTACACCATCTAGTATTCCATCATTATCGGAGTCATAATTTTTGGGATCTAAATATCCGCCAATACTAATATCAAATTGTTCTAGTATGCATCCAGAATCTTTTATATCTATAGAAATAGCGTATTGCCCATAATAATTTAACGAACTGCTCTCTATCTGTTCCCTAAAATCTATGCTTTGACTGAAATATCGACTTTTATTAGTCTCACCCTCATAAAGTACCATATTATTGTCAATTTTTAGCACTTTCACATTTAGATTCGGCACTTCCTGAATTCCATAATTAATTGTATCATCAGCTTCACCAAATGTTAGCATGAACGATATTTGAGCAAATGTAGCATGCTGAAAGTAGTTGTTAAATCTAACAATAACTGGTTGATCTAAATTCATCCTATTTCTAATTGAAGCTCGTTTCTCGATGACTTCCGCGCTGTCAGCAACAAAATCGTGATCTGAATCTGCGGAAAGAGGATTTGTAGTAAAGCCCCACCCTTTTACTTCTTCTCCGTCTGATATCCCGTCTCCATCTGTATCTGAATTATCACAAGCAGTACCAATAGCAAGCTCTTCACTATCTAATAAACCGTCCTCATCCATATCTGCTTTTAGAGGATATGGATCAAGTGGATCATTAACACCATCTAAATCCGTATCAACATTCCTAGGATTAGTACCAGCTGTAAATTCTTCATTATCTGTCCAGCCATCGCCATCAGTATCAGGTAACCACGGATCGGAAGACACATACACTTCTCCTTCACGATCTGTAGATATAATCCATCCGTACACTTCTTCGCCATCTGATAAGTAATCATCATCTGAATCATAATCAGAAGGATCAGTTCCTGCTGTACTTTCACCAACTCCAGTTAATCTATAAATCCCATCATATAATCCATCACCATCTGTGTCTGGATTAAGATAATAAGTTTTGTTATTTGCTATTTCATATAGATCGCTTAAACCATCTTTATCAGTATCATAATAATCATATATATTTTCTCCAGTTTCAGCCAGATTCGCTTCAAACTCATTGCTAAATCCATTTCCGTTTGAATCAATGATAGAATATATGCCAAATGTTGCCACACTAGATATATTTGTATTAGGATCTCTGACTTTCACTTCCCCTTGATATATCGCAGTCTTTGTTGCATCAAACTGAATAGAAGATTGATATACATTTAAAAATGGACCTCGATTATCAACTGTCTCATTATGAGCGATTCTCCAGGTGAATTCTAAAGTGTTCATATCTTCATAATAATCAAATGCATATGCAGTTAATGTTAAGGTCCCTGAGTTTGCATCCCCGTGATACATATAACTTCTTGACACAAATACAGCTGGCGGTAAATCATCAATAATAATAGATATATTAGCTGAAACTTTGTATCCATATATATCCTCAACCTCTAAACGGTAATTATATTCTCCATCATTTAAAATTACAATAGGTTTTGGATTAGATGCAAAATCTATAATTTCTTGACCATTCTCATCATACCACCTAAATGATAAATCTTTTCTATCAAATAACGAGTCTGTAACTGCAACATCAAGAACAACTGCTTGTCCCTCAACTCCGTAGAACGTATAGGGTCCATTTATTTCTGGATATTTTTCATGCACTTCTACAATGAGTGTGTCATTATAATAATTTCCGTAAAGATCCCACATATGCAACACGATTGTATAATAACCAGAATCACTCCATGCATGGTTTGGATTACGATCAACGCTGTATTGATTGTCTCCGAAGTCCCAGAGGAACTGATATTCAGCCTCTTGAACATAGTCCTCAGAAAATTCGATGTTTGATTCAAGGTATACATATTCGTCTTCTAAAACGTAATTGGGAATTTCTCCAATTGAAATTGATGGAACGGGATATATTATTTCTATAAGCTGCCCTTCTTTTGTTTCCATTAATCCATCTCTGGCAATCCATGTTATAACATAGCTTCCAGCATACTCAAAAACTTCAGATGCATTGTACACATTCTTGTAAATCGAAGTCATGTTGGCATACGGCACGGCTTCCATACCCTGATTGTCATAACCAAAATCACTATAAACATAATAATGAGACCACGAATAATTATTTGTAATCCAATTCAAGGTAAGAAATGAATCATCAATACCGCTGAAATATAATCTTGATTTATATTCAATGGAATCAAAAAGTTCAACACTTGTAAATACTACGGAACCGTAATAGTCCGTATTCGCAACAGTATTGAACGGAGATCCAAGCACGATCCATTCTGAAGAAGTAAAATTATAAAGTTTTACTTTTAAGTTACTCTGATCAGCTGTTGTTTGGATCGAGTATGAGATGGTGCAGATTTCAAAAGTATCATATCGATGAGTTGTCATGTCTTTTAGAGTTGTATAATATTTATCTTGTACTTCATATTCCCAGCTATAATCTGCGATAATGTATTCTCCATAAAATTCTGTATCGTTAAATCCAGTAAAATTTATACGCACGTTATAAGTACCAATTTCGATGTAATCTGTAGAACTAAATTTAATAGAATCTTGGATATTGAATCCTCCACCAATTGTGGTTTTGAAGAAATCCCAATTTCCACCTGTGAAATTATAGAGATATACATCGGTTGATTTGCCGGCACGTTGTAAATCGATTTGGTAACTTATCGTGCTTTCATTAAAGTATATATACCTGAATGGATTCAATGCATCTAATTGAAGTTGATAAACAGGATAGTATGAATATGAGTAATCCCATGTTGCCGAAATGCTACCCAAAGTGAAATTCGAATTTGCATACTGATCAGGCGGATTAAACTCTTCTAGCTCAAATAATACCTTTACTTTGTATGTGGTTGAGTTGATATATTTATTATCATAAAAAATAAAAGAATTTGAATAACCTGATTCAGCATTCACAGAATCTATTGGATTCTGCATCCAGTCTCCTAGTCCTCCGTTAAGAGTATAATCCCATAAATAGATATTGACCGGTTCTCCTATCTCAGTTGTGATTGAATAAGAAATCGTAGAATCCTTAAAATTAACATATCGAAACTCGTTCATGGTTGGTAATGATATCTCAAATACATCATCCCAGCTATATAAGTAACCCCAATCTAGATCTAATTCCTCAATAACAAGTTGAGTCACATTAGGATCGTCAATTCCGGTAAAACTGATATTTACAAAATATTTTGAAGATGACTCATCGTAAAAAATGTAATCATTATCAGTAAAGCTTACACTACCCCAATAATCATCCATCGTGCCATTGCTAGTTATAGTGTCAAATTTTTCATATTGTCCACTTGATTGATTATATACGTTTACATCAAGAGTTTCACTAACCCAAGTATGTAGATTGTAGGTTACCTCACAGAATGTAAAATGATTATATCTGAAATCATTCATATCTGCTAATTCGCGGCTAAATTCAGTATAATAAGTCCAATCCCACTCATAATCATAAGTTATACCAGTTAGCCCGATAGTAGCATCATGAGTTTTCATTTCTTGCCTTACCCAAGCATTATTTGTACCGGACTCAACGAAAGAACTTACAAAGTTTAAGTCATTAGATCCACTTCCTCCACTGTAGTCAGGAAAACTTTCATAATCGGGCTCAGGCAAATACCAATTATACATCGAATGGTATAGTTGTGGACCATAACTATATGAAAGGGTTACCTCACTTCCTAGAACTAAATTACGACGCTGCAGCTCAGTCATTTCAGGAAAAGCAAATTCAAATTCAGAATCATAAGTATATGAGTATGACAACGAAGCACTCATGGATATCATATTAAGAGAAAACGGATTTGAATTTCCAGTATGAACTCTGTACGATACATATCCAGAAGTTGACACATAATCTAAAGGAAGTGATACGGAGACAATCTTATCACCTGAAGAAGTACCGGATGTAAGTGTATAGTAATACCCAGCTCCGCTACCATAATATTTATAGAACTGTACATAATAATCCTTAGATTGTGAAGTAATAAATTGTCCGCTGACTGTAAATGTTCCCCAATCACGTTTAAAGGTATTGAAATTAGAAATTAATATTGAATGTTGATTTTCAGTCCCTCCTATATTCTGACCTGATCTTTTATAATATATATCAGCACCATCATATTGCTCCTCGTCCCATCTTGTTGTTACAGAATCTGTAATTAACGTGTATGGAGCCGTCTTGGCATCCACATCATCGATATGTACCTCAAAATAAACATATATATAATATTTACCACCACTTGGATTACAAAAGCTCGTATCAGGAGGCGTTATTTGTCTTGTGGTCCATACATTATCAGAAGGTGTATAAGTATCATGATTTTCCCATCCTAAAGTACTGGAATATATATAAGTATGAACATGAGGAGCAGTTGCTCCATAAGAGTCATAATTCACTTTATATATAACATCCACCGATATGTCACCTTGTTGACGGGTAATGCTGTCAAAATCCATATTTACCATTTCAAATGCTCCATATGTTGAACTAGTATTCAACTTCTGGTACGGATATTTGTTTTGTTCAGAAGAATCAGAATATGGGGCAACATAATCTTCTAGAAATCCATCGATGTATGTATTTCCAATCCCGTTGGTATAGATACGTATGTAATCTGGGTTTCCACTTCTCTCAGTATCCTTATTTGTATGAGCATATTTTAGTTGCCCAGCAGAATTCCAAACCGTAAAATCCCAGTCGCCACCATGCCAATATATTTCACAGCGATACCATTTATTCGAGCCATCTAGGGCGTCCATGAATTTCCAAACCCAACCACTAGCTTCCAGATT
>SDBS01003691.1_pt1 | contig 15057 bp, 17 predicted proteins | sample 2277091 | NCBI WGS metagenome assembly SDBS01 (sample SAMN10404972, study PRJNA504765) | marine sediment metagenome | isolation source: marine sediment core GS10_PC15, 163 cmbsf | place: Arctic Ocean: Southern Knipovich Ridge | collected 2010 | reverse complement strand
GACAAACAGCATCATCCTCAACTGGAACGCCGAAGACGGCAGCGGGGGACACGGGCTCGCAGGACCCGAAGTCAACACCCTTTCGTCCGGATGGCATCACTGGGCATTCACCCGCGACGCTACAGGCCTTGTGCAATGCTGGATCGACGGCGTCGCACTCGCTGAAGGCCCTTCAACCCTTCCACCCGCCTCCCTGATCTCCCCTCTCATCGTAGGGCGCTATCAGCTGGAAGACCCAAGAGCAGGCTTGTGGTGGAAAGGGGCAGCCCTGGATGACATCCACATCTCCAACGTCGCCCGGTACACCGAGACCTTCGTCCCCGAACCGGCGGAAGCCGATACAAACTCCATCCTGTTATGGCATTTTGACGAAGGCGAAGGCGACGTCGCGATCGATGAGGCTTCAGGTATCGAACTCAACTTGTCCTCGCCCGTGTGGGTCGAAGGGCACTAAATTGGGTTCGTGATGGGTGTCCCACTCTTCTGGCACCAAGCCGACAACTTCGGCGACGCATTGGCTCCCTGGCTTGTTCGACATCTGTCGGGCCAGGACGTCGAATACATACCCTTGGACAAAACAGATGGCCCTATTCCGCACTTGGTGACGGGAAGCATCTTCAAGCACTCACTGAAGCGCGGGATCGTCTGGGGGGCTGGATGCGCCTACGAAGAAGAACTCGACCCGTCGCAAATCGCTCCACCGTCCGACACTTTGCAGATCATCGCCACACGGGGGACACTCTCCAAGAAGCGAGTCGAAGCCGCAGGACACAGTCCAGTAACCGCGGGCGACCCAGGACTCCTCCTCCCGCGCTTCTACACTCCCCAGGAGGGCTCGCGCTGCAGCGTAGGGATTATCTGCTCCTGGGTGGACTATCTGGACGTCCACGTCGCGTACGGTAGCTCTGTGCCCGTCCTCAACGCCTCCTCTCCCATCGAGGAGGTGATCGATACCATCGCCTCCTGGGACGTCGTGGTCGCCAGCTGTTTGCACGGGCTCGTGGCCGCAGTGGCCTACGACAAACCTGTCGTGTGGGCCGAGTTCTCTGATCTCATGCTCGGAGACGGCTTCAAGTTCCGAGACTTCCTCAGCCTCTTTGACGTGGATGATCCCAAACCTGTGGTCCGTCCCGGAGTCTCAGGACTTACAGACGAAGCGCAGAGATTCGAGGTCACGCAATCTGATGCTCTCCTCGCATGCTGCCCTTTCCGCAAGACAGACTTAGTTAGCGGATGACGGCCACGTCGAGGTACGGATGACCCTTCAAGACCTTGGCGATCTTCGCCCTCAGTGCATCGTCTACAGGCTCCGCCTTGTCCCATAGACCCACCACAACCGGATGCAGGTCCCGCGTCTCGGGCGTCCATCCGATGTAGCGCTCCATCCAATCCGGCCGGAGTTCGTCCTGGTGTCCGTGACACGTCCACTTGTAGCGCATGAGTGCATCGCACTGAGCATAACCAAAGTGCAACACCGGACCGTACTCATCGCCAACATGTTCTTCGCCAGTCATGTGCCGTAAGTCGATGACGCGAACGGGTCGGAAGTGATCTTTGACTGCATGTGTCGTGGACCTAATAAAATGGATGAACGGCACGGTCCAATTGCGTGTGCGGTTCGCATGCGTTGCTGCATCGATGGTGCGTTTCGCTTCGCCTTCGATCCACACTTCATCGGCGTCAACGATCAGCAGCTGATGTGCGCCACGCTTGTGTAGCGTCTCGACTGCATGGTTACGATGCTGTCCTTCATTTCCAAAGTGAGGACAGTCGTGCCAGATGAGCGGCTTGTTGCACAACCTTCGAGCTTCTCGCTCCAAGTCCGATCGCGAGTCGGGACACGGAACACCTTGCGCATGACCGTAACTAGGGCGAGACACGTAGAAGATGTGAACCTCGTCAACAGCGTCCTGGATCGATTGGATCGACCACGCAAGATACTCGCAGCCGTAGTGGAGAGCGTAATAAGCAACCTGCATCAGAACACCTTGAACGTGAAACCGCAGTCCGAGGGGGGAGTGAGGAACGTAGTGAACTCATCACCGAAGACACGACGCCAACCTTCGCGAACATCAGGTCCTGCAGTAGGATGGGCACCATCGTGCGAAAGCATGATGCGCGGCTTCAGGTGTGCCGCGGCGCGCAAGATCTGCTCGACGTCGTCTGTGCTGTGTTGCGCATCCTCGAACACGATCGTGGCCCCGTTGAGTGTCTCGATCAGGTCTTGACCGCGCCCCACTATTTTTCGACATCGCGACATAAGGTCTTCTGAGATTAGGTCCCCGGCACCTTCCACGATGTCGATGGTCGTCAACGTACCGTAACCATTCCGATTCATCGCACTCAAAATGTGCACAGCCGATGCTCCACGAAGAGTACCGATCTCCACCACGTGTCCGGGGCGCAGCAATCGGCACAACGCATAGAGTACTTGCCCCTCTACTCCCCACAACGAGCCGCAGGGAAACTTCTCCTGCGCTTTGTCTGAGTGGTAACCGCCGAGCGTATCTTCAGCAGCGTAGGCGATGAGTTCCGCTGGCGACGCTCCAAGAGCGTTGGCGATCAGGGTGAGGTCTTTGTCGAGCGGGTTCACAGCGCATTCTCTACTTCTGTGCGAAACGGATGTTTCAGGCAAAGCGCCTCGTACAGACGCTCCCCGAAAGTCGAAGGGTTGTTCGCGATCTCTCGCACCTTTTCAGGCAGCTGCGTAAGAGGTACCTGAATCAACTCTTCAGAATTCAACGGATACGGGTCATGCAACTGCTCACACACAAGCGGCAATGCGTAGGCGGCTGCAATCGCAAATCGCAGCGGTGTATAGAGGGGTAAATCGCACTGCTGCACGTGCACCATCGTTGCACTCTTACGGAGGGCATCATCCCGTGCGTCACCCCATCCGCTAGGGGCCTCACGCAGCCCCAGATCGTGCAGGCGCTTGTAGACCGGAGCCCGACGGGCGGAGACGTAACTCTGGTGCGTGTAATCGTACTCGATCGGAAGACAGTCCCCGCCGAACTCGGCGTGGCTTCCCAAGATGATGTGTTGCAACGTCGGGTGTTGTGAAGCCATCCAACGGTCGCTGATCCACACCTTGTCGAAATGCGGACGGAACCTATCGTACGATCCGTCCGTCAGCATCGGTGTCGTGTCAAACCGTTCGAGAAACCACCAGATGATCATGGCGCGACGGTCTGCAGGGGTGCGCCACTTCGGCATCAGCTCCTGAACTTCGCCGTTCATCGGCGAGATGATGTACGTGTCGTCCGAGTCTGGATCAATGTCGTCGATGGTCGCCACACGAAACCCAGCCAGTTCGGCAAGCCGAAACAGGTCGGCATAGGGCTCGTAGTGGTAGCGAGTTTTGGTGAAGACGATGCTCACGGCTTCTCCTTCGACGCGACCAACAAGTGGCGTACGTTGGTGTGGTCGTTCACTGCTTCGAGGTCTTCCTTGCGCTTCAAGTCGAAGCTGACTGCGATGTCCCACAGCTCTGGATCGAAGTCATCGACGTAGAGGTATCCGCGGTGTTCCTCGAACGGGTTGCCGCCATCCGCACCTTGGACGTGCTTGCCGTGGGGCATCTCCGCGAGCACGAGCTTGGCGCGCTTGCGAAACGACTCCAAGATTCTAAGCGCAGTGTCCTTGGGTACATGTTCGGGGCCCTGAATCCAGACCGCTACATCCGGAAACGGCTCGATACCGAGATCGCATCGATCAATGAAGCTCGTGATTGACGTCTCCAGAACGCGGGCCCCCGTGTACACGGTGCGTGCTATGGCAGCGTTCACGGGCCACGCCTCTACCACCGTCACTGGAAGTCCAGCAGCTGCTGCACCACCACAGAACGGTACCTCTCGCGGACCCTTGACGCCGACGATCAGCGTACGTCCGTGGAAACGTCCTGGGAAACGCCGAAGGTACTCTTCAGCGAGCAAAGTCGTGGGCCAGATGCTGACCGTTGACGCAATGCTTCCTTTAGATGGTGTTTCGGTATCTTCGATGTTCATTGGATCAGACCTGAAAGACGCCGAAGCCAGAGAAATGCAGCGCCGAGATATCGCGCTTCGCTCTGCCCACCTCGCTCCACAAACGCTCCATGCCGGAGTTGAGGTGGATATCGTCAACGAAGACAAGCGCCCCGGGCTTCAACTTTGACATGTACGCCCCCATTTCGCGGACCATGTGGTCGTACTCGTGGAGGCTGTCGAGGAACATCATGTCGATAGTGTGGAACGGGAAGCGGTGGGACGCATCGACAGCGTCGCCGGTCACCGTCTCGACATTGGGAAGCTTCAGTGCAGCAAGGTGCGCACTGCACACTGGATCGATGTCGACACTGATGATCTTCGATCGGTCACTCCCCATCGCCATATGGGCTCCAGAGCGACCGCGATCAGTCCCTGTTTCGACGATGCGCCCCGGAGCTGTTTTCTGCACCCACAGAAACAGGAACCGGATCTAAAGCTATGTCGTCTGCGCCCCTGCTGTCATCGCCTTCAAGAAGTCAGCACGGGTGTCCTCCACGCGTCCACCGACAAGTTCCCGGACAGCATCCGTAACTTCGTCGAGGGTAGTGTTGTCCTCCGTGAGTCTAACGTAGGCTTCGCGATCGCGGGTGACCTGCGCAGCCATTCCCGGATACCCCGCGATCGTCTTGGATACGTGGTGCAGACAACACGTCGCCCGTACAGTCTCGCAGCGGTAGCCACGTTTCGCGAGGTGGTGATGCATCCAATCGTCGCCGTACCAGAGCTTCATCTCCTCCGGGATCGGGTGGAAAAACGGAATCGCCGACGGGTGAAAAAACAGGCACCACCCTGCTCGCGCTGGGACAGTTCCAGTAAGCCCCGGCAACGCGCGTCGAACATCCTGTTCAAACGTCGCAGCATTGCTGAACTGGCCGTTAGGAAGGAAGTACCGCTTGTCGTTCTTGGCGATCTCCGCACTGACCGCGTCGAGCCATCCTGGTCCGACCAAGATGTCGTTGTTGGCCAGGCACACCACGTCAGGGTTGTGCTTCAACGCTTCCTGGAGTAGCTGGTTCCACGCAGGGTTGACACCGACGTTGGCGGGGTTTCGGATCAGCTTGGCTACGCCTGGTTGCGCAGCCAGGAACTCAGCAGTACCGTCCGTCGAGCCGTTGTCCACGAAGACGAAGAACACTTGGTGGCCACCCGAGTTGCGGTGCACCGACTCAACCATCGCCCGCGTGTAGCTGAGCTTGTTCCAACACGGAACACAGACGGCGACTTTAGCCATAACGTGCTCTGTAATCTTCGACAGTTCGACGCAATCCATCTTCGAGACTGACGGTGGGTGACCAGCCGAGCGCGCGCATTCGTGACCAATCAAGTTTCTTTCGTGGAGTCCCGTCAGGTCTAGCGTCGTTCCAACGGATTTCCCCGAGATACTCGGTAGCGTGCGCAACCATGCTCGCCAGTTCGGCGATCGACAACTCATCATCACTCCCGACGTTGAGCCACAAATCGTCGTCGTAACACTCCAACGCTAAGACGACGGCTCGGGCCAAGTCGTCCACGTGGAGGAACTCGCGCAACGGTCCCCCGGTTCCCCAAAGTTCAACACTCGGGTTGCCCTTGAGACGTGCTTCCTCAAACTTCATGATGAGCGACGGGATGACATGGCTATTCTCCTTGTCGTACTTGTCCCCGTCTCCATAGAGGTTCGTCGGCATCAAGCTGATGTAGCGCCTCCCGTATTGACGTCGGTACGCCTGCACGAGTTTTAGAGCAGCGATCTTGGCGATCGCGTACATCTCGTTCGTCGATTCCAGTCGGCCTGTCAGCAGCACCTCTTCACGCATTGGTTGCGGAGCATCTCTGGGATAGATGCAGGAACTTCCAAGATTCAAGAGCCTCTCGATTCCGTGCTCATGTGCTTGGCCGATCGCATTTGTCGAGATAGCGATGTTGTCGCACAAAAACTCGACGGGGTATCGGGAGTTCGCGCCGATGCCTCCAACCCGAGCCGCAGCCAGAACGACAGTGTCGACACCCGCTTCCGTTGCTTGGTCGAACACCCAATGGGCATAGCCATGATCGCGCAAATCGTAGCGCTTGTCCGGCGTCCATGTTTCATGCCCTGCTCCCCGAAGGGCTTTGACCGTGGTCATTCCGACAAGCCCCGTATGTCCAGCGACGTAGACCTTCACTTACCCACCGCCGCAACATCCGCATCTACCATGAGGTCGATGAGCTGCTTGAACGTGGTCTGAGGTTCCCACCCCAACTTCTCTTTCGCCTTTGTGGGATCGCCGAGGAGCAAGTCCACTTCGGTGGGGCGCATGAAGCGTTTGTCAAACTCGACGTATTTTTCCCAATCCAAACCGACACGCTCGAACGCAACCTGGACCAACTCACGTACCGAATGCGTCTCCCCTGTCGCCAATACAAAGTCGTCAGGCTCGTCGTGTTGCAGCATGCGCCACATGCCTTCGACGTATTCTTTGGCGTATCCCCAATCACGTTTGGCGTCGAGGTTACCTAGTTTCAGTTTTGGCTGGAGCCCAGCAGCGATGCGCGCCGCAGACAACGTCACCTTGCGGGTGACGTAATGCTGACCTCTTCTCGGTGACTCGTGATTGTGGAGGATTCCATTTGACGCGAAGATTCCATAGGCTTCGCGGTAGTTGACGGTCGAGTAATATGCGAACAGCTTGGCAGCAGCATATGGTGAACGAGGGTGGAACGGCGTCGTTTCGCTCTGCGGAGTCTCGACAACCTTTCCGTACATCTCGGAGGACGACGCCTGATAGAACCGGCACCCCAGACCTATTTCCCGAATGGCTTCGAGCAGACGCAGACAACCGATCCCCGTTGTCTCGGCCGTGTACTCGGGGAGGTCGAAACTCACACGAACGTGAGCCTGCGCGGCGAGGTTGTAGACCTCGTCAGGGTCGATCTTCTCCAGCGCGTTTCGGAGGCTGGGACTGTCGATCAAGTCGCCGTACGCGAGGTTGATCTTCATGTCCGGCTCCATCAGGTGATGGATATTTTGCGTCCTCGGCGTCGCTCCGGGCCTGATCAGTCCATGGACTTCGTAGCCTTTGTCGAGCAGTAACTCCGCCAAGTAGCTCCCGTCTTGACCGGTGATTCCTGTGATCAGAGCCTTCTTCATTGCTGCTTCCTCACGACGTTGACAATCGCCATCAACTCTTCCATGCGGACATCCCACGTATGGTGAGCATCCATCAACGCTGCACCACGCTGGCCAATAGCTTGAAGCTCTGCACGGCGGTCGGGAACAAGCCACGCTCGTGCAACGTCCAGCAGCTCCCCCGGGTGATCCCACCCCAGGCAATTGACCCCGTCGACGAGCCCCATCCCCGCCATGTCATCGAAACGCTTGACGAGCGTGGGACATCCACACGCCATTGCGCGGAGTAGGCGATCAGATGAGTAGCGTCCCAGCTTGCTCGTAAGTGAGATGCTCAAAGCCATTGCACTCGAACGGTAGATGTTGCCCGAGTGCTCTTGTGGCATGGCTTTTCCGAAGCCTGCTCCGTAAGGAACGAACCCTCGCACAGCACGAAGAGCTGCCACTGCGTCTCGGCGGAGCTGTGCTTCGCTGTCAGGGACCTCATCAAACTGAGGTCCATAGTTCTGACCCATGAAAGTAATCTCGTGCTTCGAACCGTACTGCTCTGCGGGACCTACGAAGTAGCGGTCGACGTCGTAGCCTATTTGCAAATACGCAGCGTTCGTCATCCCTCGGGCACGGTGGTGCTCCACCTGACCCGTACCCGTGAAGAGCATGAGGTCAACTGCCGGTGAAATTCGGTACTGCCATTCGTCGCCTGATCCAGACCACGGTCCTTTACTAGGTCCGATGTCTCCCGACCAAACACAAACGACCAACGACGGATCCCTTTTCGCATCCTCCCGCACAGCCTTGAGTGCCCCCACCGGAATAGCATCCGGATTTTGACACTGGAGGAACACAAGGGTCGGACGAAACTCCGACACCTTCTCGACAAAGACTCGACCGCGATCCCCAGCAGCGATGCTTGTCCAGTCAACACTCGCATGCCCCGCTGATCCCAGCTTCCTCAGAGCCTGTACCATGGAAGTCTGAGGATCGTCCGTTGTCCACAGCTGCCAGTGCAGTACACGTTCCGGCTTCAGTGAAGTGCGCAACGGCAGTTGGCCGAGTTCAGGGTCGGCCAAAACGATTCGCGACCAACGGTTTTGTACCGTTTCGCCGTTCTCAATTTGTGCGAGCTTCTGAAGTGTAGGGGCATCAACGCCGGGCGACACTCCGCGAAACTGCAACTGCTCGGGACGCGACCAACGTGTGTGGAACTGGTGTCTTTGGCGATCGACCTTGGTGTTTTTTCGTCGGAGATCGTCGACATATTCTTGGTGGACGACTTTTGCGTCCGTCGCCCCAACGACCTTGTACCCGAACCGATGCACCCAACAGGAGAATTCGGTATCCCCTCCGTAAGTTCGGTAGCACGTGGCCCACATGCCTCCGACAAGCTGCTCTACAGCGCGGACGATATTCGCCCGTGTCAAAGCGAAGTTGGCGTAGATGCGCTGATGAACCGTCTCGATTTTCCAGGTCTTGTGCTCGTAGAACGAAAAGGCGACTTGGCCTACGAGAGGGTCCTTGAAGTGCTTCAACCCGTTGTTGACGGCATCAAGATCGAGTTCGGCATCATCGTTGAGCGCCAAGACGAACTCTCCGCGAGCACGTCGTGCAGCGTCGTTGAAGGCTACGACAGCTCCGGACAAATCTCCTTCGAGGAACACAACATCGTGTTGTTGTCGAAGCCAATCCGACGAACCGTCCGTCGAGCCGCCATCAGAAACGACGATCTCGTAGGTGATGTCGCGGCACGCTTTACGAATGGATTCGACACAATTCTGAAGGAGTCGAAACCTGTTGTACGTCCCGAAGACGATGCTGACCTTCACATCAGAGGGCTCAAGATCGGGAAGCAGAGGGTGCAAAAGTGGCTGCGTGGTCTCAACAATCGCAGGTGTGCTCTGGATAGCACTGCGTCTCGGTTTCTTAACCGCAGACGTCATAGGGCGAGACGATCGCGGAAAAGAAACACTGCGGCTTCGGCGACGGTTCGTCTCCGCTTGGTTCTTCGACAGTTTGCGCGGCTCCGCTCCAAGGAGGTTCCCTTTTTTGTGGTCCTCCGCTGTCGGTTGGGTCGGTTTACGCGACTCGTCCTCCGCTTGACGCGTTTGACGGTAAGTCTCCGCCGCATCTCCTTTCCACCCATCCAAAACTGACTTGCGACGAACCGTTACCACCGCACTACTCCAACATATTTTTGCTTTTGTGACGCGTCCGCCGAGAAGGTTTCTTCGCTCCGATCACCTTAGGTGTCGGACGCTTGTCCACGAGAACATTCGAACCAGTCTTACGCAACACCTCAGGCCTGCGGCGCACCACAGTACTCTGCGCCAAATCTTGGTGCGCTAGTTCAGCGTACCTCTCCTGAGCTTGGGTGCGTTGTGCGGCGTTCTGTTTCTGTTTCTCAGTTATAGGGCCGAACGGTTTCCAGTCGTTCCAGTCACACACATGAGTGTGCAGTTTGCTGGCGCGTTTGTGGTACTCGCGTGTTTCCTGCTCGTGGATTTCCAAATCGAATGCTGCACCAACATCGATCACGATCTGACGACGTTCAGGATCTTGGCGTCTCCAGTACCGGTGGATGATGATGTTGGCGCATGGACCCGCAGCGACGAGTATCGGACGCTCACTCTTCAACATCGCATCCACTACAGCGTCGACATCCCATTTCGTCGTGACTCCATCACGAGGGACGAGGACATCGGCTTTGCCGCTTCCGACGATCAACGCGTCCTGGAACCTCTTACGCAAGCTTTTGATGCGCCGGAAGTTCTTGAACTGAAACAAGGTCGCAAACGCCATCGAATCCGATGCGCCGCCGAGCAGGTTGCGGTAGTAAGCCGCAGCTTGGGGCGCACAACACGGCGGTGAAATGCCGATGAAAAAACGATCGAGTGACGTCTTGAGAACCTCGAACAACTCATCGCGGAACCAGACGTCGCCCCCTGTGGTTCTCCACTCTTCCGCTGCAGCACGGTAGGGGACCCCTTCTAAGATCGGGTGCTCCCCGTCACCGAAACGCACGAACGCGAACGGCTCAGTTTCCTGTATGAGCTGATCGAAGTCCTTGGTGAAGTTCCGCTCGAACATCCGCTAAGCGGACTCGCCGCTTTCCTCGCCAGCAGCCTGAGCATCGAGCACCGACAAAGGCGCCCAACCCAACTTGCGGTAGCCCTTGTAGAGCTGTTCACGCAAGAACGTCAAGTTCGGCCCTCCCTGCCCCGCCGTACGCTCAACCGCCTGCGAGACAGAACGCTCGGTCGAAGCGCTTTCGAGCATCCCCCACGCTTCTTTGTTGTTCGGCGCATAGGGGAGGACAACCGTAAGGACCTCTTCGAGCTGCAACGTTGCAGCCAGATGGTGAGCCCATCCGATCTGCCCCGTGCCTTGTCGAGGAGTGTTGAAGAACGGAAGCAACAGCTCCTTGCGGAAGACCCAGCCTTGACGGCCGATGTCGACCTCCAACTCTTCAGCCCTCGGGCTGTGAGGACCTACCTCATAGCGATCCGCGGGATTGTCGGACCGAAACACTTCCCCTGCTACTGCAATGCACAGAGTCCCGATCTCCGGCTCTTGCTCCGCAGCTTCGAGTCTGGCAATCGCCATCTCCAACCATCGAGGTCCCGGCAACGTATCGTCGTCCAAGACGCAGACGTATTTCGAAGGAGCTTCGAGGGCGGCCGTGAAGCGGAACCAAGGCCCCAAGTTCGAGTTGGCTCGGATGATTGAAACCGCAGCACCGCTCAAGGCCTGCTCGTCTTGGTTGACTTCACCGCGGTTGACGATGACGACCACGTTCGAAGGCTGAATCGTTTGATTTCGCAACGCCAGAAGTTGACGACGAAAATAGTTCGGGCGCTCGAAGCACGTGAGGTACACCGTGACATCGGCACGAGCCCCCTGAGCTTGAGGGACTGGAGGCGGGGCAGCTTCAAAATTCTGAAGCGGCTGTTGGTTTTGAAGGGGAACTTGCGCCGCCGAAGGTTGCGGCTGCGCTTGCTGAGGAGCCACAGTCGCCGCTCCGGAAGCCTGTTGAGCCACACCAGGGTCCGGTGTTTTGCGGACGGTACCACCTCCGGCGGCGCCTCTTGATTGTGCCCCAGTGCTCACCGTCATCTCCATGGCGCTGTTGCTTCGACGCGAGTCTCCGGAGACTTTCCGGACAACACCTCCGCCCGATCCGCGCGTCGTAGGATTGACGGGCTCGGCACCCGCAGAGAGGACACGGATTTGAAAGTCCTTCCCTCCCGTGCTGAGGACCTGTCCCTTGGGATCGTTGGCCGTTCCGCGAGAATTGGGTTGACCCGATTGCGCCGCGGCCTGTTGCGCGGCTGCTTGTTCGGTGGCTCCCTTGGCCAAGTTTTCCATCTGGGCTTGCTGACGTTGACGCGCTTCTCGCTGACGAGCGAGCTTCTTCGGGGTGGGCATTGTTTCTAACCTTCAGACCTCGGGGGAATGGCGAATTCGAGATCTCGTGTCCCGTTATACCTCAGCACGATGGAAGCGGTCATGCAGATTTAGGCGATTCGGTATCTTCGGGCTGCTCCTCTGGCTGAGGTGCATCCACGGGACGCGGTCCGGGCTCCGGCGACTGAGTCACCTCCTCCGGTTGATCTCCACGCAACAGTGCACTGTTTTCACGAAGAGCTTCCGTGAGGTCACCAATCAACCGCCGGTCACTCTGGGAGAGTAACGAGCTGCGATCAGCTCTCGGGGTGCCACCAAGACGTTCCCCTAAAGAACGCCTGGGCCCTTCTCCGTCTTCAGGTTTGCGTGGCCGACGTCGACCTCGACCGTTGGCCCCTTCCGCCTCCACCTGATTTTCACGCTGTTGCGTCCCGTGTCCACGATCGGGAGGGTGGGCTCCGTTGGGAGGCGTAAGAGACTTCTGTCGTTTTTTGTTTCCGTAGCGAGGTCGAGCCATGGCGGATTTTCTTTCACCCGTGGAAAGCGGGTCGCGTTCACTCTAAGTTGGGTTGGTAGGTCTATCCAGTAAAGTTTGAATCTGCTTTTCCAGAGCCTCGATTCGGGACTCCAACCGGTTCACGTGCTCGACGGTGAAGATCCAGGTCATCTGAGTAGCCTGAAAAAAGACGGTCTCGACAGAAAGCTGACCCTGGAGCTTCGTTTTGCGAACGCCTTCCGCTTGCAGAGCCATGAACATCGGCATCGTGACGTCGAAGAGTTCTTGAGGCGTGGTCCCCTCCGCCAGACCCATGAATCGGCCGCCGAGGTCTCCCTCGGGAAACGGTTTCAGCGCATCTATCTTGTCGTTGTAATTCGAAGGCTCACCCAACCAATACAAGTCGAACGACTTGGGCTTCGGTTGTCCTACGAGCATGTTGGTGAAATCTCCCACTACTTCGCCCTGTGCCGGTCGATCTTGTTGGCCTCGGAGACCCACTGGATCAGATCACCGAGTTGGTTGAGTTGCACCTTGGTCACTTCGAGGTGCTTCTCCCAATGCGTGGGCCCCACGTCAAATGTGAAAAGGAACCCCTCGACACCTTTCGGCGCAGGACCGCATTCGAGAATCCAGTTGGGAGGCAACGGGATATTGCCTAGGATGGTACGGGCCACCATGGGGATACGGTCTTCCACACCTGGGAAAGCCTCCATGACTTCGAGCAGCGTGGCTGTTCCTTTGTCGAGGTTTTGGACCCGCTCACCCGGCGTGCCGTCAAGGTTCCACTTCACCGACAGAGACGTCGAGCCCTTGGCGGACTTCGACTCCAGACGGAAGAAGCTAGGCAAAGGAATTTTTGGGATGAACTTCTGCAAGATCGACATCAGGGGCTGATCTTTCCATTCACAAGGTTGGACAAGAACTTCGTCGAGCACCCGTGCTCTGCGATGATCTCACTTCGAGAACTACCTGCTTCGAGTTGCTTGAGAATCTTCTTGCGAGGGTAGATGGGTCGTTTGATCGAGCGAATTTCGATCCCCTTCAGCACCAACCAACGACGCACCACCTTGGTGTTGTTAGGCATGCCGTCACGTCGGCAAATATCCGTCAGCGGCATCCCCTTTTTGTAGAGCTTTGCCGCTTCTCTCTTCACCGTCTCGGAATACCGCGTACCAGACGCTTGACGCTTGATCCGCGACATCTTCATCCGTTTTTCCGCTCTTCCTTCAACCGCTCGCTCCCGAAAAACCGAGAACGCAAAGAAAGAGGACTATCCCGGCCAAACAAAGGGCCCCTCGGAAAGCTATGACGTCGCGCATGATCCGCGATCTTACCTACCTGACAGGTGCTGCGGCGTCAACGCATTTTACGATGGGTCTCCAATACCCTCTAAGCCTCCTCAAATAGGCCTTCAGAGATGGAATGGATTACCCAGGCAGTACGTCATACAGTTGGGAGCGCTGCAAGGCGCGCCCAGTCGAGGGGCCACCGAAGGCCCCGTCTAAAAAACCGAATAGCCGAACACGCCAACGAAGCCGGGAATCAACCGCAGACCCTCAGGGGCACCCGGCGGAGGAAGAGTCACCTTCCATAGCTCGTCCGCAGCACGCGATCGTACGCGCAGCTGGTCAGGACCCGCGAGCAGAGTGACAACTGAACCATCCCAGAAAAAGGATGGGCCCGGGGGGTACGAGATAGTACCAGGGGTTCGACGAGCGCCGGTCATCCGAGGCGCAACGAGAGGACTAGATAGATGAACCGCCTCTCGCGGTGACAGAGAAAATCCAAGACAACACGACGTACGAACAAGCGCGTCGCTGCAGCGCGAAGGAGACCTGCAGCTCAACACGATCGAAACCGAAAATCCCGAGGCGGAACTTCATCCGCTTCGGTCTTTTGTTTTTCATCAAACCGTAAAACCTAGAAAACCTGGAAAGGATCCCTAACGATGCCCAACGAACAACGATTCATTCACGCAAGCGCACTCGCACGCAAGCGTCTAGTGAACGAAAACCCCTACGCAGCAAACGTGCTGACGAGAGTGCTCATACGCATGGTTGAACTGCCGAAAGACAAAATCGCTATCACCGACCGCGAAAACCTTACGGTCACCATCAACCGCACCTTCGTCATGCAGACCTCACAGGTGGACTGCATCACAGCAGTGATCGTCCACGAACTCCAACACCTCATATCCTGATGAAACTCTGGAAATGAAACCCGACCCATGACCAACACCAAGACTCATCCTGAGCTGTCGGCCGACGCGATCAAAGTACTCGTCGAGTACCGCTTCGCTAAGAAGGACACCGCCAAGATCCACACCAGCCAAGCCTACGAGGGCAGCTTTTCCGAGCTGTTCGACGCAGGTTACCTCTTCACCCTCAACAGCTGCAACCGCACCGAGAGCATGGTCGTGTACTTCACCAAGAAAGCACGCGAATGCGCTGACTTCTATCTGCGCTAATCGTCACGAGTACTGCTCCTGTCCTTCCGACCGGCGCAGCGTCGTCCCGTTCAAGCGCACGCTGAGACAACCCCCACCAACAGAGAAGACACCCCAGCATGGACGACAACGCCAAGACCCAAACTCCCCTCAACTACAACGACGGTTACGCCGCAGCTGCCCATCGGATGGTGGGATGTCTCGTAAACCAAGAAGGTTCCCTCACGCGCGAGTACTTGCGAGGCTTCCTCTGGGAGCTGAACCAGACGACACAACGTCTTCAGAAGGAGCTGCAAACAGTCGAAGGACGTCTGCCAAAGCAAGATCGGCATCGGCCACACGTATAAGCGCCCGGCCCTGTCCCGGTTCGACATCCAGGCTGTCATTGACAACGCGAATAGGCTTGTCAAAGGCGCTTCTATATTGAAGATACCTCTCATAGTGACCGAACAGTACCCCAAAGGGCTTGGGCGCACTGTGGATGAGATCGATCTGGACGATGGACAGGGGATAGTAGAGAAGATCAGCTTTGACTGCTTTGGCTGTGACGGTTTCAGGGAGAAGCTGGACGAGATAGATGTGAAATCTCTTGTAA
>SDBS01003690.1_pt1 | contig 15059 bp, 7 predicted proteins | sample 2277091 | NCBI WGS metagenome assembly SDBS01 (sample SAMN10404972, study PRJNA504765) | marine sediment metagenome | isolation source: marine sediment core GS10_PC15, 163 cmbsf | place: Arctic Ocean: Southern Knipovich Ridge | collected 2010 | reverse complement strand
TTTATCAGCGACTTTGACGTTTCCCTGCGGTCTATCTACGGTCATTTGACACCGCTTTTCAAAAAGTATATATCAGTTTAAAATATTCCTTTGGCATAGATGTTTGACCTCCCTTTTTTTAGGGAGAACGCAGTGCGCTGTTCTCTCTCAATCAGGAAGAAATTTACGGAAACCTGAGAGGGTAAGATGACCATCCTGAAACAATCGTCGCCAACCTTGCGGGCTCTGCTCCTTTTTCTTGCAATCAGCTTCCCGGCCGCGGGCCTTTACTCAGCCGCAGAAGGCAGTGAACCCTTACCCACCAAAACAGTAGCCCTGCTCTCAGACGGTCAGAGTGAACCGCTCAAGGACCTCACCCTCCGATTTAAAAAAGCCTTTCAAATCCTTGCACAGGGGGAAGTCACTCCCGTGTTTAAACAGGATCCGGCCTATTCCGCCCAGTGGCAGGGAAAAAGGGCCGCAAATGCCCTGCGGGCTGTCCTGAAAGATCCTCAGGTGGATCTTGTTTTTATTAACGGCCCCCTGCTGGCCGCAGAAGCCGTTCAAATGGCGTCATCACACCCAAAACCCGTTGTAGGGTTTTTCACCTTTGATCCGGCCTTTGTTCTGCCTAAGAAATTTATCAAGAGACAACCCCTGGCCCTCACCGTAATCCCCGGGCAAATTCGAACCGACCTGAAAACCATGGCCCAAATGTTCAAAACCAGGGATCTGACCATACTCGTGGATGGGATCTTGCTTGAGCAGATTAAAGGGCTGAAACAACATCTGATCGACGTCGCAAAGACCCATGGGTTTGAAGCAAAGATAAAACCGATAAAAAAAACGGCACAGGGGACGCTTGAATCCTTAGATAAACAGGTGAAAACGGTATACCTGACGCCGGGGATTCGAATGCCTGATTCCCAGAGAAAACTACTCGTCAAACAGCTCAATGAACGGAAAGTTTTTACTTTCACCGGGGTTGGTGCGGTGGATATTCGAAACGGCGCCCTCGCAGGCCAACTGCCTCCCTTGAATGAACGGCTGGCGCGTCACGCCGCCCTGAACGCCATGCGCTTTTTTTCCGGAATGCGGTCACGAAATCCCCTCGACTCCCTGAAGCCCAGACGAAAGTTAATGATCAATGAGCTGACTGCTGTGGCGGTGGGGTATCATGTGTCGGAGAAAGTAGCGGAAAAAGCTCAAGAAGTCGAACCCGAACCGAAACAGAAAACTGTTGTCGCCGCCCTTCCCGAGGTGGACCGGGTACCTTTTGAGAATTATCTTAAAAAGAAAAGCGCCCCTGAATTGACCCTGGCCCAGGCGGTTAAACGGGGCCTTAAAAAAAATGCCAGCCTGTCGGTCAAACAGGCAGAGGTGGAAGAAGACCAGCAGGATCGGGACCGCCTCCTGACGGAGCTGTTTCCACAGGTTCGGGGTAATGTGGGATACACGCGGGTCGATGAAAATTTAGCCCAACGCTCTTTTGAAACCATCCCCCTGGATCGAAGCTCAGCCGGTGTTGCCCTGAGACAGCTTATCTTCAGCGATCCGGTCATCAGCAAGTTGCGGGCTGCCAACAAAAACGTAGACAGTGCCCTGTTTAAGGAAGAAGCCCTTCGTCTGGATGTGGCCGCACAAACCCAGGAACGCTATATCGATTGTCTGGCGGCGGCCGCTCTGTACTGGATCCGGGAATACAACCTGAAATTGACGCAACAAAATCTTGAAACCGCGAGGCAACGGAAAGCGGCAGGGACAGCCGGTCCCCAGGAGGTCTACCGGTGGGAATCCCAGGAAGCCCAGGACAGGAGCCGGGTCATATCCGCCCAATCCGCCCTTCAAAGGGCTATGGTGGGTCTGAACCGGATTATGGGAGAAAACCAGAACCAAATCTGGGCTTTTCAAGACCACCGGGGCGTACACATAGATGGGGCTTTCAATGCCCAGACTTTTCGTTCTCTGATAAAAAACCCAAAGGATTTTTCAGTGCTCAACACTTTTGTCATTGACGAGGCCCTCGATACTTCCCCTGAACTCAAATCCATAGACAGCCTCATTGATGCCACCAGAATTGTTCGCGGTTTTTATAGAAGACGATTCTGGACACCGGAGGCATCAATGGCCTTCGACTACAGTCACACCTTTGATCAGACTTACGACAATCCCGCGGGTTATGAGGATTTTTTCAAGAAAATTCCTGAAGACTCGGACAACCACTGGGCGCTGCAGGTCAAACTGGTATGGTCCCTCTTTGAAGGGGGCGGCAAAGTGGTGGATATGAGGAAAAACCGGGCGACCTTGCGCAAATTAGAATCGCTGCACCGGGAAGCCGGCCAGATCATTGAAGAGCGGGCCCGAAACGCCCTCATAAGAGCATCAACGGCCCGATCCGACATGGATCTGGCGAAAGTGGCGGCAGTAGCGGCCAAAAAGAATTTCAAGGTCGTCCGGGACGGATACGCCCAAGGGGTGGCCACCATTTTAGACCTGCTGGACGCCCAGCGGGAGGCCATGGTCCAGGAAAGACAGGCAATCCTGTCTGAGTATCGATTCTTGAAGGCCGTGGTGGAAGTGGAACGATCCATGAACAGGATTGCCGCGCTGCTCCCCAAAGAAGAGCAGGAGGCCTGGTGGCAGGAGCTGAAGGATCGTTTAGGGAGAAAGGGATAGGAGGCTGTCCGAGAATGGCTATTTTTCGCAATTTCTGCGTCAGACTCAGATTTTAATCCTCAAAATACTCAATGTATTCCTCCGGTTAAAATCTTCGCCTTCCTTGACCTTGCAAAAAATTTCTCATTTTCGGACAGCCTCCTGGGCAGGGATATGTGGAATTTTAGAAACGAATAACGAATATCGAACAAGGAATGCTCAATGCCGAAGGGAAATAAAAAATATTCGCGTTTCCATGTTCCAACGTGGGACCCCGATCGAAAAAATGAGGTCATCTCATGAGAAAAGCCTTTTTCTGTTTTTTGATGATTGGGGGCTTCATGGTTATGTCTCCGGCGGTTGACACGGCTGCCGAAAAGAGCAAACCGGTGCCCGCGGGGAAAGAAGACGTCATCCCGGTCAAGGTCATGCGAGTTGCACCGGCTTCTGAGACCTTTGTTCGACGGCTGCCCGCCACTATCATGGTCGAAGTGGAGACCCGTCTGGCGTTCAGGGTTTCCGGGCGCATCTCGAGTCTGCCCGTGGAAGTGGGCCAGGTGGTAAAACAGGGGGAGCTAATTGGTCTTCTGGATCCGAGCGATTTTGAGGATACTGCGGGTGAGGCCGAAGCTGCCCTTGCTCAGGCACAGGCGCGCCAGAAAGAGGCGGGGCTGCATCTCAAGAGAATGCAAAAACTCTGGGCCAATCAGGACGTGGATATCAGCCAGTTAGACAAGGCCAGGGCGGAGTCAAGGTCTGCGGACGATCAGGTGAAGATGCAGCAAAGACAGTTGAATGAGGCCAGGCGAAGGCTGACATACACCCGTCTCGAGGCCCCCTATACCGGTGTCATTGCACAGAAGGAAGCCAACCTGTTTGTCGCGGTGACAGCGGGACAAACGGTGGTCCTTCTCGTGGACCTGTCTCGTCTCAAGGTGAGGGCCCAGCTATCGTCTTCGCTGATACCCGAACGCAACCGTTTTGAAAAATACAATGTGGTCATTCCCGCTCTCAATGGGTTTAGGCTTCGGGCAACCCTTCAGGGCATCGGCCCCAGCGCAATTCCCCCGGCCAATACCTACCCCATCACCGTGACTATTCAGACCGGGTCCGGTACAGACATTCGCCCCGGTATGAACGGGCTCCTGGAAATTACCGTAAAACGGGCCAGGGACGATCGCCATATCCAGATCCCGCTGGGCGCCCTGGCAACGGATCCTAAAGGCGACACCACGGTCTGGGTGATCGATGAAAAAAAAGGCGTGGTGCAGCCCCGCCAGGTTGTAACGGGAGGGCTCGTAAAAAAGGGGATTGAAATCAAAAGCGGTCTTTCCGCGGGGGAATGGGTGGTGACTGCGGGTCTTCGACGGCTCAGGCCCGGAAAACGGGTAATGATACTGAAAAAATGAAACTGGAAACTGGAAATTTGAAACTTGATGGTCTCGCAAGAACGTTTCCAATGCCTGGATATTTGATACGGTCATCGGTTCAGACTTCCACGTTTTAGACACTTCCCCGCTATAAACGGGATAAATAGGCACTTCAAACTCCAAACTTTAGGCACTTAGTTTCCCCATATGAATATCACAGAGTGGGCCATTCGAAATAAGACAACGGTGATGATCTTCTCCCTTTTCATCACGCTGGGGGGTATCTCCTCCTATTTCGATATGGGCAAGCTCAAGAATCCCACCTTCACCATTCAGACGGCGGTGGTGATCACCGAGTACCCGGGCGCATCGGCCGAAGAGGTGGAACTTCAGGTCACTGAGGTGATTGAAAAGGCGGTCCAGAAGCTCGGCAGCCTCAAGCATGTGCGCTCCATGAGCCAGCCCGATGTTTCCACTGTGTTCGTGGACATCCAGGATTCCTTTCCGCCCGATGCCATGCCCCAGATCTGGACCAACCTGAGGGAGAGGATTCACAATGCCCAGGGGTTTCTTCCCAAAGGAGCCGGACCGTCGCAGGTGATCGACCATTTCGGGGAAACCTATGGCGTGTTCCTGGCATTGAGCGGAGCGGGCTTTTCTTACGAAGAACTGCGTCGTTACGCGGAATACATGCAGAAACGTCTCAAGGGATGTGACGATGTTTCGGAAGTGAAGCTCTTTGGCATCCAACCCCAACAGATCGTGGTGGAACTCTCCCGCACCCGAATGGCGACTTTAGGGATTCATCCCGACCACATCATTAATTCTCTTCAGACCCAGAACCTCCTTACCTATTCCGGCAGCCTGAACGCCCAACAGCAGAGGGTTTCCCTGATACCCACGGGCAATTTTCAAACGGTTGAGGACATCCGGAACCTGGTGGTTTCCGGGGCCAATGGCCGGCAACAGGTGTTCCTGGGAGATATCGCCCTTATTGAACGGCGTTATCAGGACCCACCCCAGGTTCTCTTCCGCCATAACGGAAAACCGGCGATCGGCATCGGCATCTCCACGGTGACCCACGGCAATGCGGTTCGCATGGGAAACGCCGTGAAAAAAAAGCTGGAGGAGATGACGGCCCACATGCCGGCCGGTCTCACCCTGGATATCATCAACTACCAGTCCCGGGACGTCATGGATTCAGTGAAGGATTTTATCACGTCCCTGCTGGAGGCCATCGCCATCGTGTTCGTGGTGCTCGTGGTGTCACTCGGTTTCAGAAGCGCCCTTGTGATAGCCAATGGGCTCATCGTCAACATCGCCGGGACCTTTCTAATCATGTACTGGCTGGGTATCGATCTGCAGGTCGTCTCCGTGTCTTCGCTCATCCTGGTCCTGGGCATGCTGGTGGACGACTCGGTGGTGGTGACGGATAATGTCATGGTGCGGCTCCGGGACGGCAATCTGGCGACGGACGTCGCCTGCGTGGACGCGGCCAGGGCCACGGGATGGCCCCAGATCGTGGCCACCGCCGTGGCCGCCGCCAGTTTTCTGCCCATTGATCTGGCCCAAAGCAGCACCGGCGAATTCATGAAGACCCTCTTTGACGTGGTGGCCATTGCGCTGGCCATCAGCTGGCTTCAGGCCATGACCATAGTGCCCGTGATGAGCGCCAAAATCCTCAAAGCCTCGAAACAAAAGAAAACCAAAGAGCCCTACCAGAGTCCATTCTACAGGGTTTACCGGTCTCTGCTTCAGGGCGCCCTGCGCTTTCGGTGGCTGACCGTGCTGTTTATGGCGGGTCTTCTTTTTTTGGCCGTGTGGGGGTCCGAATTTGTGAAACAGATTTTCATGCAGCCGGCCTACCGGGCCCAGTACCAGATCAACTACTGGCTTCCCGAGGGCACGCGGATTGAACAGACATCGGCGGACCTCGAAAAACTCGGAAAGGAACTCCGGTCCTGGCCGGAGGTTGAAAGCATCACCACCACTGTGGGGAGCGGCCCCCTCCGTTTCCTTTTGGTCTTCACCCCCCAGCAGCAGCACGACTGCTACGGCATGATCATCGTCAACACCCATTCCCCTGACGATGTGAAAGACCTTGTTGAGCGGACCCGGGCCCACATAGAGGCCCATTATCCGGACGCCGATCCCCTGGTGGCGTCTTTCAGCGAGTCGGGGGGCCCCGATTACCAGGTAGAGGCCCGGTTTTCCGGTGACGACCCGGAGGTCCTGCGCGCCCTTTCTGAAAAAGCCAGGGGAATCATGGCCGACCATCCCGAGGCCAAAAATGTCAGGGATAACTGGCGAAATCGCATTCCCGTGTGGACACCCGAATTCTCGCAGATAGATGCCCAGCGACAGGGCATCAGCCGTCCAAATCTATCCGATGCCCTCCTGCGTCTTACAGACGGCCTCTCCATCGGCCAGTTCCGTGAAGGGGATCGTCTGATACCCATCCTGGTGCGGGCGCCCAAGACCGAAAGAACCCTCACCCCCGACCTGGACAATGTACCGGTCTGGGGAGACGGGTCCGAAAGCCGGCCCCTGGCTTCATTGATCACGGGCCATGAAGTGCAAATGCACGAAGCCATGATCTGGCATTACGACCGTATCCGCACCGTCACCGTGCAGTGCAATCCCAAAGGCTCCTCTACTGCGGTAAAACTGCGAAACGAGCTGGCGCCCAAAATTGAAGCCATTCCCCTGCCCCCGGGCTACACCCTTTCATGGGGCGGCATGTTCGAGTTTGCCAACGAATCCAACCAGAGCGTCTATGCCCAGGTCCCTTTGGCTATGGCCCTGATGTTAGTGTTCGTGGTGCTCCTCTTTAACGGCGTCCGGCAGTGCTTGATCATTATCCTGACCCTCCCCCTTTCCATTATCGGCATCACGGCCGGTCTTCTTCTCACGAACAAGGGATTCGGCTTTCTGGCCATGTTAGGCATGTTGAGTCTTATCGGCATGATGATCCGAAACAAGGTGATCCTTATCGGCGAGATTGATCAGTGGATCGCAAGGGGCACGGACCGCTACCAGGCCGTGGTCCAGGCCTCTTTGACCCGTGTCCGGCCCGTCCTGATCACTGCCTGCACCACTACTCTCGCTATGATCCCCCTGGTTAACGACAACCTGTTCGGCTCCATGGCCGTCACCATCATGGGGGGGCTGATGTTTGCCACCATCCTGACCCTGGTGTTCATTCCCACCCTATACGTGATATTTTTCCGTATTCGGACATCCGGTAAAGGCTCGCAGATCTGAAGAGCTGCTGTTACCGGCCGCTTCTGACGTTCCATCTGGGCAGTTTTTTAAAAAACCGCCTGGAAAGTTTATCTTTCTTGATCAATTTGGGTCAATAGAATTCTCCCACATCCTTCACCTCACTTGACTCGAGTACCTCCAGCAGATATATTTACGCTGAGTTGAGGTGCTTACTCGCGGGAAAACCGACAAAAATGATTTATTTTCTTGACAATGTATTTGGCCAGGCATGGTCCCTTCTCCTGGAATCGTCCGTGTACATCCTGTTCGGGCTACTGGTAAGCGGTCTGCTGCATATGTTTCTCAACCCTTCCTCTGTGGCCCGCCATTTTTCAAAGGGGCGCTTCCGATCAGTCCTTAAGGCTTCGCTTTTGGGTATCCCCATCCCTCTCTGCTCATGCGGGGTCCTGCCCGCGGCAGTAGCGCTCAGAAAACAGGGCGCCAACAGGGGGGCCACCACAGCTTTTCTCATATCCACACCCGAGTCAGGCATAGATTCCATAGCCATAACCTATGCCCTCTTAGACCCTGTCATGACAGTGGCCAGGCCTGTTGCAGCCTTTGTAACCGCCGCGGCAGCCGGTATCACAGAAAACCTCATCAGCTACACCAAGGGGGAAAACCAGGTGGAGCCGGATCTGAGCTGTCCAGTGGACGGATGTTGTGACAGCCCGGATTGCCCCCCTGAGGAACATCTGCACCACCACACTTTTACAGAAAAGATCAAGGCCGGATTCCGATTTGCCTTTACCGAGGTCTGGGCCGATATGGCCGGGTGGTTTCTAATCGGTCTGGTGCTGGCAGGTTTGATTACCGCTGCGATTCCGGAGGATTTGATGACCCGCTACCTTGGTGGAGGGCTGCCTGCCATGCTCCTCATGTTAGCTGTGGGAATTCCTCTTTACATCTGCGCTACTGCTTCTACCCCAATTGCGGCGGCCTTGATACTCAAAGGGGTCAGTCCGGGTGCGGCGCTGGTTTTTCTCATGGCGGGACCCGCCACCAACATTACGTCTCTGACCGTACTTGTGGGCACCCTGGGAAAAAGGGCCACGGCAATCTATCTCTGCACCATTGCCCTGTCAGCCATACTCTTCGGACTGGCTGTTGATCAGGTCTATGGATACCTCGGGTTTTCCGCACAGGCCGTTGTGGGTCAGGCCGGTGAAATAATCCCCTCGTGGGCCCAATGGACGGGGGCATTAATCATACTGGCAATTTCTGTGCCCCCCATATGGCGGCGTTTGAGATTGCTGTTTGCACCAGGGAAAAAATCACCTGTGGTGATCTCTGGTGAAGGGACTCTTGCCGACCCGGCAGATAATGACGCTCCCTGCACCGGTAACACCTGAGTTTGTTCATCGGGTCCGGTCAGGCCCTGAATGCTTTGACGATTTATGTATCATGATAACGTAAATGACATTTCCAACTCGATTGGGTGAGACATGGAGACGATTTAGGGATGTCGTAACTTCAAGGAGGAGCAGGTATGGAAATAGAAAATCGCGAATGGCCGGTGCTCATTATTTCAGGACAGTTTGATGCCAAAAACGACGAAGGATACAGGCTGCGGCAGTTGACCGAACAATTAGAGGAGATCCAGGACTGTCGTGTAATTCCCTCTTACACCTATGAAGACGGCTACAAGTTATTCCGTTCCCGGGCTGATTTTGGATGTATTGTGGTGGATTGGGATATCCCCGATGAGGATCCTGCAGAAGCCACAACGGCCAAAGAATTGATTGTCAAAATGAGGAAGCGGCACCAGGGGGTTCCCATTATCCTGCTGACGGGACGGAGGGAAATGGACCGGATTCCGGTGGAAATCTTAAGGGACATCAATGACTGTCTCTGGAAGACCTCTGAAACCATTTCCTTTATGGCTGGACGTATCGAAACCCATGTGGTGGATTATGTACGGACTGTCTATCCGCCTTTTTTCGGGGCGATGGTGCAGTACTCCAATGAATATAAATTCGCCTGGCACACGCCGGGACATATGGGAGGCGAAGGTTTTCTGCGCAGCCCCGCGGGGGTGGCTTTGTTCAAATTTTTCGGGGAAAGTGTATTTCGATCGGACCTTTCCGTTTCCGTTCCGGAATTAGGTTCCCTGCTGGAGCATAGCGGTGTGGTGGGGGATGCGGAAAAAAACTCGGCCCGCGTGTTCGGTGCCGATCAGACCTACTATGTGCTCAACGGCACCAGCAACGTGAACCAGATCATCTGGCGGAGCCAGCTGGTACGGGACGACATCGCCTTTGTGGACCGGAACTGCCACAAATCCCTCAACTACTCCATGGTCATAACCGACGCATATCCCGTATACATGATCCCGAGGCGAAACAAGCGGGGTATCATCGGGCCGGTGCGTCTGTCGGAATTTTCGCCGGAATCGATCCAGAAAAAAATCAGGGAAGATACCCTCATTCCCGAGGGGCTCAAAGGGAATGAGGTGAAGATGTCGGCCTTAACCAACTCCACCTATGACGGGGTGTGCTACAACGTGGTCAACATCAAGAGGCAGCTGGAAAAGAGCGTGGAAAATCTCCACTTTGACGAGGCCTGGTATGCCTATGCCCGTTTTCATCCCATGTACAAAGACCATTACGGCATGACCGATGATGATCTGGATGAAAACCATCCACCCATTTTCTGTTCTCACTCCACCCATAAACTCCTTACAGCATTTTCACAGGCCTCCATGCTGCACATTAAAAACGGCGGCAGGGTCAAGATTGATCACGATGAATTCAATGAATCCTACATGATGCACGGTTCCACATCTCCCCAGTACATCATGATCGCATCGTTAGATGTAGCTACCCGTATGATGGACGACAACGGCCAGATTATGATGAACGATATTATCCTGGGGGCCATCCGTCTGCGGCAAAAGGTGGTGAACATCGAAAAAATCCTCCAAAAGAAAGATAAGGACGACTGGTTCTTTGGCATGTGGCAGCCCAGGGAGGTCAGTGTAGACGGGAAGCTGACGCCCTTTGAGCAGGTGGACACCGATTTTTTAGCCGCCCATCAGGAGCCCTGGGTTATGAGCAGTGAGAACAACTGGCACGGATTTGAGGAGATGGAAGAAAATTATGCCATGTTGGACCCTATCAAACTGACCTTCACCACCCCGGGAATAGATGATCACGGACAGATGCAGGATGAGGGTATTCCCGCGTCCATCGTGACCGAATACCTCATCTTAAAAGGTATTGTCTGTGAAAAGACAGATTACTACTCCTTCCTGCTGCTCAATTCCTTAGGCACCACCGAGGCCAAGCAGGGCACTCTGCTTTCGGCCCTGCTGCGGTTCAAGGATCATTATGACGCAGATACGCCACTGTGCCAGGTTCTTCCTGAACTGGTGGGCGCATACCCGGATGCATACGGAGGGGTCGGGCTGAAGAAACACTGCAACGACATTCACGGTTACTGGAAGGAATATAAAATTCTGGAAATGATGCAGGATGCCTTTCAGGTGATTCCGGATCAGGTCATGAAGCCTTCTGAGGCCTATCATCAGGTGGTGAGGAAAAATGTGGAATTCGTGGAACTGGACCAGATGATGGGCCGGACGCCGGCCGTGATGATGGTGCCCTATCCCCCGGGTATTCCCATCATGATGGGGGGCGAAATGATGAATGAAAAGGCCGGTCCCATATTCGACTACCTGAAACTCAGACAGGATTTCGAAAACGCCTTTCCCGGATACGAAAGCGAGATTCACGGTGTGGAGAGAACCGAGCGGGATGGAAAGAAGTTTTTCAGAACATTATGTGTGAAGAAATAGTGCCTAAAGTGCCTAAAATGCCTAAAATGACTAAAATGACTAAAATGACTAAAGTTAAGGAATGCTCCTAACTTTTTTGTAAAGATCTGATTTCTAAAATAAATTCGGCAAATTCATCTGATTGCTTTTCTTTGCGAGCTTTGCGGCTTTGCGTGATCAATAAATTGAATGACCATTTATTCTTAGGGAGAATATCATGACAGATGAGGAAAAAAAACTGGGATTAGCAAGTGCTGTCTTTCTGATTGTATCAAGTCTGGCTGGAAGTGGTGTAATAGCTTTGCCACAGCAATTAGCAGCCACCGGATCGATTACAGTAATTTCATTTATACTGGTCACCATCGGAGCCCTGTTTCTGACACTGGTGTATGTTCGCGCGGGCTCTCTTTTTGATGACCCCAGCCCGACAGCATTAGCAACCTATGTGAATCCGGTTCTCGGGGCAAAGAGCGGTTTTTTTTACGTCTATGGGAACCTGATTTCCAACGTATCCATTCTGATTGCAGGCTTAGGCTACCTGGCCCTGTTTGTCCCCCAACTCAACCATCCCATTATACTCGGTATCATCGTAATCATACTCATATGGCTGTTTGTTGCTTTGTCTCTTCGCGGGGTCGGTATAATCACCAAAGTGGTATCCGCCACCGTAACATTACTTCTCATCTCGGTAATCATAACTGGCACGGCGGGATGGCTGGATTTTGATCCGGCCCTGTTCAAGCAGAACTGGAACGTCTCGGGTGATCCTGCAGGTAAAGCCATCATGTCCGGGTTCGCTATATTGATCTTTGCATTTGTAGGCGTGGAAAGCGTTGCCACAAACTATGAACATATTCGCAATCCGAAAAAGATTGTCCCCATTGCAACCATGGTCGGCTTTGTTATCGTGGCAATCATCTACATTGCTTCCACCACCGTAATCGAAGGAATATTTGCAGCCAAAGAAATTCAGAACGCACCGGCCTCATTTGCTTTAGCCATGCAGCATATCTGCCACTCAAGAATTGTAGCCGATGTGGTTTCCGCTGTGATGGCCATTGCCTGTATCGCCAGCTTTCTCGTATGGAACCTTTCATCCGCCAGTGCCGCCAAAACCAGCGCCGACAATGGGTTCCTCCCCAAGGCCTACTCCTATACCAACAAACACGGGATCAACAGCAAAGGCCTCGTCATCAACGGTATTATCATGACCGTGGTTGAGTTGATACTCATGATGCTTGGCAGCAACGTTGCCGCCGCATTTAACATCACCGTAACCATCTCGGTTCTTTTGCTTCTCTTCCCCTACTTCTGGTCAGGTATTGCCCTGCTTAAAAAAGACAAGGCGACAGGGTCAAAGTCCATCAGCACTAAAATCATTGTGTTCATGTCATCAATCTTCATCATCTCTGCCTTTGCGTCGGCTACGCTTGATGAACTCTGGTTCGTCATAGCGCTGGTCATGGTTATAATGGCGGTCTACGCAATGCTTTTCACAAAAAAAGGAGAAGCGGGATGACCGTTCAAAGGTTCAGGGTTCAAAGGTTCAGGGTTGCTTTTTTGCTGAAGCCCGATGGGGGTAAGGACCGAACTCAATTCAAGTGGAAGATGGTCGAAAGTACAAAGCATTAATCCGGGAGGAATTTTCATGAGAGTCAAGATATTTCGATTCTGGTTCTTGATCCCCGCAATTCTTGCGGTCTTTGCGACAGCTGTTCCTGCTGCCGATGTTTCAGACAGCACTGTGCAGGATGAAATCAGGGCCCTCAAAAAAATGGTGCTCGAGCTGCAGAAAAGGGTACGCGAGCTTGAAGCGGGCAGGGTGAAACCAGGGGGCTCGGGAGCATCCACGACAGTTAAGAAAGCGGAGCCGGTGCCGGAAAAACCTACTCCCGCCAGGACAACCGAACCTAAGATCAAGGCTGCGGTTAAGGCCCGCCCCGAAGCTAAGCAATCCAAGCCAGGTAAACGGATCCCCTTCAGGACATCTCATCCCAAGGTCAAGATCCCGGTTAAGGCAACTCCAGAGGCCGAAAAACCGGTTGTTGCAAAATTAGGCGACAAGGCCCCGGCGCCCCTCGAGATCGGTGGTCACGAGGTTCGGGTGGGTATTCAAGGCGCTGTCCAGGTCGATGTGATCCACGATTTCAATGCGGTGGGGTTAACACCGGGCGGGAGTGTTGAGAAGGAGTTCATTACCGGAAACATCCCTGTTGGCGGACCCGCCTCTGAGCTCACAAACAGGACCGGTTTCAGTCCCAACCAGAGTCAATTGACCGGATGGGCCGAGACCGACACGCCATGGGGCCCATTAAAGATCTATACGAATGTGAACCTTTTTGGTTCCGTGACTGAAACCGAATTCCAGATCTACAAGGCTTATGGAGAGTGGGGGTGGCTGAAGGCGGGCCTGGACTACACCCTGTGGCTTAATCAGGCTTCCATACCGGATACCCTCGGCTTTGAGGGCCCCAACGTTATTCCTGAAACACGTTTCACCCAGGCGAGGTTGAAAATCCCCCTGCAGTTAAATGCAAAGAAGCGGGAGCTCTTCTTTACCATTGGTGTGGAGGACGCCCCGGGGGAGATTACATTACCGGATAGAACGACGCCTGATAAAGATAAAACGGTTACCACGGACCAATTCCCGTCGGTGGTCGGCAAATTGAGTTATGAGCCTGACTGGGCGCATATAGAGCTTGGAGGGCTCTATCGCCGGCTGAGGGCCGAGGGGCCGGGATACGACCAGTCGGTGAACGGTTGGGGAGTGATATTAAGCGGAAGTGTAGATACGTGGAAGAATGACAGCATCATATTGGGTGGCCTGATTGGGAATGCCCTCGGTGCCTATATGCAGGACACGTCGGGTTTGGGTCTGGACGCAGCCCCCACTGCCAATCAGAGCCTAAAAGCTATCCCGGCCTTCGGAGTGTGGGCGGCCTATCAGCACTGGTGGGCCAAATCCCTTCGGTCAACGGCCACCTACGGGTTCGTGCGTCTGGACTCCGATTTCGATGAATTGCCCAATACGCCCGACCAGGGAACCTACAAACAGACCCAGTACGCCTCCGTGAACCTGATATGGAGTCCCTGGGCCCCCTTTGACGTGGGTCTGGAATATATGTTCGGTCATCGTACCATTACGGATCGTACGGCGGTGTACGGCAGCACTACCGGACAGAACCACCGGGTTCAGTTCACCATGCGGTGGAATTTTGGCTGGGAGCGGTGACTTTAGATTTTGGATTGCGGATTTTGGATTAATTGAAATAACTTGAACTGACTATAAACCCATGAACTATCTTGGGTATTTTTGATTTCCGGAGGAAAAGGTGTAAATTATGGAGAAGCCTTTAGACAAGGGATCTCAAGAAGTTTCCGGCCAAAGGGAGCGCGGGACGTCGACCACAGCCGGCAAAGGCACCATCGGGTGGGTGTCTCTGGCTATGATCAACCTGGCCATCATTTATTCTGTGAGGGGTCTTCCCCTCATGGCGGAAGAGGGGTTTCGCGCCATTACCTTTATGGCCATTTCCGCAGCCTTTTTTCTCATTCCCATTTCCCTTGTCACCGCGGAACTGTCCTCCACATGGCCGCCCAAGGGAGACGGAGGTGTCTATATCTGGGTTAATGAGGCATTAGGGAAACGATGGGCCTTCCTGGCTATCTGGCTCCAATGGAGCGAGAATGTCATATGGTTTCCCACGGTGCTCTCCTTTATCGCGGCCACTCTGGCCTATGCCTTTTCACCGGAGCTGGCCAACAATAAAGTCTACACCCTTACGGTGGTGTTGGTGGTTTACTGGGGCGGCACCTTCGCCAATCTGTATGGTATGAAAACCTCCTCCTGGATCAGCACCCTGGGCGTGATCAGCACCCTGATCATCACGGGTCTGATCATTTTTATGGGGTTCAACTGGATCCTGGACGGCAATGTTTCCCAGATCCATTTTTCAATGGCTTCCCTCATTCCGGATTTCAGCCGTATGGACAGCTTTGTGTTCCTTGCCGGGGCC
>SDBS01003689.1_pt1 | contig 15059 bp, 12 predicted proteins | sample 2277091 | NCBI WGS metagenome assembly SDBS01 (sample SAMN10404972, study PRJNA504765) | marine sediment metagenome | isolation source: marine sediment core GS10_PC15, 163 cmbsf | place: Arctic Ocean: Southern Knipovich Ridge | collected 2010 | reverse complement strand
GATTTCCGCAAGTGGGAGGGTAATTTCTACAACACTTACTCAACCGAAGCGTTCACCTCGATTATCAAGAAAGGCGATGTCATCGTCATCGACGACTGTGAAGACCGCGATATCGGCTCCATCGGCTCCAATAACATCCTATTCTGGTACAGCCGCGGCGCGGTGGGTGTGGTCACCGACGCTTCGTCGCGAGACACGGACGAGGTCGCAATCGAGAAAGTCCCGCTCTATCTGCGGAAAAAAGGGCGCGGCATCCGACTTGGCCGTAACGAAATCGAAAGTGTAAACCGCCCCGTAGACATCGGCGGTGTGCTGGTATGCCCGGGCGATGTGGTGGTTGCGGACGGGGATGGCGTAGTAGTCGTGCCCCGGAAAGTTGCAGAAGAAGTCGCCAAAAACGCCCAGGCTGTGCTCAAAGGCGATAAGGCGGGCCGTCTCAGGCTTTACAAACGGCTCGGCATGCCCCTCGACAGCACAGTGAAATAACCCCAGCCCTAGGCTGGACGGGCTAACCTGAAAAGTGGTGTGAAGCTCGCCATTAACGGACAGGAGATTATGGTTTTGATTACGCAATCGACAGAGATTAAGCGCATTGTTTTAGTAAGATTAAATCCGGGTGAAGACATTTTGCTCTCAATCCGTAAAGCGGTCGAGGAGAATGATATACAGACAGGTTTGATTATTGGCGGGCTGGGTTCCTCACAGAGTTTTCATTATCATGTTGTTACGAGTTGTGATCTCCCGCCTTCAGAAGAGTACCCTAAAGAGGATGGGCCTTATGACATATGTTCGATGACAGGACTCATCATCGATGGCCGCGTTCATACCCATATTACTTTCTCCGATACCGAGAAAGTACAGGGCGGGCATATGGAAGAGGGCTGTCTTGCTCTGACATTTAGTGTTGTGATGCTGGCTGAGACTCCTGATGCTCAACTGACAGGCTGGGATAAAATAGGCGATATCTGATTTGACTTTTTCGCAGGAAAAAAGCTTGTTTCAATTGTACGAATTCTATAATTTGAACTTATTGCAAAATAATTCGGAGTTATTGCCCTCATGATTTTCATATGGGGAATATCAGATTAAAGGCGATGATATATGCTGATCGATTCAAATTTATGTATCGGATGCGGAAATTGTGCCATTTATTGCCCCACTAAGGCAATTTCCGATGACCACGAAAACAAAACCGCACAAATAAACCTGGAAGAATGCGTCGAGTGCAGCAACTGTCTTCGTCAGGCGAAATGTCCGACGAATGCTCTATACATGCAGAAGCTTACCTGGCCGCGTATTGTGAGAAGCATCCTGAGTGACCCGTTAACCATTACCGAAGAAGCAGGAATAGCCGGACGCGGAACTGAAGAAATGAAAACCAACGATGTTACCGGTCGTTTCAGAAGGGGGCAGGTGGGGATTGGAATCGAAATAGGCCGCCCCATCCTGGGTGCTTCTATGCGGGATGTCGAGAAAGTCGCTAAGGCTGTGGCTGCGTTCGGCGTAGAATTCGAGCCCTGCAATCCCCTGACATCACTTATGTCCGATCCGGAGAAGGGGAAGTTCAAGGATGATCTGCTGAACGAAAAGGTGCTCTCTGCCATAATTGAATTTGCAATTTCCATTGATAAATTGCCGGATATGTTACTGATTTTAAAAGACGTTTCGGAACAGATCGATACGGTGTTCAGTCTATGTCTCATATCGGTGGTAGAAGCGGACGATACCATTCCGACCAGGTGTATTCTCGACGAAGCGGGCATCTGGTACGCACCCAACGGAAAAGCCAATGTGGGCCTTGGACGCCCTCTGTTCAAGGAGGATTAGTGTGACACATACCCTGCATAGAGTCGGAGAACCGAATAGTCTTAAGCGAGATATCGTTTTTACGTATATGCCCTCAAAAAACATCAATCACGAAGGTTCAGCCCCGAAGCTCAGGAAGTTTCTGGAAATGTGCCGTGATCTGGGTGCAATCAAGATCGGTGACACAAGAAAAGGGAATGAATATGTTCAGGGAAGCTTGGAAAATATGCTTGACAATGTGGAAGACCGGGCAGTGGTACAGGCTGTATTTGACGACGAAAAAAAGGCGATCATCGCTCTCATCGCCATAAAAAATGCCGATATTGGCCTGTCGTTGGTTGTTTCGGGACTTTTTGAGCAGACACGTGACTGTTGTAAAAAAGCCGGGCTTAAAATGCACACGGTGAATCAATCCCTTGGGCGATGGGGTCGCACCGACAGACTTCCAACCGGTCCGGTTTTAGAATTAAACACAATGTGCGGCCATGGTATGGTTGCGGTGGATTTGATTGAAAATACCATCGAAAAAGTTATTACTAATAAATGGACACCTGAAAAGGCTGCGGAAAATCTTTTTAAAAGTTGTGTCTGCGGAATTGTTAACACCACTCGGGCAGCAGATATATTCAGATCCCTGGCAAATGAGAAAGGAGAGTAAAATGTCATCAATAATTGGAATAGTCGGACTGGGCCGTGTCGGTATGCCTTCTGCTGAAGCCTACATCAAGGCGGGTTATACGGTCTTTGGATATGATCGGAGTTATGAAACTATTGAAAAATTCAGAACAATCGGCGGCGTTCCTCTTGATAGTCCGGAAGAAGTCTCAAAACAAACAGAGACAGTGATTGTTATGGTTTTAAACGACGCTCAGGTTATCGAAGTGGTTACAGGTGATAATGGACTTCTTAAAGGGATAAAATCCGGGGCAACAATCATTTCCATGAGTACAATAAACAGGTCAAACCTGGAACGGGTTGCTGAACAATGCGCGAGTAAAAATGTTGGGATTGTTGATTGCCCGTTCACCGGAGGCCCGACTCAGGTTCCCTCTGCCGGACTGACACTTATAGCGGCGGCGCCAACAGAATTGCTCGAGTCGGTCAGGCCGATTCTCGAGGTTATCGGGAAAATTGTGGTCGCCGGTGATAAACCCGGGCTGGGACAGGCTGTTAAACACTGTAATCAACTGATGGTAGGCACTACGCACGCTGCCATAATGGAGGTTATCACATTAGCGAGAAAACTGAACCTCGATCCGGCTCTTGTCTGTAATGTAATCTCAAACGGTGTTGCGGGCAGTGTTTATTTTCGCCTTGTATCGCAAAGCGTGTTAGATAAAACGCCTTCTCCCGGCGGTCTTGGACAGATGTGCAAGGACCTTTCAATCGTGGTCAATACCGCGCGTGCTGTGAAAATGCCGGCCTATGTGGCCACTGCCGCCTCTCAGTATTTCCTGGGTGCCGAAGCACTGGGTATGGAAGAATGCGAAGGCGCCGACCTTATTGATGTTGTTGAACGTATTGCAGGTAAGAAAGACAATCAGGAATAACAATCAGTATAATTTGTTGATAGAGTTGAAATTTATTACAAGGAAAGATACTCTGTGGCCGAAAAGGTGATAATAAAGGGAGAAATGCTGTGGGATGGGATCAGCGATACGGTTTTGCCCGATGGTGCGGTTCTTGTCGACCAGGAGCGTATTTTGGCGGTAGGCCCGTCCGCGGAGATAGCTCACTCACCTGACACTCGTGCGATAGAATTGCCCGGCACAACGTTGCTTCCCGGTCTCATCGACTGTCATAATCACCTGTCCATGGACCCTACCCTGGACAACTATCTTGATCACATGACCGATAGTGTGGCGGAACTCACTCTTCGCGCCACCGCCATGATGCGAAAAGACTTGTATGCCGGTGTGACCACGACACGGTGTTGCGGAGACATGGAATTTTTGGATGTCGCCTGCCGTCAAGCAGTGCAAGACGGTCTTGTTGAAGGCCCCCGTCTTCTGGTGGCTACACGGGGAATACGTGCCTCAAGCGGTCATGGATTTGTAGGATATCAAATTGAAGGAACGGAACAGATCAGTCGCGTTATCAGTGAAAATCTTGCAGCCGGTGCGGATTTCATCAAGCTGTTTGTCACCGGCACTCTCAAAGGCAGCGGCCGGATACCCAGTTATCTGTCAAGAGAGGAAATTCATTCGGCTATCGAGAAATCTCATCAAGCCGGTGTTCGAGTTGCAGCTCATTGCGTGGGCGGAGTTGGCATGGACTGGTGCATTGAGGACGGGCTTGATTCGCTGGAACATGTCTATCATATAAGCAGCGCACAAATTGAAAGATTAGCTGGGGCCAAAACACAGCTTGTGCTGACACCAAGTCCTTTTCTCGACGAGGCCAGGGTACGGCATCTCCCCAAAAAACTTATACCCGGACATTTGGCTGAGCGGGAATCGGTAGCCGGAAATTTGTCCGCGGTCATATCGTCAGGCGTGCCTTTTGCTTTGGGAACTGACGCCGTGCACGGTGGCATGGCTCGTGAAGCGGCTTACCTGGTGGAACTTGGAGCGTCCCCTTTTACGGCGATGATAGCTGCCACTTCGAATGGGGCAAAAGTATGCGGAATTGAAAATGAGACAGGCAGCCTGGAAGCTGGAAAATATGCGGATATTCTCGCGGTGGAGGGAAATCCCCTGGAAAACATAGACGCCTTGAACAGCGTAGTCGCAGTGATGAAAAGCGGACGACTTGTTTACTCTGCCACCTAAATCCGAAATTAGATCCGTCATCATAATATCGGATATGATCCATAAATTTTTAATATTTAGAAGGTGTAAATTACTTGTATGAAAAAAAAAGACGATGTTTCAAAATATATCCTTGCACTAATAGTGGCGTTCGTGTTGATCATTTGCGGTTGTTCGCCGGAACAATCCGATAACCTGAAACTGAAAATCTCCATAGTCAATGCACCCACTGACATCGTTACTCTGGGCGCCAATTATCTGGCAAATGAAATCAGGGCGAAAAGTAACGGAAAAATCGAGTCCAAAGTCTTCCATTCCGGTGTGCTCTCAGGAGGAAGGGGAGAAGCCGAGATTGAAATGTGTCAGCAAGGCAGCATCGAGATACATATCACCTCCACAGCTTATCTGGCAAACATTGTTCCACGGACTTCAATTTTCAGTTTGCCCTTCCTTTTCCGTGATGTTGACCAGGTGGTGGGATTGGCAAAAAGTAAGAGCAGCGTCCTGGAAACAATCAACAGGGAATTGAATGAAAAAAACCTGAATATTATCGCCTGGTGGCCTCGTGGTTTTCGACAGTTGACCAACAGCAGGCACCCGATCAAAACATTTGAAGATATTCAGGGACTGAAGTTCAGGGTCATGAACAACCCCCTTTATGTGGATACGTTCAGTGCCATGGGCGCCTATCCTGTCCCTATGGCATGGGGTGAAGTCTACAATGGCCTGCAGCTCAAGACTATCGACGGACAGGAGAATGCCGAGAATGTAATATTCAGCTCCAGGCTGTATGAGGCTCAGAAATATATGACCGTTTGGGATTACTCCACCGATATCGAAGTGGTGATGGTCAATCTGCAATGGTGGAACGGGCTTAGCGACGACCAGCGCGAAATTATCCAAAAGGTCGCGGATGACTCTGTTTCGTATGAACTGGAACTCCTGAAAAAAGCCACCGGGGATTTGCGGAATAAGATTGTGGAAAATGGAATGCAGATTTATTATCTCACTCCAGATGCCCAAAAGCCATTTATTGAGGCTGTGAAACCTGTCTGGGACAAATATGAACAGATTTTTACAACACCCTTCTTGAATGCCTTTTTAGATGAAGTGAAAAAATACTGACTATATGTAATGTCCTGGGATAAAACGTCACCTTCCCCTCTGTGGCAGATGAATATATGAAAAAAAAATTAGGAGTATTAGTTTGTCCGGCATACAGATAAAAAATATGATTCGATCCGTCTATGAACATACTGAAGGATTCCTTCTGGTTGTCCTGACGATAATGCTGGTCATGGATGTGCTGCTGGGAATTCTTGCGCGCTACATTCCCATCGAAGTTGCATTCGCCACTGAACTTGGCAAATATATTTTTATATGGCTGTGCGCAATCGGCATTTCTGCCGCAGCTAAAGATAATCAGCATGTACGTTTGAATTATTTCGCTGCACGGTTGCCGGTAAACCGTAAAATCACCTGGTTGCTGAGTCAGGTATTATTTTTGATCTTCTCTCTGTTTTTCTTTTACTGGGGACTAAAACTGACAATGATGCACTTTGCATTGAACAAGTCCGCCATGGGATTCCGTTTCCCTATGTTTATATTTACGGCTGCATTGCCAATCGGTTTTGCCTTTACCTGCCTGCGGCTGATTGACAACATCGTTCACAGCTTTCGCGGCTCTTACGACTCACCGCCATGGGACACACAGACTTCCCACGGTCTGGGCGGTATTTCTAATGATAAATAAAATTCCCTTAGCTTTAGCAAAACGGTACTGTTGATGACTGCTACTTATCTGACTGTTATTTTATTTTTTGTTTTCATGGTTATCGGAGTGCCAATATCCGTGAGCCTGATCCTTGGTCTTATAGTATCAGTCTATGTTTTTGATGCGTATCCCCTATTGAGTGTTGCCACCCTGTTCTACAATTCACTGGACAGCTATCTTCTGGTGGCAATTCCCCTGTTTATGCTTGCCGGTATTTCCATGTCTTACGGAGGCGTTGCCAAACGTATTTTTAATTTTTCCGAAGCTGTTTTGGGATTTCTTCCCGGATCTCTCGGCGCTGTGAACATCATGGCCAGCATGCTTTTCGGCGGCATGAGCGGCTCTTCGGTGGCTGACGTTGCCGGTCTGGGAACCATCGAGATAAAGGAGATGGTCGACAGGAAATATCCTTTGAAATACGCCACAGCTATCACCATTACTTCATCGACCATGGCGGTAATCATTCCACCCAGCATTTTACTTATCATTTACGCCACTATCGCGAATGTCTCTGTGGGAGCAACCCTTGCCGCCGGTCTGGCACCCGGTCTTCTTATTTCGTTTGTTCTGATTCTTGTGAACACTGTTTTTGCGGTCCGTAACAAATGGGCAAAAACCATGCGGTTCTCTCTTAAAAACGTGGCCAGAACCGGCATGTACGGATTACCGGCTTTACTTGCTCCTGTCATTATCATGGGAGGTATTTTTCTGGGCACATTTACACCTACCGAGGCTTCCGCAATCGCTTTTGTGTATTGCCTAATAATCGGAGCTTTCTTTTTCCGGGAACTGGACGTCAGGAGCCTATACCGTGTTATCTACGAAGGAGGGCGCACCACTGGCATCGTGGCGCTGGAACTGGCAGCGGGGCTTTTATTCTCTAATCTCATGACTATCGAGGGCATTCCTGAAAACCTGGTGGAGACAATCACAAACCTGACCGGAAATCCATATATTATTATGGTTTTGATTAATATTATTCTGCTGATAGCGGGAATGTTTCTGAATCCCGGCTTCTCAATTATCGTTTTTACTCCGCTTTTACTTCCTTTAGCGGAAAGTATCGGTATTAATCCGCTGCATTTCGGTATAATCATGGTGACAAACCTGTCTCTGGGATTAATCACCCCTCCGGTTGGCGCCTGCCTGTATATCGGCTCGGTCGTGTCAGGGCTGCGTGTCGAAGAGATAATCAGAGACCTTGTGCCTTTTTACATAGTTTTAGCAATCGTGTTGATTATCATTATACTCTTTCCGGTGTTAAGCCTGGAAGTTCCGGCCTTATTGTTCAAATAGTAATACCTGAAATATCCTCATCGGAACGATATATTATTTTAGATCGTTTAACTGTGAATAAATACTTGAAACAAGCTGAATAGTTGATATATTCCAATTTGACGCAAAAAAAATGAGATCACACTTCATATAGTGTAAAATGGCAGTATCGGTTCTATTGTTTTGTTATATATATTCAACCATAATAAATAATAAGGAGGAAATAAAAAAATGAAAAGGATCGTTACGACACACAGTATCATGCTGCTAATCATGAGTTTCTTTTTCGCCGGGCAAGTCTCAGCACAGTTTATTGATGATTTTAACGGTACATTTACTCCGGATCCGGATGCTATGAGCGGCTGGGCATTTTCGACTGGAGATGGATCGGCAACTATCGATTTTCAGCCAAAGGATGGGTATGCTTCCATCCAGGTGGACGCCACCTCGGATCAGCGAAATATCTGGTGGGCGATTATCAGGCGTCACGTATCATCCAATTTTGATTTGAGTCAACTAAATAAAACCGGATATGATCTCCGAATTGAAGCACGGATCAGGGTAAGCCATGCGCCACGTCGTGTAAATCTCCATCTGAATACTCAAAGGACGACGGATTTCCATTCTCACCTCATGGAATTCGATATTCCAGATACGTTGAACTGGCACACTATCAGCATGACCACCCGTGATTTCGATGCTGTACCGGGTGACAGAGTATACGGGCAGCTTGCGCTCATGGATTGGGGATTAGAAAAGTATCGTGTGGATGTTGATTACTTTAAAGTTGATATTGTAAACAGGGATACCGCCGGAAAGGATAAGGGTGTTATATTACCCTATCGCCCCCCTATCCCAGCCTTGAACTCTTTTTCCCATCATATCAAGGTGGATCATGATGGAATGATTGATCATGACTATCCTGATAGTAATTTCAACAATTGGAATACCGAAGATGAGACCGGAAGAACGATTTTGCTGACGGTCAACGGCACTCAGTACGCAATCATGCGATGGAACCTTAAAGAGTTTCCCGACAAAGCGGTTGGATCAGGACTGTTGGAGGTGACAACGCATTCTCTGCAGCGTTTGTTCCCGAGCCAGAAAGATTTCGGAATGGTAAGAGTTACCGAAATCTTAGGCGGAGATCCCTACTGGGATCAGAAAGATGTCACATTCAATAGCCTACTCCAGGGGCAGCCCCTGAATAATGTTGTGAATTCACAGATGGTTATAGATATCGAAGTGGCCAAAGGGCGCAACAGCCAAAATCTGATTACAATCTCAAATCCAGTGCTTCAACGATTGATTGATGGAAAAACTCCTGGGCTGGCGATCTGTCCTCTTGGAGCAATCAACGTTTCTTTTTTTGCGATGGAAAATCAGGCTGAAAAATTCAGCGCCAAGCTGCATTTCAATGTTGATTCCGATGTATCGAATGTAAAATAAATAACTGGCAGTCAGGAGGTCACTATCAAGAAAAAAGATTTGAACATTTATAAATAAAATGGTAAATCCTGCGGGAATAGAACCCGCGTCTTTTTTGCATTATGACAGAAGTTTCTTTAGATAAGAGGTTGTTTGCCAAGATATTGTCCCGGATAGAACGATTGCGATGCTGTGCCGTTTAACACATAGCCTTTTGGTATATAAAGGGGATAGCTTTCTTTCGATGGTATATTCAGTGCGATCCATTACATATATTACTAATTATTCGACTCTTTCGCAGAAAAAACTTGATTTACTTATGCGAACACTATAATATAAACTGTCAACAGAACAAATAGGAGTTATTAACACCTCATGAATTTGATATGGGGAATGTCGGTTATAATAGTATTTATTTTTAAAGGAGAAAGTAATGGAAAAATCAAATCGTAGAAATTTTCTAAAGAATATCACTATAAGTGGTGCTGTTGCAGGTATTGGTTTGACTACCTCGGAAAATTTCCCCAGAAAGGCTTATTCTCAGGAGACATCGGCATTTAATCGAATCGTTTACCGCGATTTTGGTTCTTCGGGGCAAAAAGTAAGCGAGATAGGCTTTGGGGCAATGAATATGAGGGATCCCGAATTAGTTCATGCGGCTATAGATAAAGGTATCGACTACATTGATACAGCACACGGGTATATGAAAGGAGTAAATGAGGAGATAATTGGCCAGGTAATGAAAACAAAGAGGGAAAAAGTATTTCTTACAACAAAAATCAGTCCGCGAAATCCTGACAATATGAGTGAAATGATAGAAACATCGTTAAAGAGACTTCAAACCGATCATGTTGACCTTCTCCTTCTCCATGGCTATGGAATAAGTAATAGGGAACAGGTTCTTGAAGATGCCATTCTGAAAATTTTCGACGATGCACGGGATAAGGGGTATACACGTTTTGTTGGTTTCTCAACTCATAAATTTGATGACGAAATTTCAGAAGCCGCAGTGGAAAGCAAGTTTTGGGAAGCTGTTCTCGTTCCATATAATTATATTTCACCACCAAGTGTATCAGCATCCATAAAAAAAGTACGCGAAGCAGGACTCGCAGTTATTGGAATGAAAAACCTGCTTAATTTTAACACCAGGCCCCGTAAATCCCTCGAGGATATCCGTGAGAACAAGAACGGCCCGGTGACCTACGCCCAAGCACATCTGAAATGGGTGCTTTCCAACACATATATCGATACAATCATACCAGGTGTAACCTCCTTTGAACAGCTTGATGAAAACATTAGCATCATGGGAAAAAAGATGAGTTATGAGGACCACAATATCCTTTACCGTTTCGCTGAACGCATTAATGGAAGTCATTGCTTTGGCCTTGCGGGGTGTACCGGGTGCAAGGGACAATGCCCAAAGGGAGTAAATGTGTCAGATCTGAACCGCTGTCTTGGATATGCTTATGGTTATGGGGACAGGAGATTGGCCGAAGAAAATTACGTTAATCTTAACCGTTCAAATTGGATTGATATATGCAACGACTGTGACGAGTGTCTGGTAAAATGTGTTCATGGCCTTAATTTAACGGAGAATGTACAAAGAGCCAGAAAACTGTTCACATAAATGCTTTGCACTTTGTAAGGCGTAGAAAATATACCTTATTCTGGAGATGCGCCAACAAAGAAAATCAGTACGAAACAAGTTAATGATCTCTTTACGTTGTGATAAGAACTCATTTGGTAATACCTTCTTACATTCCTTATTATTAAACGGAATTCCTTTTTTCAAAATCATGTTAGGCTGGTGGCAGGCAGTACGTATCGGCGATGCTGTTTTCGTTACCTACACCGGCGGGCTTTTTTCTGAGGTAGGATTCGAGGTGAAGAAACGGTCTCCCCTCGAAAAACTTTCATTATCGGGGAGTGCGCCGGGCGCGGCGGTTATCTGCCGATAGAGAAGGCCTTTATTGATGGTGATTACGAATTCGACGGCACACCTTACAGCCCAAAAGCGAAAGAAACATACATCAGCACATCTCTTGAACTTATCGGGAGAGTTATAAAATAGATAGTTACATCGGGTATCACCAAATATATAGACAAAAAGGAGTAGGAGGTAACTATGATGAAACGAAGAGCATTTCTAAAAGGTGTCGGGACAGCGGCTTTGCTGCCTGTTACCGGATGTTCCAGAATCACATACAACAATACCGGGTATAAGCCTGCAGGCATAATCCCCCGAAGAACGTTTGGCAACACCGGCATGGAGGTCTCGATGCTCGGTTTCGGATCACATCTAATCGATAGCCTGATCGCGAAACCGGAACTGCGCGACAGGATGATCAAGCTGGGTTACGAGGCCGGAATCAATACTTTTGATATCTACGATCACCATGGCTACAAGCAGTTCGAGCCCATGAGCAAGAGTATCGCAGGGTTCCGCAAGGATATCCTTGTCTCCCTCGTCGCGATGGAAAAGACCGAGGACATGCAGAATGAGATCGACGGTGCTCTCACCACATTCAACACCGACTACATCGACCTGTACCGCAACTACTTTATCGATGACGACCGCATGAACATCCTCGAGAAAAGCAAACAGGCGGGAAAAATCCGCAAAATCGGGGTTGTTTCCCACGATGTGAACAAGATGATGGGCTACATGGACGATTACGGCTCGATGCTCGATTTCGTGATGATCGTCTACAATTTCCACCATCACATGGGAAAACCGAAGGGCGGTACAGCCTGGCCGCACAACTCATACGAGGCCCTCATCCCCCGCGCGAAACGGATGAACCTCGGCATCCTGGGCATCAAGCCCATGGGCAGCATTGACATGATCGCTCTTGCGAAACAAAGGGGCTTCTTTCAAGACAAGCGCGGCGATCTTGCCAAGTCCATGCTGCGTCATGTCTACGAGGCACAGGAGATTCACTGCACCATGTCCGCAATGAACAGCATGGAGGAGCTGGTCCAAAACCTCGAATCGACACAGAAAACCAGCCTGACATCAAATGAACGGAACATGCTCGCCGACCTGAGCAAGGAAGCCGACGCCCTGAAAGGCGCGTACCTAAGGCCCCATTACAAGTGGTTGGAGAACTGGGCGTGCCGGATATCATGAATCGTAAAACTATTGAGTTTATACGATTGTGAGACCATATAACGAGATAATTCGGCCGACTTAGTTATACAGATAATACTTCGGGGAGGCGTGTTCTGAGATTATAACAGGCTTCCCCATAGAGCGATATTGGGGCAAACCCCTGTTCATCGCCACGAACTCAGGAAAGCATACATCAATGAAACCGGTTTTTTTTGCTTTACACAACCATGTAATGATTTTTCAAGATTTTTTTGCATTCCCCACCGGACTTTCATTCTATACAAAAGTTAAAGTTTATGATTTCATGAAGTTTTTCCTTTTTTTATTTATTCACTTGATATCTGTAATATTAATTGTAAAAAATGGAGAAAAAAAAGCTGCTTAGGTGAAGATCCGATATGTTTCATCTGCGATCCAATGAAAACCAAATTCAAAGTCATATTTGACTTCTAACTTGGGATATATAATAGCTTCTTTTTTTATAGGAGGAAGAACATCTATGATAATATTTAATTCCAATCATCGTAAAGTTCACTCTTATCTGTGCAGGTTAATTTTCATTTTGTTTTTCACTCCGTTATTACTTATGGCTGAATGCACTTCTCAACATACTAAACTTATTACGCTTAAGATCGGTCTCGACGAGACTGTTATCACTCCCCGAGAAAACTTACAAATGTCGGGTTTTGCACGTAGCCAGGTTTCCACCGGAGTTCATGACGATCTTCATGTTCGATCTCTTGTTTTTGATGATAAAGCAGGTAATGCTGCGGTTCTTATGTCTATTTCCGTCTCTGGCCTGAATGATGAATTTGCCGCACGTATCCGTGAAGGAATATCAGCGAAAACAGGTATTCCCGGAGTAAGCATAATCATTTCCTGCACCCATACACATTCCGGTCCGGCTGTTGGTCGTGATAATTCAGCAAGAGGTCAAAATTATAGTGCATTTCTGATTGAAAAGTGTGTAGAAAGCGTGGTCAATGCCTGGAATACTCGCACACCGGGAAAGATCGGAATCGAAGCTACAGAAGTGTTTGAGCTCGGAAGAAATCGTCGGGCACTTGGTTATGGAGGCATCCATCCGGATCCAGAAGTTGCCGTAATAAAGATTCAAGACCAAAAGGGCAGGCTCATCGGGGTGGCTTTTAATTATGGATGCCATCCAAGTGGTCTGGATTGGAGAAACACGGAGTTTTCCGAGGATTGGCCATACTATGCGATCAGAGGTATAAAGAAAGGTGTTGGTGAGGATGTCTGGGTCGCTTTTTTTCAGGGGGCTGAAGGAAATATCAATGTGGGCTATACCGCTGAACTATCGGCTGTGGGAGCGCAGATGCCCATCCGCAGCCATTGGTATATCGAAAAGAAGGGGATACAGATGGCTGAGGCAGTACAGAAGGCTCTACCTGATATAAAGACATCCGGCGACTGTATGGTGAAGACAGCCCACGACCGTTTCGCCTACTCAATGAGGGAAAGCTATCCTGTCACTCTCGAACAGGCGGAGAAAGATGCCAAAGTCGCTCAGGAAAAGCTCGCTACAATGGAAAAAATTGATAGATATAAAGGATCACGTTCACTTGACAAGGTGCGCGTGGAAGTCTTTTCTGCCAATCAGCGACTAAATGCAGCAAATCGTTTCTATACTCCGGGCAGGAGCCTGATCCGCAAGAACGAGCAGCAAGCAGTACGTATCGGCGATGCTGTTTTCGTTACCTACACCGGCGGGCTTTTTTCTGAGATAGGACTCGAGGTGAAGAAACGGTCTCCCCTCGAAAAAACTTTCATTATCGGGGAGTGCGCAGGACGCGGCGGTTATCTGCCGATAGAGAGGGCTTTTATTGACGGTGATTACGAAGTCGACGGCACACCTTACAGCCCAAAAGCGGAAGAAACTTACATCAGCACATCTCTTGAACTTATCGGGAGAGTTATTAAATAAAAAGATACATAGGGAATCACCAAAGATATAGATAAAAGGAGGAAGTAACTATGATGAGGCGAAGAACATTTTTAAAAGGTAACGGGACAGCGGTTGTGCTGCCGGTCACCGGATGTTCCAGAATAACATACAACAATACCGGGTATAAGCCTGCAGGCATAATTCCCCGCAGAACGTTAGGCAAGACCGGCATAAAGGTCTCCACGCTCGGATTCGGTTCGCATCTGGTCAAAGAGCTCATAGCGAAACCGAAACTCAGGGACAGGATGATAAAGCTTGGATTCGAGGGAGGCATCAACACATTTGATGTGTATGATCATGCCGGATATAAACAATTCAAGCCCATGAGCGAGAGTATCGGGGATTTTCGGAAGGAGATGCTCATTTCGCTCGTTGCGGTGAAGCCGACGGATGAAATGCAGGCTGAGATTGACGGGGCCATTACGACATTTCATACCGAATACATGGATCTGTACCGTATTCAGCGTGTCGATGATGACCGCATGCGCATCCTGGAGAAAAACCGCGAGGCGGGTAAAATCCGTAAGATCGGTGTCGTTTCCCATAACGCCAAAATGATGATGCGCTACCTGGATGACTATCAGGACATCCTCGATTTTGTCATGATCGTGTACAATTTTCACCACAACATGGGACGGCCGAAGGGAGGAAAAACGTGGCCGTGGAACAATTACGAGGCGCTCATTCCACGATGCAGGCGGATGAATCTCGGCATCTTGGGCATCAAGCCCATGGGGAGCGACGATATGATCGCTCTTGCCCGCCGGAAAGGGTTTTTCAACGATAGGCGCGGCTCTATCGCACAGGCGATGCTTCGTCATATTTATGAGGCGCCCGAGATTCACTGCACCATGCCGGCGATGAACAGCATGGAGGAACTCATCACCAACCTCGAATCAGTGCAAAAACCGAAACTCTCATCTGTCGAACGCAGCATGCTAACTGAAC
>SDBS01003688.1_pt1 | contig 15062 bp, 12 predicted proteins | sample 2277091 | NCBI WGS metagenome assembly SDBS01 (sample SAMN10404972, study PRJNA504765) | marine sediment metagenome | isolation source: marine sediment core GS10_PC15, 163 cmbsf | place: Arctic Ocean: Southern Knipovich Ridge | collected 2010 | reverse complement strand
GTCAGTACCAGGGAGTTCCCCTTCTTGCTGGCCCCCAGGAGCTTATTGGCGATGCTCCTCAGCGTGAGGACCGACCCGTCGCCCAGCAACTCCCTGTTGTACGTCTTCTCCAGGCCGCTGCGCCCGTACATCCAGGAGTCGTAGCCGGTAACGTCCGCCAGCAACGACCCCAGAGGGTACTCGCGCTGGTACTTGTACTCGGTACCGGTATCAATCGACCGCGCTACCACCTGCCGGTCCGCCGACAGGATGTCTCCGCGTTGTATAGCGTACTCTTCCACCAGCCGCCGCTTGTTGAAGGCGTTCTCCCCGATCCTCTCGGCGCCGAATATCTGTATCCAGGAGAGGTTTACCACTATCGCCATGAAGCAGATGACGAACACCAGCAGCAGTATCTTGATAGGCCTGTTCATCGCCTGGACCCCTCCTTTATGCCGGCCGCGTCAGTGGTGGCGACCCTGTCGGAGAGGACCAGCAACAGGGCCAGCAGGATGAAGTTGGCCAGCAGTGAGCTGCCCCCGTAACTCATGAACGGCAGGGTTATACCGGTGAGCGGTATCAGCCGCGTCACCCCCCCCATAATGATGAACGACTGGATCGCAATGATGCTCACCAGACCGAACGCGAGAAGCTTCCCGAAATCGTCCCGCGCTGCGAGCGCCACCTTTATCCCCCTGGCCACGAACAGGACGTACATCACAACCACCGACACCGCCCCGAGAAGCCCCAACTCCTCCCCCACCGCGCTGAAGATGAAGTCGGTGGTAACGGAAGGTATGGAGTTCGGTTGCCCCAGCCCGAGGCCACAGCCGGATATGCCCCCCGAGGAGAGGGCGAACATAGACTGGGTTATCTGGTACGACTCGTTCTCGATGGTGGCGGGGTTGAACGGGTGAAGCCACGTCATGACCCTGACCTCGACGTGGCCGAAGCTCAGGTAACACAGGTAGGCGCCCAGGAGAAACAGGGCCAGACCCACGAACACGTACGACTTGCGGGAGGTCGCGGCGTATAGCATACAGATGAATATCCCGAAGAAGAGCAGGGACGACCCGAGGTCCTTCTGGAAGATCATCATCAGAACGCTCACGCCCCACATCAACAGCAGCGGTCCAAAGTACTTCAGCTCCGGGACCTTGACCCCCAGCACCCGGTGGGTGGAAACGGACAGGAGCTCGTGTTTCTCGGCGAAGAACGCCGCCAGAAAGATGACCAGCAGGATCTTGGCTATCTCCGATGGCTGAAAGCTCAACGGGCCGATCTTCAGCCAGAGCCTCGCCCCGTTGACCTCCGTGCCCAGGACCATGGTGGAGGCAAGCAGCAGGAGCGCGGCTACCGCAATCGTGTACTTGTACTGAGCCAGCCACTCGTAGTTGCGCAGGAACAGGACCACCAGGATGAACGATGCGGCGGCCACTGCTATCCATATCGACTGCTCCGTCGCCAGCCCCGGGTTAAGGCGGTATATCATCACCATGCCCACGAACGTGAGCCCGGCACTGATAGGCAGCAGCAGCGGGTCGGCGCGGGGGAGGAATATGCGGAGCGTGATGTGCAACGCCAGGAAGATGCCCGCCACCGCACCGGGGTAGATGAACGATGAAGGCAGTACCTTCCCGTTCGCGGCCAGTTCCACCGACACGAACCCCACGAACATCAGCACGGTCACGAACAGAAGGAGCGCCAGCTCTCGGTTACGCCACCCGATACCGCTACACCTCCCTTGCCGGGGTCCCGCCCATGACCACCTTCAGCAGGACATCGGAACCCTTGCCGACCCTCGCCCCGGGGGCGGGGTCCTGTATCAACACAACATCAGGCTCGAACCCGGGCCGGCTCACCAGCTCCGCAACCGGGTGAAGGCCCGCCTCCAGAAGCATCTCCGCTGCCTCGTCGTACCGCTTCCCTTCAACGTCGGGGACGATACTCGAGTTCTTCTCCACCTCCAGGGCCAGTGACTCAATGGTCTTCTCCGCGTTCCGGCGTGACTCCGTTACCAGGTTCTCCTCGACCCGGGTTCTAAGCGAGTCCGGCAGGAACCTGATCTCTATGTCCGTCTGCGTTTCCACCATAGCCATGTCCCAGAAAGGGAAGCCCTTGAAGAGGGCTACCTTGCCCCCCTTGACCCCCACGAAGTACGTATTGTTGAAGAAGTACAGGCCCACTCCGAGCCCGGCGAGGGCAAGCACCAACAGGACCACCAGTAGTATCAGCCATATGCGCGCCGCCTTCCCCCGACCTCGCGCGGGGTCTCCGCCTGCACGCTCCTGCTGCCCCCCCCCGAGGTCCCCCCCTTCTGTCCCGGTAGCCGGCACCACCGTGGGGGATTCGGCGAAGCTCACGATGACCACCGAAACGTTATCGATACCGCCCGCTTCGAGGGCCAGCTCCACCAGTCGCCCGGCTGCGTCAACGGGCCCGGGGAACTCCGCTAACACCCTGGATATCACGTCGTCTCCGACCAGTGAGGTGAGACCGTCGGTGGCCAGAAGGAACACGTCGCCTCGATGTATCTTCACCGAGACTACGTCCGCCTCCAGCTGGGTCTCGAGCCCCAGCGCCTTGAGTATCACGTTGCGCTGGGGGTGGCTTCTCGCCTCCTGGGGTGTTATCTCCCCTTCCTGGACCAGCCTGGCCACCAGGGAGTGGTCATTGGTCAACTGGCGCAGACCGCCGTTCCGCAGCAGGTAAGCGCGGGAGTCCCCGACGTGGCCGATGTACGCGGTGTCGCCCTCCCGGTACAGCAGTGTCACCGTGGTCCCCATGTCGCGGAACTTGGCGCCCGACACCGCTTTCTGGTGGACCACGGCGTTTGCGCCCGACACCGCCTTCCCTACCAGTTGTTCTCCGGAGATAGCGCCCAGATTGTCCTCTACGTACTGCCTGATAACTGAGAGCGCGAGGGTGCTTGCCACCTCACCCGCCTGGTGCCCCCCCATGCCGTCAGCGACCGCGAAAAGGCTGCCGGTCTCCAGGACCGCGTCCTCGTTTATCTCGCGGACTTTCCCGGTTTCGGTTATCGAAGCTGAGGTAACACTGTACATATCTTCTCTAACGCCGGAACTCGAACACTGTCTTCCCTATCTTTATGCGGTCACCCGGCCTGAGCTCCATTGGGTGCGTTATCTTCCTGCCGTTCACGTAGGTGCCGTTAGTGGAGCCCAGGTCCTCCACGAAGAATGAGCCGGAGTCCGAGAAGACCCGCGCGTGCTGCTGCGAGGCGTAGGTGTCGTCTATCAGGATGCCACTGTCTTCCGCCCTTCCGATAGCAACCTGGTCATCGAGCAGATACCTGGCACCGATATTCCTGTCCGCCGCCAGCACAACCAGCTGCGGCCTCTCCTTCTTCCTCCGGCGCGCTTGCTTCGGTGAGGCCTCCGGCGCCTTCATGTCGCGGTAGATAGCCCGCAGGACGAGTATGAGAAAGATGTAGAGAAAGGCCAGGAACAGGTAACGCAGGCCGATGAACAGTATGTTAGGAATCAATCCTGCGACCTCCGGAATATCAGCCTTGTGCCTCCAAGCCTGATTACGTCGTTGTCGTCGAGTTCGGACTCGGACACCCGCTGCTCGTTTACCCACGTCCCATTTGTCGAATCCATGTCGGAGATGAAGTAGGCGCCGCCTCGCCTGATTACCCGGGCGTGAGCCCTGCTGGCGTTCGGGTCGGGCAGGACGATGTCGTTGTCAGTGGTCCGCCCTATTTGTGTGACCTCGCCCTCCAGGGCGAAGAACGGCGCGACATCGCCGGAGTCCATGAGTTCCAGCCCCGTCGGGCCCCCGGCGCGATCTCGGCCGGCTTCGCGGCGGGCCTTCTTCGGCTCCCCGTCGGCGGGGACCTCTCCCTCCATCCGGCACCGTATCGAGAACTCACCCTCGCTCAGCCGGTCATCCTCCACGAGCTTCACCCGCGGGCGGTCCAGGACCGCGTACCCCTTGTTCCTGACGTAGGAGACGAGGAGGTTCTCGAGTTCGGTCGCCATCACCGCCTGGTACGACTCGAACCTGGAGTAATCCCTCTGTGAAAGCCCCACGTCGTAGCGGTTGGGCGCGTAGACCCGTGACGACACCCCTATCGTCTTATGGCCCTCCAGCTCGCGAACGAGCTTCTTTCCGAGTTCAACCGGGTGAACCCCTGACTTGAACGCGCGCAGAAACACGCCCTCGAAGAGCGACTCCAGCTTCTTCTCAAAATCCTTGAAAATACCCATTGCTGTAATTATACAACGCACGCCTGGTGCCAGGCACCGTTGTTGCGTTTTGCACGCCTGGTGCCAGGCACCGTTGTTGCGTTCCGTTGTTGCGTTCCGTTGTTGCGTTCTGGTCTGTCAAGCTAGCAGCACTGTGGCTATCTCGAACGGCCTTAGAGGTACGGTCACCCGGTTGCCGTTGACGTCCAGTTCCTCGCCTTTTCGCTCCAGGAGGTCGGCCTTGTGGGCGCGGCTCACGTCCCATCCGAGTTCCAGCTCCACCGTTCGCGGACCTCCCCCGGTCTCCCAGAGGCGCAGCATTACCTCGTCACCGCGCCGCTCCATCACCGAGACAAGCGCGCCCCGCGAGCATGTGACGGCGCCAAACGACGACGGCGCGTCACCCGCATCGATATCCGCCGGGAGCACGAACGCCATCGGGGGGTTGTTGTGCAGGTACGCCTGCTCCGACGAGTCGATCCCGCTGAAGCCGCCCTGGTGCGGATACAAGGCGTACCGGTACTTCCGCTCACCCAACTGGAGAGCGCCGGGGCCGCTGTCCCACAGGAATAGTTTGTCAACGCTGCGAAGCATCGTCATATAGATGGTCCCCCGGTGGCACTTGTTGCCTGGCACACCGTAGTTGATGAGCGTAACCCCCGCATCTCCCCGGGAAAGGTCGGTGAAGTTCTGGGCGGGAAGCTCGTGGCCCGGCCTCGCCATCCAGCCGTAAGGTACCTCTTGGGTCCACCTCCCCCCGGCCAGGCCGGTGGGAAAACGGCAGCGCAGCCGGCACCCCTTGTCGCGGAAATAGATGTTGGTCTCCATGTCAATCCTTGGCGAGCCCGCCACCAGGGATACTCTCTGGACGAACGGTGAGCGCCCGACCTTCCCACGCACCTGGACCGTGCCCCTCAGGGGGCCCTCCTCCACCACTCTTACCTGCTCGACCGTGCGCCGTCGGAGGAACGTACTGCACAGCGCCACCGCCTCGTAGAGGCTACCGAAATCCCTCTCCAGGGTGAGCCGGTTTCCTCCCGAAAGGTCAAACGACGTGCCATCCGCCAGCTGAGCACCGAGCAGGAGCCCGCTTCGGGGGTCCACCTCCACTCTGAGAAGCCCATTTGATATCGCGGTGCCGTCGACCGTTACCGCGCCGTCGGCTTCCGGCTGCTCACCACTAACAGGCGTGACCTCAAAGACCCGGTAGCCCATCGGGGGCAGGTCGGGGCGCATCCCGACCTTCAACCTCTTGAGCGTCCCGTCACCGTAGTGGGAGGCATCAACGACCTGAACCGGCAGCCGCTCCCCTCCAGCCAAAACGCCTACGCCTTCCCATCCCGGCGGTGGGTCCACCTCGAACTCCACCCAGGAGGACACCGGCCTGGAAAGCGGGTTGAACACCAGCAGCTTCAAGCCCTCCCCTCCCCGCGAACCCCCGATGAGAAAACGCGCCGACCCGCCTGTGAGCTCCCGGGAAATCGCCAGGGCTTCCTTGAACCTCTCCACCATGCCCGACGCCACCTCGTCGGTGCAGCACCCGCATATCTGGTCGTGGAACTGGTTGTCCATCAGCGCGCGCCATCCCCGCTCGATCTCGCCCGCCGGATAGCGGGCACCGAACAGGGAGGCGACCGAGGCCATCTTCCCGGCGTCCCCCAGGGCGAACTCGCAGGCCCGATTCAGCATTTTTATATCGGCCCTCGCGCTGTAGGTGCCCCATAGCTCACGCTGGAACTCGCCGGTGACCACCGGCAAGCTCTCTTCGGGCAACGCCTCGAAGAACCGTGTGGGAAGGGAGAACTCGAAGGTGACGCCGTCCACCTCGTCGCTGAAGGCCCGGGCCATCTCGCCGTACTCCTTCTGAGGGCGGCCGTGGTCGACACCCCCGGGATAGAAGACGTGGCCCGACGCCGAACGCGAGCGCAGCATCAGGTAGTTCTTGAGCATCCTGCGCATCGCCCTTGCGCGATCGGTGGGCACCGGGTGGCCGATATTGTACATCCCCGGCATGTTGTGGGTGAGAAGCCGGGTCCCGTCCAGGCCCTCCCAGAGGAACTCGCTTGGGGTGCCCTCCGGAACCGCGGCCCGGGAGTAGGCCAGGAAATCAGAGCCCGATCCCTTCAGTATCTGGGGGAGCTGGGCGCTCATCCCGAACGAGTCGATGAGCCACCCGCACCTGGATATCCGGCCGAACTTCTCGAGGGCGTACCTCTGCCAGGCGACCGACTGCCTGACAAGGGACTCGCCCGAGATAATGTTGGTGTCGGGCTCCGAGTACATGCCGTTCACCGGCTCCACCCGTCCCTGGCGCACCAGCGCCACCAATCGTCGGAAACCCTCAGGGTCGTCCCGCTCGAACGGCTCCAACTGGGGCACCTGGTCGATGACGAAGGTCATCTCGGGGTCCTCCTCCATCAGGCGCAGCGCCTCCCGCAGGTTGTCCCGTCCCAGCCCCTCGAAGACGTCCCGGGTCTGGAGCCACTCCACGTCGTAGTGGATGTGGGGCACGACGTGTACCACCCCCGGCGGCAACGTCTGCGGCGGGGGCCAGTCGGGTAACGGGCTGAAGCAGTCGGGCAGGACGGCGAAGTCGCCGGTCCCGTCCTTCATGAGAACCGGCAGCGCGGGTATCAACTGGGAGACGATCTCCATCTCGATGGTCATGTCCAGGAAGTGCAGCCCGTCGGGCAGGGTGAGCCCCTCAACCAGTATCTCCATTGCGTCCCCCGGGGGGAAATCAAGGGAGGTGAGCCGTGACCCGCGGGTCTCACCGGCCCGCGACCGGAACAGTATCCGCTCGCAGGGCACGCGGCGCCCGTCAACGTAGAGCTCGATTCCGGTTATCCTCTGGTCGAACCAGGCGTTGGTCACCGTTATCCTGAACGAGTCGGGGACCCCGTCGCCGTCAGTGTCGATGTTTCCTATGGCGTCACGGAAGAAGAAGGAGTCCAGCCCCGCGAGCGCCTCCCTGGGCAGCAGGCTCCCGTACCGTTCGACCGCGAAGTCCATCGCGGGCAACAGCAGTCGGTTCAGGGGTCTCATCGTTATGACCCGGTACAAGGCAGAGAGAGCGATATGGTTCACCATCCGAGGCCCCTGTTCTTGCATGCCGAAGCTATCGCCCCCTATGATATGCGATTGCCGGCCCGTTTCACCAGGAACGGGCTGAAGGGGCGGCGCCCCAAGTCGCAGAAAGCAGGAGAAAGACAGTTGTGAGCCGCCGGTAGAGGTCCGGGGTACTGCATTGTACGTTCTTGGCGCGATACTTATAGGTTTCGCAGCCGCGGTGGTGGCCGGGATGTTCGGCATCGGTGGCGCGGCTATAACCACTCCCGGCATAAGGGTGTTCCTGGGCACCTCGCCCGCCTACTCCCTGGGAACCCCGTTGCCGGTGACGATACCGACCGCCCTGGCCGGGTCTATCACCTACCTGCGGCACGGCCTGGTGGAGAAAAGGCTCGCGTTACTCTGCGGTATAGGCGGCCTGTTCGGCGCCGTCGGCGGGGCGCTGTTGACCGGGGTCTTGAACCTTCACTACCTCATGCTCGCCACCGGGCTGGTGATCCTGTACCTGGCCGGCATTACCCTGTACCGGGGAATATCCGGCCGTTTCCTCACCACCTCGCCGGAAGGCGGGGAAGAGGAAGCCGGCGAGGAACGCGCCGGCGGTCCGGTCACCTACAAGGCGGCGCCGGCCCTGTGTGTAGGTCTGGCGGCGGGTCTCTTTTCCGGCCTGCTGGGGGTGGGAGGTGGGATTGTGATGATCCCCTCGTTCCTCTACCTGCTGCGAGTACCCCTCAAGAAGGCGTTCGGGACCTCGCTCGCGGTCATTACGGTGATAGCGATACCGGGAACGGTGGTGCACGCCTTCCTGGGCCACATATCCTGGTCGTTGACCCTGTACCTGGTCATCGGCGCGGTCCCCGGCGGGGTGATAGGGGCCAGGTTGAGCATCATGGCGAGGGAGCGGGTTCTCTACATCCTGTTCGGCTCCCTTCTGACGATCTTCGGGTTAATCTTCATCGTTAATGAGATAATAAGCATGATAGGCTGACCGTCTGGTGAGCGTGATCCAACGGCCTTGAAAGAGGTTGACCTGGAAGATGCCCAAGAGCACTAGAATGAACAGAATCAGCGCGCCGCTGCTCGCGGTCTCCCTGATCGTTGCCCTGGCGCTTCTGCCGGCTCCCCTCTCGCGGACGGCGGCACTGGCCGACCCCCTGGAGCCGGAGGTGCGGATAGCGCTATCCAAAGACGCCTTCTGGTACCGGCCGGGGGACACCGTCAAGCTCCAGGTAACACTTAATAACGAGACCGGGCAGACCATCAAGGGCGTGTCGGTCCGGGCGAAGGTCCACTCGTTGAGTAGAACCCGGTCCGAGCTGTACAACTGCTTCGTGGGAAAGCCGGTGAGATCTTACCGCCTGACCGAAACGCTGGGGCGTAACCTGTCGCTGTCCACGGGGGACAACGGTTTCAACTTCGACCTGTCGATACCTTCACGCTCGCTCTCGGACGGCGTCTACCCCCTGACGGTGGAGGCAATCCAATCGGATGAAGTCATCGTAAAGGCCGTCAGCGAACTGATCGTGATGGACCCGGAGGAGGCGGATGGGTTCACCCCCCTGAAGCTTTCGATGGTGTTCGACCTCTCGGAGCCGCCTCACCAGGGACCGGACGGCATCTTCGAAGACGACGAACTGGCCCGGGAGTGCTCTGCCAGCGGTAAGGAGCCGGGCTGGTACTCGTCGGTCGTCAGCGAGGTGGAGAAATGGGGGGACCAGCGTTTCACCTTCTCTCTGTCCCCGGTCATCTTAAGGGAGATGCTGGACATGACCGACGGCTACGTGGTCAGGGAAGGGGAAAAAGAGATCAAGGTGGAGGGCGACTCCACCTCCGCCAGTGACGTGGCGTCTGTGGTTTCCGGCTTTCAAGAGATGGCGGCCTCGCCTCGTATCCAGTTCCTCTCGACCCCCTTCGCCTATCCGAACCTGGAGACGCTGGTCTCGCTGGGCTGGACGGAAGACGCCGACCAACAGATCTTGCTGGGGGATATGACGCTGGGGGAAGGCCTTGAAAGCACAATAGACACGGAGTTCTTCTTCCCACCCGGCCTCGAGGTCAACTCCCGGGTGGTCGGTGAACTGAAAGGTGACATGGGACGGTTCCTACTGCTATCACCGCGACTGCTGGAGCGAACCTCGCGGGGCAGGAAGCTGGCCACCGGACTCACCCTGGGCTCTCCGGTGGAGATCGCAGGCTCCAGTGACCGGCAGGTGCTCGGCCTCTTCGCCGACAGTCACCTGGAAAAGGTTATCGGGCTGGTGGGGCCGAGCGGGGATCCCCACGGAGTCGCCCAGTGCATACTGTCCGATCTCACGAACCTGTACCTGGAGAGGCCGGCCAGGACCCGCGCCTGTGTCCTCTTGTGGCCCAGCTGGTGGCGCCCACCCACCCACATCATCGACGAACTCTTGAAGGTCATCGACGGAGCTCCATGGCTCGAAAGTGTGACTCTGGGCGAGTGCTGGGAGACGGTGCCGCCCATCGAGGACACGGTGCTGGAGATACCGGAACCCGTCGTCGATTCGGACAACTACTTCACACAGGTTGGGCAGGCCCGGAACCGGTACCAGGACTACTCCGGGATCGCCCTGCTTGATAACCCCATTCTCCCATCGCTTGAGCGCAACCTGTTCATCAGCGAGAGCAAACTGTGGCAGGGCGACAGGGAGGCCCGGGGGCTGGAGTATGCGGAGGCGGTAATCAGTACGGTCAATGAAGAGCTCGCCAAGGTCAGCATGCCCCCGATAGGCTCGGTCACGCTGGCCAGCGAGAAGGCGGAGGTCCCGTTCTCCATCATTAACGACGCCTCCTACAGGATCAAGGCGATACTCAGTTTCTCCAGCAATGGGCTGTCCTTCCCCGACGGCGACTCTCTTGATGTCATACTGGAACCGAAGGAGAACCTCTTCGAGGTTCCCGTGAAAGCCAGCAAGAAGGGCAAGGTCCGTTTCACTGTCCGGCTGGAAACCGACCGCATCGTCCTGGCCGAGCTTGACATCCCGGTCCAGACCAGCCGGTTCAACACGTTCGCCATAATCCTGGTTGGATGTCTGCTGGGACTCATCGCATTGACAAAGATCCTGAAGATAGCGTCGAGGCGAAAGGTTGGTAAGCATAAAAAACACCAACTCTCAGAAGCCAAAAAAGAAGAGCGGGAAGCAGGGGCTTAAGCCCGCCTCGTTCGCAAGGGGCGCCTCGGTCATGACCCTGGGCACCACCGCCAGCAGGGTGACCGGCTTCGTCCGCACCGCCTCCCTGGCAGCGGTGCTCGGCCTCACCGCCAAGGGGATGGCGGACTCGTTCAACCTCGCCAATATCACCCCCAACATCATCTACGACATGGTTATCGGGGGAGTTCTGGCCTCCCTGTTCATACCGGTGTTCATCGAGTCCATGAAGACAAAGGGGGAAAGGGAAGCGTGGCATGTCGCCAACTCGGTCTTCAACATTTCGCTGGTGCTGCTCTCGGTGACCGCGGTTGCCCTGTGCTTCGCCGCGCCGTACGTGATAAAGGCCCAGACGTTCCTCTCTCACGGCCGCTCCCAGATGCAGGCCGACGCGACGTTCCTCCTGCGCTTCTTCATCTTCGAGATCGTCTTCTACGGCTTCATAGCCATATACACCGGGATACTCAACTCCTACAAGCACTTCACGATACCCGCGTTCGCTCCCATCGCCAACAACGTCGTGGTCATAGCCACCGTCGCCATCTACTACTTCTACCCCAACAAGTACGTACTGGCGATCGGGGCCACGCTCGGCGTGGTGGCCATGGCGATGATCCTGTTGCCGTGGGTCCGGCGCACCGGCTTCCGCTACCGGCCGGTGTTGGACATAAAGCACCCCGCGGTCAGGAAGCTCGGACGCCTGGCGATCCCGGTGCTTGTGTACGTCCTCATCAACCAGGTCGGCCTTTGGGTGGTCAACATCCTGGCCGCGCAGATCCAGGGGGGGATCTCCGCTTACCAGTACAGCTATATCTTCTTCCAACTGCCGTACGGCGTGGTTGCCGTTTCGATCATAACCGCGTTGTTCCCGACGCTCTCCGAGCATTCCGTCAAGAAGGACAAATCAAAGATCATTGAATCAACCTCCCTGGGTATCAGGACCACCGCGTTCGTGATCATACCGGCCTCCGTCGCCTACGCCGTGCTTGCCAGGCCGATCGTCCGGCTCCTTCTGCAGCACCTCAACTTCGGGGCCAGCGACACGGAGATGCTCGCCTCGGTTGTCTTTTACTTCGTCCTGGGCCTGTTCTTCTTCTCGATCTTCATGCTGATCCTCAAGGTCTTCTACTCGATGCAGGATACGAAGACCCCTATGGTCCTGGCGGCCATCACCATCGGGATCAACATCGGGGTCGACTTCCTCTTCTTTTACACGTTCTCCGGCGATGTCGCCAGGGTGTCCGGCCTGTCCCTGGGGCACAGTGCCGCATACCTGTTGGGAGCTTTCGCCGTCGGCCTGGTCCTGAGAAAGAGGCTGGGAGGGCTGGACGGCCACAGGGTGGCGTGGTCGCTGGCCAGGATATGCGCGGCTTCGGCGCTCATGGGTGGCGCCTGCTGGGGGGTGGCGAAGCTGGTGGAGTCCCTGGTAGGTATCGACACCTTCGGCGGTCAACTGCTTCAGGTCGGGCTTGCCCTGGCGGTGGCGGCCGCGGTGTACATCGGGGTTTCGGTACTGCTCAAATCGGAGGAGATGTTCGCCCTCAAGCGCTTGCTCTCCCGCATGCTGAAAAGAAAACAATCCGAACTTGAGCCGCACGGGAGGGAACCAGTGGAGGATGATAGTATTATTGAGTAGGATCGGAGCAGGCAGGGCGCGCGATTAGGAGGTCAGACAGTTGCGGTTGAGGCATTTTCTCGCTGATGAGAGCGGGCTGATACTGCGGTCCGTCATTAAGTGGGGCATTATCGTCGTGGTGGTAGTCATCATCGTCGTTGAGGTGGGACCCCTGATCTGGATACGCATCTTCACGGTCCAGAACGCCGACGACGTGGCCAACGCGGCCGCCAGTGACTACGCGTTGTACCACGACGAGGCTGCTGCAAGGGAAAGCGCTGCTGAGAAACTGCGGCTGATGGGCTACTCGGACAAAGAGATCGAGGAGTGCGTGGTAGAGTTTCTGCCGGCCGGGAACGTCGTCAAGCAATCGGTACGGGTTACGGTAGTCAGGTACGCCAACCCCCTTATTACCAAGCATATCAAGCAGGTCGAGAAGTTCGCCCGTGTTTCCACCACGGCGGAGGTGGACATGGGAGGAGCACAGTAGTCGCGCCGTCCTGCCTGACGTTGTCCAACTACTACGGGTTCTCCTCGGGGGCCTCCTGATCGCTCGGGTAGAAGAAGTTGACCTGGTTACGGTTGACGCCCAGGAACGCCGTCTTCTGCAGAAGTTTCCCGTCCCCCAGGCTGTATACCTCCGCGTCGGTTATGGGTATGAAAGCCTGCTCCTTGATGTTGACCAGGTCCATCAGTCTTGCCCCCGGGTACTTGTACATGTACCCCACGATCCGGAAGCGGTCAATCAGGATCGTGACCTTTATCTTCTCTTTATCGATCTTCATGCTTACCTGCCCTCCTGTTCTTCTTTCGAAAAACTCCATTCCTCTTTCCCGCATTGTATATCTTTCTCGGATTCCCTGTAGCCACCTCGCCCTTAACTCTTAAAGGAGTTTCTCCACCATCCAGTGCAGCCGGTTCGATACGGCAATTTCGACAAGCGCCGCGGCGGCGGCGAGCGCCACCAGCGGAAGGACTCTCGGGGCACGACCCTCTCCCGCAAGAGATGTCACCAGGGACAGGAGCGTGAAGTTCAGAACCAGCAACGTGAACAGTATGGAAAGGCACACCAGCGGTGCCCATACCCAGAAAGCCCACGGCCAGCGAGGCAGGAGGGCCAGGCATATCCCGCCGGGCACCAGGAGCAACAGCAGTACGTCCCACCACTTCTCCAGTATCCTTCGGCCCTCTCCCCCGGTCAGTTGGCTTACCACAAGCGGGAACACCAGGGCGGCGATCCCGGTTCCCGCGAGCGCCCCGGTGGCAAGCCTCACCAGGTTCGTGGTCTGGCGCAATCCCGCGTACGAAGTGATCGCGTCGATGGCGGTCGGGACCATGAAGAGCACCAGCACCACCGTCACCTGCCAGGGCGGAAAGCGGTCGCCCTCCCGCCGGTAGATTACCAGCAACACCAGAAAGCACACCGCGAACCCCAGGAACAGCCCTGTATCTCTAGCGCAAACCGGGAGCTTTCTGCCTCCGAAGTGCAGGCTCTTCTCGGGTAGCTGATGGCATATCGCGAACCCCAACTGGTCCATTATCCATTCCAGGAAAGACGCTATCCTGCCCATGCGCTTACTATATAGGAGGCGAACGGAGTTGCAACAAGTGAACAAGTGATAGATTAACCCGTAGATGTCGGACGATTGACGGAGGACCGATGGAAAGGCCGCTTCTGTTCGCGGAGTGCCCCGCCCTGGCGCGCAGGGTCCGGTGGACCGGGCTTGGCGAGTACCCTACCCCGGTGGAGAAGCTGGAGGGACTATGCCGCTCCGAGGGCATCAGCGAACTCTACATCAAGCGAGACGACCTGAGCTCGCCTTACTACGGCGGGAACAAGGTGCGAAAGCTCGAGTACCTTCTCGCCCTGGCGGTTTCACGCGGTCACAAGGCCATCATCACGTTCGGCGCCGCCGGTTCAAACCACGTGCTGGCCACCGTCATCCACGCCCGGAGGGTGGGAATCAGGACCATCGCGGTGCTGATGCCCCAGCCAAACGCCGCCTACGTCAGGAAGAACCTGCTGCTGGATTACGCACACGGAGCCCAGTTCGTGCCGGCCCGCTCAGTGGCGACGATGCCCCTGGCGTTCGCGAAGGGTATGATTGCCGGGTACGACCGTGAGAAGCGCCTTTTCCCGTTCGTCATACCGCCCGGCGGTACCAACCTCCCCGGATGCCTCGGTTACATCGACGCCGCCCTGGAGATACGGCGGCAGGTTGACGAAGGGCTGCTCCCCGAACCCGAGTTCATCTTCATTACTTACGGAAGCGGCGGCACCGCGGCGGGCCTTATCGTGGGGGCACAGCTCGCCGGGCTGAAAAGCCGGGTAATCCCGGTCCGGGTGGTGGAGAAGGTCGCCTGCAACCGCCAGCACCTGGCCTGGCACGTCAACCGGACGGTCCGGTTCCTGAAACGCAACTGCCCCACGGCGACGGTGCGCGGGGTCCGCCCCTGTGACATCACACTCATAGACAACTTCGCCGGGAAGCGTTACGCGCGGTTCACCAGGGAAGGCATGGACGCCGTCGACAAGGCGAGGACGCACGACGGGATCAAGCTGGAGGGCACCTACACCGGAAAGACCCTGGCCGCCGCCCTCGACTTCATCAAGCGCCACTCCGCGGGTGAGCGCCCGGCACTGTTCCTGAATACATATAGCTCGGTCGACCTGTACCCCTCGGTGGCCGACATCGATTACCACCTCCTGCCCCCCGAGCTACACCGCTACTTTACATCGCCGCTCCAGGAAGAAAAGATGGGTTACGAGAGCGTGTACTGAGCCTCTGCTGAAAGAAGGCGGGCATGAAAGATCCAGGATCACCGGGTGAGCGCCCGGCGCTGTTCCTGAATACCTATAGCTCGGCCGACCTGTACCCCTCGGTGGCCGACATCGACTACCACCTCCTGCCCCCCGAGCTACACCGCTACTTTACATCGCCGCTCCAGGAAGAGAAGATGGGTTACGAGGTCGTGTACTGAGCCTCTGCTGAAAGAAGGCGTGTATGAGAGATCCAGGAT
>SDBS01003687.1_pt1 | contig 15064 bp, 9 predicted proteins | sample 2277091 | NCBI WGS metagenome assembly SDBS01 (sample SAMN10404972, study PRJNA504765) | marine sediment metagenome | isolation source: marine sediment core GS10_PC15, 163 cmbsf | place: Arctic Ocean: Southern Knipovich Ridge | collected 2010 | reverse complement strand
GAAGAAGATCTGACAAAATCCGGGATGAAGGAACCACGAGAGGCTATTTCCTGGATAAGGGAAAATCATTATGCTAAGTTTGATGAGTCAGTGGACGTAAACATAAACCTGGGAGTCGATCCCAGAAAGGCTGACCAGATAGTCCGCGGAAACATAGTTTTACCAAATGGAACAGGAAAGGTCCCGAAGGTCCTGGTTTTTGCCCAGGGGGAGAAGGCCAGTGAAGCTGAAAATGCTGGTGCCGATTATGTTGGTGGAGAGGACCTGGTTGAAAAGATCAGCGGCGGCTGGATGGATTTCGAAGCCTGTATCGCTGCTCCTGATATGATGAAGTATGTCGGGAAAATAGGCAAGATCCTGGGGCCGAGGAAGCTGATGCCCAATCCAAAATCAGGAACAGTCACTTTTGAACTCGAAAAAGCTGTTAGTGATGCAAAAAGCGGTATGCTGGAATACAGGACCGATAAAAATGGAGTGGTCCATACGACCATAGGCAGGGTTTCTTTTGACTTGAAGAAACTTATTGAAAATTATTCTGCTTTAATGGAAGCAATAAATAAAGCAAGGCCGGCTTCTGCAAAGGGCAGATATATAAAAAGTATTTATATTTCAGCTACAATGAGTCCAAGTATAAAAATAGATCCAGCTAAAGAGATAAAATTAGAAGAGGTGGCATGATCATAAGATTATAACTGGCTTTTTTTAAGTTTGTGAGATACCCGAGACAGTAGGAGCCGTCCGGAAGATGGCTTAATATCCTACCGAGGTTGATTTAGAGAATTGGATTAATCGACCTGCATATCGCCCGGGGGTCGATTTTGTTTTATATATATAAATTTTATTTTGGAGGTTATGGTGCCCAAACAAGAAAAGATAGATGAAGTAAATAAGATAAAAAAATTATTTGAAGAAAATAATGGACTTATTTTTACGGACCACAGCGGGCTCAAGGCCGGTGATGCCGTTATAGTAAGGGATAAGCTGGTGGGAATGGATTCATATCTCAGGATAATAAAGAATACCCTGGCTCTTATCGCAGCCAGAGATGTTTTTGGGGATATGAAATTTGATGAAGTATTAAACGGCCCGACCAGTGTAGTGGTCTGCCAGAAGGATTTTGCATCTACTGCAAAAGCCATAGCAGAATTTTCAAGAAAACTGGAGGCCTTAAAAATAAAGGCTGCGATCATGGATGGAATATTTCTTGATTCGGCGAAGGTTAAAATAATTGCAGATCTGCCGCCACGGGAAGTACTTCTGGCTGATCTGGCAAGAACCGTGAAGGCTCCTATTTATCAGCTGGTGAATATTCTTGGTGGATTCTCCAGGAACCTGGTAATGGTGCTAAATGCAATTAAAGAAAAAAAAGAAAGTAATTAATTATAATAGGAGAGGAAAAATGGCCGAAGAAAATGAAAAGAATGAAGAAGTCAAAGTAAATGAAGAAAAAAGTGAGGATAAAAAAGAAATGGATGAAAAGAAAGAGACAGTTGTAGAAGAAACCAAGCCGGATCAGGCTGATGCCAATGAAGCCCCAGCCAATGAAGCCCCAGCCAATGAAGCCCCAGCTAAAGAAGCTCCTGCAAAAGAGGCTGCAGTAAAAGAGGAAAAACCAAAGGTGGATGCTAAACCAGAAGAAACCAAGAAACCAGTCAAAGTCAGTAAAAAAATCGAAGATATCCTGAAGACCGTTGAAGACATGACGGTACTTGAGCTTTCAGAATTGGTAAAAGCTCTTGAGGATAAATTTGAAGTGAGTGCCCAGGGCATGATGGCTGCAGCACCAGCGGCTGCAGGAGGAGCAGCTCCCGTTGAGGAACAAACCGAATTTGATGTAGTGTTAAAATCTGTAGGACAGAAAAAAATACAGGTCATCAAAGCAGTCAGATCGATTACAAGCCTTGGCTTAAAAGAAGCAAAGGACCTGGTCGATAAGGCACCGAATGCAGTAAAAGAGAAGATCTCAAAAGAAGAGGCAGAAGACATTAAAAAGCAATTAGAGGATTCAGGAGCAGAGGTAGAAGTAAAATAGCAAAAAGCGGTATAAAAGATATAAGATAAAACTTTTTTACAACTATTTTGTGCTATCTGTACGGATATAAGCCTGAAACTTTTTAACTTATAGATATTCTGAAATATAGTCATAGGGTAAATTGCAGTAATAATGCTGGTGATATATATCAGCATATGCAAGATCTCACCGAAAGACCGGGAATAATATTTGCAGTGTATCAATAAAAGGCTTTCCCGTCAGGCCGGTAGCTTGATATTTCTATTTATCTGATCCACCTCAATGGCACAAAAAAAAGAATTTACTTGACATTGGCTTTATATTTGGTATATTGTTTGTTTGCAAGTTTTTAGTCAATGTTTTACTAATAGGTATTTTTTTATTAATATATCTATAAGCAAAGGTTAATAAATTATTTTTAACTTATTCATTTTTACTGCTATATCTAACTGTAAGACTCAATTAAAAGGGAGAATACATTAATGCAAAAAATCAATAAAGTAACTAGATACAAATTTGGTAAAATCCCGGAAATAATAGATATGCCGCACCTTCTTGACATTCAGAGAAAATCCTTTGACTGGTTCAAGGATGAAGGGCTTCTTGAAGCTTTAAAGGATATCTCGCCTATTGAGGATTTTACCGGAAATATGTCTGTTGAATTCATCAGCTATAATTTTGATGAAGTAAACTTTTCCCCTGATGAATGTAAAATGCAGGATATGTCCTATACTGCACCCCTTAAGGTCCTTACCCGGTTCGTGAACAAAGAAACAGGCGAGATCAAAGAGCAGGATGTTTTTATGGGCGATATTCCCATGATGACTGATAAGGGTACCTTTATTATTAATGGGACAGAAAGAGTCGTCGTATCTCAATTGGTCCGTTCACCCGGAGTTTATTTTGATACTGATATTGACAAGAAGACCGAAAGAGACATCTTTATGTGCAAAGTGATCCCTACCAGGGGATCATGGATCGAAATCGAGACAGATAAGAAGAATATTGCCCATGTAAGGATCGACCGGAGGAGGAAGTTCTTGCTGACAATATTTTTAAAATCTGTGGGTTTTGGCAATAGTGATGAATTAATAGATCTTTTTAGTTCATTTGACAAGGAGGGCTGTATAAAAAATACCCTGGAAAAAGATGTCACTGAAACTGAAGAAGAAGCCCTGATAGAGATCTACAAAAAACTAAGACCGGGTGAGCCCCCGACTGTTGAAAGTGCAAGAAACCTGATAAGTTCCCTCTTTTTTAACTCTAAGCGCTATGATTTCGGGAAAGTGGGAAGATATAAGATAAATCAAAAATTAATGGAAGAGGTCGATGATAGCACATTAAAAAAACTCAATGCAATAGACGAAAAGTTGGAAATAGACCCTGAAGAAAAATACATACTGCACAGTAAGGATATATTCCTTATAGTTAAATATCTTATCCAGCTCATGAGCGGCCTGGGGGAAGTGGATGATATTGACCATTTTGGCAATAGGAGAATAAGGAATATTGGAGAGTTGATCCAAAATCAGGTAAGGATAGGCCTTTCGCGGATGGATAGAGTGGTAAAGGAGAGGATGACGACACAGGATGTTGACCTGATAACTCCAAAATCACTGATAAACATAAGACCGCTTGTGGCAAGCTTGAAAGAATTTTTTGGAAGCGGGCAGCTTTCCCAATTTCTTGACCAGACAAACCCATTGGCTGAGATAACGCACAAGAGAAGGCTTTCGGCACTTGGGCCCGGGGGCCTGAGCCGTGAGAGGGCTGGTTTTGAGGTAAGGGATGTCCATCCTTCCCATTACGGAAGGATGTGTCCGATAGAGACACCTGAAGGGCCAAATATCGGATTGATCGGGTCCCTGGCCACTTATGCAAAGCTTAATGAATTTGGTTTTATCGAAACTCCTTACCGTAAGGTAATAAACGGTATGGTTACCGATAAAGTAGAATATCTGTCTGCGGATGATGAGGGAGACTACATAATCGCACAGGCTACCGAGGAAGTAGATGAAAAGGGGAAATTTGTAGAAGAAAAAGTTTTTTCCCGTGCAGGTGATGAGATCCTGTCTGTGGAACCTGAAATGATCGATTATATGGATGTGTCCCCAAGGCAGCTTTTTAGTGCTGCTGCTTCGCTTATACCATTTTTAGAGCATGATGATGCAAACAGGGCACTTATGGGTTCGAACATGCAGCGCCAGGCAGTTCCCCTGATAGAGACCGAACCGCCGCTGGTCGGGACAGGAGCGGAGAAAGAGATCGCCAGGGATAGCGGGACCCTGATACTTGCGGAAGACGATGGAGTGGTAAGGGAGGTCTGTGCAGATTATATTAAGGTCAATTACAGGAGAAAAAAAGAGCGCAAGCATGTTCTATACAAGTTTATAAGGTCAAACCAGGGTACCTGTATTAACCAGAAGCCCCTTGTAGAGGAAAAACAGAAAGTCAAAAAAGGTGATGTTCTGGCAGATGGCCCGGCCACAAGTGCCGGAGAGCTGGCGCTGGGCAAGAATTTAAGATTAGCATTCATGTCCTGGGAAGGATATAACTATGAAGATGCAATAATAATTTCTGAAAGGCTGGTAAAGGAAGATATCTTATCTTCCATTCATATTTCCAAGCAGGAAGTAGAAGCCAGGACCACAAAGCTTGGAAACGAAGAAATAACAAGGGATATCCCGAGCGTGGGTGAAGAAGTATTAAAAAATCTTGATGACCTCGGGATCATAAGAACTGGAGCAGAAGTCCAACCAGGAGATGTCCTGGTCGGGAAAATAACCCCAAAAGGTGAGACTGAGCTGACTGCAGAAGAAAAACTTTTAAGAGCCATTTTTGGTGAAAAGGCCCGGGAAGTCAGGGACAGTTCGCTGAAGGTCCCTCACGGAGAGTCAGGTAAAGTCCTGGATGTCCAATTATTTTCAAGAAAAAAGGGACATGATCTTCCACCCGGGGTAAATGAGCTGGTAAGGGTTTTTATTGCTGAAAAAAGAAAGATCTCCATAGGCGACAAGCTTGCCGGAAGACATGGAAATAAAGGAGTCATCTCGGTGATACTGCCAGAAGAAGATATGCCTTATTCTGAAGACGGCAAGCCGATCGATATTATATTTAATCCGCTTGGTGTTCCATCAAGGATGAATGTGGGCCAGGTCCTGGAGACACACCTCGGCCTTGCTGCGAATCATGGATGGGATTGCAAGGAAAAAGCAGCTGACGGCAAGGTCTATCTTTCCACTCCTATTTTTGAAGGGGCAAAAGAAGAAAACATACTGGAGCTTTTAAAAGCAGCAGGTCTTCCGGAAAATGGAAAAACAACACTTTATGATGGAAGAAGCGGAGAAAAACTGGCTGATAATATTACAGTGGGCCAGGCATATGTCATGAAGTTGCTCCATCTGGTAGATGATAAGATCCATGCAAGGTCAACGGGCCCCTATTCACTGGTGACCCAACAGCCCCTGGGTGGAAAGGCCCAGTTTGGCGGCCAGAGATTTGGAGAAATGGAAGTATGGGCATTGGAGGCTTATGGCGCTGCTTTTGCGCTACAGGAAATGCTTACCATAAAATCAGATGATGTGACAGGAAGAGTCAAGACTTATGAGGCTATTGTAAAAGGGGAAAATATAGAAAAACCAGGCATTCCTGAATCATTTAAGGTGCTTATCAAAGAAATGCAGAGCCTTTCACTTGATGTAGAAGTATTATCTGAGGAAGGCAAACAGGTCGATGTTTCAAGGCCTGAAGATGAGATAATGAAGACAGTGGAAGAGCTGGGAGTCACTTTTGGGGAAAATAAAGAATTAAATGATGATATTTTGCAAAAGAAAGGCAAAGACCCAGAAAAAGAAAAAGACAAGGCAAAGAAATAAAAATCTTATTTGTTCGGAGGGATTTATTAAATGGTTATTAATATTAATGTTAATAATTTTGATGCATTAAGAATCGGGCTTGCTTCACCAGAAAAAGTAAGGGCCTGGTCAAATGGCGAGATCAAAAAGCCGGAAACTATTAATTACAGGACATTAAAGCCTGAAAAAGACGGGCTTTTTTGTGAAAGGATCTTCGGCCCCACCAAAGACTGGGAATGTTATTGTGGAAAATATAAAAGAGTAAGGTTTAAGGGAATAATCTGTGAAAGATGCGGAGTCGAAGTGACAAGGGCAAATGTCAGAAGGGAAAGGATGGGCCATATCGGGCTGGCATCACCAGTGTCGCATATATGGTTTTTCAAGGGAGTACCCAGCAGGATGGGATATATCCTGGATATAAGCCCGAAGGACCTGGAAAAAGTATTATATTTCGATTCTTATATCATCACAGGTGTGGACAAAGAAAAAATAGGTACTGAGGAAGAATTAAAGAAATTGAGTGACAAGGCACTTAAAAGAGCTAAAGAAATGCATGAGTTGAGAATACGGGAAATTAATAAAAGCAAAGAAGAAATATTAAATGCAGAGATTGAATTTACCGGGAACAGCGGACCAGAAGAAACAGGTGTTACGAAAGCCGTAAGTGATGAAAAAAATAATGCAAAGGCTGCTGCCGCGGACACGAATGAGGACCAGAAAGAGGTAGATCCGGGCCTGGCCCTGAAAGTGCGGAAAGAAAAAATTGTTAAAGAAACTAATAAGCTGCTTGTAGAAGAGGAAGAAATATATGTTGAAGAAATCGACCTGATAGAGCGGGCAAGCACTTTTTTCTCTAATCTGGAGATAAAGATGCTGGTTTCTGACGAAGCTTTATTTAAAAAGATGAAAGAAGTATACGGCCAGTATTTCAGCGGCGGTATGGGAGCACAATCAGTAAAAGAACTCCTTAAAAATATTGACTGCCGGAAGGAAGTCGAAGACCTGAAGGAAGTCACCAAGAAAGCTAAAGGGCAGAAGCGGAGCAGGAGTATAAAAAGGCTTAAGATCCTCTCATCTTTCATAGATTCAACCAATAGCCCTGAACATATGATACTGGATATACTTCCGGTAATACCACCGGACCTGAGACCTATGGTCCAGCTGGATGGTGGAAGGTTTGCCACTTCAGATTTAAATGACCTTTACAGGAGGGTCATCAACAGAAATAACAGGCTTAAAAAACTTTTGGAGCTGGATGCCCCTGAAATAATAATCAATAATGAAAAAAGAATGCTGCAGGAAGCAGTCGATGCGCTATTTGATAATGGCAGAAGGGGGAGGGCAGTTGTCGGTGCAGGAAACAGGCCCCTTAAGTCCCTGAGTGATATGCTTAAAGGAAAACAGGGCAGATTCAGGCAGAACTTACTTGGTAAGAGGGTGGATTATTCCGGAAGGTCAGTAATCGTGGTCAATCCGGAATTGGAGCTGGGACAATGCGGGCTCCCAAAAAAAATAGCCCTTGAGCTGTTCAAGCCTTTTGTTATGAAAAGACTGGTGGATGAAGGATTTGCACAAAATATAAAGAGTGCAAAGACTATGGTGGACCGGGCCAGTGATGAGGTCTGGGATATTCTGGAAGATGTGATCGAGAATCACCCCGTTATGTTAAACAGGGCACCGACTCTCCATCGGTTGGGCATACAGGCATTTATGCCGATATTGGTGGAAGGAAAGGCTATCCAGATCCACCCCATGGTCTGCCCGCCGTTTAATGCTGACTTTGACGGGGACCAGATGGCGGTACATGTCCCACTTTCAAATGAAGCCAAAGCGGAAGCAATGATACTGATGCTATCAGTTAATAATATACTCTCACCTGCCAATGGAAAACCAGTGGCGGTCCCTTCACAGGATATGGTCCTGGGAATATACTATATGACTTCTCAAAGGGAAGAGTCAGATGGTGGTGAAAAGTTCTACAGGAATCCTGATGATGCTCTACTTGATTATGACCATGGGATAATATCCCTGCATACTCCCATTAAGGTAAAATTTGAGGACAAAGTCTTAAAAACGGCGGTCGGCAGGATAATTTTCAACAAGACTCTTCCAGAGGACCATAAGTTTATAAATAGTGAAGTATCCAAAAAGGAACTTATTTCTATCATTTCAGATTGCATAGGAAAGTACTCCCAGGATATAGTGACCAGCCTGCTGGATTCTATCAAGAAAATAGGTTTTAAATATGCTACAAGATCAGGACTCACAATTGGGATAGATGATATCAAGATACCACCCGACAAACCTAAGATTTTAGCCAATGTAGAGAAAAAAATTGAAAAGATCGAAGATTATTACAGGCAGGGGATGATAACGGAATATGAAAGACATCAAAGATTAATACAAACATGGTCCCAGGCTAATGAAGATGTTGCAATCGCTATGGAAAAGAATTTTGAAAAATTTAATCCGGTATTTATGATGGCCACATCAGGTGCAAGAGGTAATATAAAGCAGCTCAGGCAGCTGGCTGGCATGAGAGGGCTTGTAGCAAATGCCAGGGGAGATATTATTGACACCCCTATTAAATCTAATTTCAGGGAAGGGCTCACTGTCCTGGAATACTTCATTTCTACCCATGGTGCAAGGCAGGGTCTTGCAGATACGGCACTAAGGACAGCAGATTCAGGATATCTTACCAGAAGGCTTGTGGATGTTGCACAGGATACCATGATCAGGATAGATGATTGCAAGACTGAGAATGGCGTAGGGCTTTATGTCCTGACACTGGAAGGGGAACCAAATACAAACCTGGTCGGAAGGATCTGCCTTGAAAATGTGAGCAGCACCGGGAGTAAGAAAAAAATAATAAAAAGTGGTGAAGAAATAAACAAAAGGCACCTGCAGAAGTTTATTCACTCAAATATAGAAAGCATAATGGTCAGGTCAGTCATGGCCTGTGAGGCACAGTTCGGGGTATGCCAGAAATGTTACGGGAGGGATCTTGCATCCGGAAAAATAGTAGAAATCGGAGAAGCTGTAGGCATCATTGCTGCACAGTCTATTGGCGAGCCTGGTACCCAGCTGACCATGCGTACTTTCCATACCGGCGGGGTAGCCAGTACTGTGATCCAGAGATCCATAAAATCACCGGTAAAAGGAAAACTGGTATTCAGGGATAAACTATTGAAAGAACTAAATCTTAAGAAGAAGGACCTGGCCCAGAATGATGGAGGCAATATCCTGGAGATCAATATTGAGCATATACCACAGCGGCTGATATTCCAGGTCCAGATGGAGAGGGGAGATATTGTAGATGTGATCATTCCCAGGGGTGAGGTCCTGCAGTTAAACAGGAATATTAAAGTCGAAGCAGGTGAAGTATTTGCAAAACTGATCCTTACTGCAAAAAGAAAGACCCATGTCCATAAACATGAAAAGACTTTTGAAGGGATCGACATAACGAGTGGTCTGCCAAGAATAGTTGAGCTTTTCGAAGCAAGAAAGCCCAAGGAAAGCTCGTTTATAGCTGAAATATCCGGGAAGATCTTTATCGAAGATTTAGATGCAAGGTTCAGGATGCTTACATTAAAAAGTAAGGATGGAAAACAGGAAAAAATATACCAGGTTCCTACCAGGGCAAAATTAAATGTTAAAAATGGTGAGGAGGTTGTTGCAGGCGACCAGTTGACCGATGGTCCAAAAAACCCTCATGACATTTTATTGGTAAGCGGGATCAAGGAGTGTCAGCAATATCTGGTAAAGGAAGTACAGAATGTATATAAATCACAGGGAGTGGAAATAAACGACAAACATATTGAAGTCATAGTAAGGCAGATGCTAAAGAAAGTGACTATAATAGATCCGGGGGACAGCAGTTTTCTTCCCGGGAAATTAATAGACAGGTTAGATTTTGAAAAAGAAAATAATAACCTGATATCAAATATGAAAAAGCCGGCTACTGCGGTCCAGAACCTTATGGGTATTACCAAAGCATCTCTTGCAACTGACAGCTTCCTGTCTGCGGCATCTTTCCAGGAAACGACCAGGGTACTTACTGATGCTGCCCTTGAAAATAAGGTAGATAATCTTTTAGGCTTAAAGGAAAATGTAATACTTGGCAAAGCCATTCCTGCTGGTACCGGAATGAATGAGTTGCGTGGCCTCAAGCTTGAGTATCCTGGCTTTAAAGAGGAAGGCAAGGATGAAATAGAGATCCTTCAGGAATCAGAAGATGATAGTATAAAAGAGATCGAGATAAATATCTAATATATCAAATTGCCTGTTATTTTAAAGCCGGTACTTTCCTATCCGGAGTACTGGCTTTTTTTTCATTATTCATGCTGCTATTTACTTCTTCTTCATCTTCAATAATACATTTGCCATTAAAGAGGCCGCCTTTATTTATGGAAAAATGACCGCTTTTCTGTATAAGATCGCCAATAAATTTTCCACTGCTTGTGATCTCCACTTCTCCAGATGCAGTCATCTTGCCCTTAAAGCTTCCTGAAATAATAGCATCCTTTGTTTTAATATTTGACTCCACCTTTCCGTTCTCTCCGATTGTGAGGACATTTTCTGACTTTATATCTCCCACTACGAGCCCATTTATCCGGGTCGCCCCACGGACAAACAATTTTCCTTCTATTTTTACCCCCTCTGCTATAACAGTATGCTCATTGTTTCCATTATCCTTCGAACCAAACATTTCTAACCTTCCTTTCATTAATAATATTAATATCTATATAATATAGTAGAGTAAATAATATTAACAAAAATAGAATATACAATCAAGTTAAATTTATTAATATAATAGATATAATAATCAAAACAAAGTTATTTTATTTCTTAAGTGGTCAAAAATATTTACAAGGCGGCAAATAATATGTGCTCAAGCGGGACCGATTATCAGCAGAATGACCAGATATAAGTATTTTCCAAAAATTTGATTGATAATTAGCTGATCGGTGCAGTGTAGATCTCAAATTTAGGGAACCTTAAGACTTGAAAGTATGAATAGATTACTTGAAATAATTTGATTAATAATAATATATATAATATTAATAAAAAGTGGTTGACAAGTATATAGTATTAATAATATAATTATATCCATGAATATAGTAAAAATAGTAAATGAATATATTATAAAAGTATTTATCATTATTATCAGGAAATTTAAAAACAGGAATAAACTATTTTTGCTGCAGGAAAAGGTATTTATTTAGAGTTCAATATTAAAAAAGATCAATAAAGAAGAAAGGAAGCAAGGATGAACGGAAAAGAAGAATACTCACAGAAACACAGTCCGCAGAAAAGGGGAGCTATAAAATTGGTAGTCATCATCCTGGTAATTGTGCTGGCTGTAGCATTTATCGGTGTTTCTCTGTGGCAGGATGGGACCTTCAGAAACGTATCACAGACCATAAGATTTAAGAACTCATACCAGGCTGTATTTCTATCTAACGGCCAGCTCTATTTTGGTAAGATAACCGAGATCACAAATGAGTATATAATGATGGATAGTCCCCATTTTCTCCAGCTTGCACAGGAACCAGGCGAGCAGGTGGAATCAGAAGTGCAGCCGGAAATGAAACTCATCAGCATAAAAGATGAATTCCACAAGCCCAAGGATTTTGTGATGATAGAAAAAAGCTCAGTGATCTTTATCGAAGAGCTGAGGGGTGCTTCTCAGATAGCGGATGCTATTGAAAATTTCTAGGATATCTCCTGATCGAAGGCTGGTAAAGACATATTATGTAATCGTTTGCCAGTAAAAGAGATATAAAGCAGGATGTATCCAATCTAAATCCCGGATATAACCGGGCTGGAAATGCAGGAAAAACAGCAGATGAGAGATTATCACTTATAGAAAAAATAGACCCGGCATCTAAGACCGGATGTAATAACATCGTTTATATCCGGAAATAGATAAAAAGAAAATATTTTTTTATTGACTTTTTTTTTCTTAAGTGATAATCTCTCTTTTCGTGCCTCAAAGAGTGCATCTTTATTTAATAATTATTATTGAATTTGAAATTATTTTATTAATTTGGAATAAGGGATCAGGAATTTTATGCCTACGATTAATCAATTAGTAAAAAACGGAAGAAAAAAAATAAAGAAGAAGAAAAAAACTCCTGCTCTACAAGGGAACCCTTTAAGGAGAGGGGTTTGCATAAGAGTTTATACTTCCACGCCTAAAAAGCCCAATTCTGCACTGAGGAAAGTGGCAAGGGTAAGGCTTACAAATGGAGCGGAAGTCACAGCTTATGTGCCGGGTATCGGACATAACCTGCAGGAACACTCGATTGTACTTGTCAGGGGAGGAAGGGTAAAGGATCTTCCTGGTGTAAGGTATAAGATCATCAGGGGAGCCCTGGATACAGCAGGTGTTGAAGACAGAAGGACCGCAAGGTCAAGATATGGGGCGAAAAGGCCTAAGTAATATTTAAGGAGAAATCAGATGCCAAGAAAAGGAAGACCCGCGAAGAGGAAAGCCAGTATTGACCCGGTTTATAAAAACAGGTTGATCTCACAGGTGATAAGCAAAATACTTTTGCGGGGCAAAAAGAGTAAAGCAGAAGATATAGTATATGGAAGCATGAGGATCCTGGAAGGCAAGACCAGTGAAAACCCACTGGAGATACTGGACAAATGCCTTGATAATGTAAGGCCGCTTCTGGAAGTAAAATCCAGGAGAGTCGGTGGAGCCACTTACCAGGTACCTGTTGAAGTCACTTCTGAAAGGGCAAGTACCCTTGCTATAAGATGGATAGTGGATTTTTCCAGGAAAAGAAAAGAAAAGACCATGACCGAAAGGCTTGCTGCCGAGATACTCGATGGAGCATCCAATACAGGCAACAGTGTTAAAAGGAAAGAGGATCTACATAAGATGGCGGAGGCAAACAAAGCATTTGCCCACTATAGATGGTAATATCAGGTGACCCTAAAATGACTAGACAAGTATCACTCAAAAATACAAGAAATATTGGAATAACTGCGCACATTGACGCGGGTAAGACCACGACAACTGAACGTGCCCTTTATTATACAGGTAAGACGTATAAGATGGGAGAAGTCCATGATGGCGCTGCAGTTATGGATTGGATGATACAGGAACAGGAGAGAGGCATAACCATAACATCTGCTGCCACGACATGTTACTGGAAGGACAATAAGATCAATATAATCGATACTCCCGGCCATGTTGATTTCACAGTCGAGGTTGAAAGGTCACTCAGGATACTGGACGGCATGATCGCCATATTCTGTGCAGTCGGAGGAGTCGAGCCGCAATCCGAGACTATCTGGAGGCAGGCAGTCAAATATAATGTTCCGCGGATAGCCTTTGTGAACAAGATGGACCGGAGTGGAGCAGATTATTCCTATGTGCTGGATATGATGAAAAACAGGCTGGGTGCTAACCCACTGCCTGTACAGATACCTGTCGGGAAGGAAGAAAATTTTAAAGGGATCATCGATCTTATCAGTATGAGGGCCATTATATATAAAGATGAGATGGGGATTAAATTTGAATATGAAGATATTCCCACCGAGTATGAGGCCCTGGCTAAAAAATACAGGCAGGAACTCCTTGAGAATATTTCAAACTATAATGAAGATATTTTAAATAAATATGTTGATAATGCGCCGATAAGTGAAGAAGAACTAAAAAAAGCAATAAGGGAGATAACCATAAATGTTGACGGTGTCCCGGTGCTTTGCGGTGCAGCATTTAAAAACAAGGGCGTGCAGCCCTTGCTGGATGCAGTAGTAGACTTTCTGCCCTCTCCTGTTGATGTCCCTTCTGCGGAAGGGATACATCCGGACAGTGAAGAACCGATTGTAAGAAAAGCGGCAGATGAGGAGCCCTTTTCCGGCCTCGTGTTTAAAATAATGTCTGATCCTTATGTGGGCAGGTTGAGTTATCTCAGGATTTATTCCGGGACACTTGTAAACGGGATGCATGTATTAAATACAAACAACGGCAAGAAGAGCAGAATAGGAAAACTCCTGGAAATGCATGCAAACAGCAGGGATGAACTAAAAGAGGCCCAAAGCGGGGATATAGTGGCGATCGTGGGATTTAAAAATGTAAATACCGGGGATACTATATGTGATCCACAAAAACCTATTGTATATGAGACTATTACTTTCCCGGAACCGGTACTTTCCATAGCCATAGAACCAAAAACAAAAATGGATCAGGAAAAACTGGCTAGTTCACTTTCAAGGTTGACTGAAGAGGATCCGACATTCAAAGTAAATACTGATTCAGAGACCGGGCAGACCATCATTTCAGGAATGGGAGAACTGCATCTTGAAATAATAGTAGACAGGCTGCTCAGGGAATTTGGAGTGGAGGCAAATGTCGGCAAACCCCAGGTTTCCTATAGAGAGACCATTACAAAGGAAGTCCAGGTTGAAGGGAAATATATCAGGCAGAGCGGAGGAAGGGGCCAATATGGCAATGTGGTCATGCGGTTTGAGCCAAATGAATATGGAAAGGGTTTTGAATTTATAGATAAGACCAGGGGCGGCGTCATCCCGAAGGAATTTATTAAACCGGTAAGGAAAGGTGTGGAAGATGCCATGGCCAGCGGAGAGGTCGCAGGATACCCTGTTGTAGATATCAGGGCCATCTTGCTGGACGGGTCCTATCACGAAGTGGATTCATCTGAGATGGCTTTCAGGATCGCCGGTTCAAGAGCTTTCAGGGAAGCTGCTAAAAATGGCAACCCCATCCTGCTTGAGCCTATCATGGAGGTGGAAGTGGCCACCCCAGATGAGTACATGGGTGATGTCATCGGGGACCTGAATGCAAGGAGAGGCAAAATATTGTCACTGGATCATCGGAACACAAACAGGATCATAAAATCCGAGGCCCCCCTTGTCACAATGTTTGGTTATGCGACTGACCTCCGGTCAAGGACCCAGGGAAGAGCTACTTTTACAATGCAGTTTAAAAAATATGAGGCTGCCCCCGGCAGGATCGCAGATGAAATAATCGAGAGATACAAAGGAAGCAGTATTGCTGTTTAAATATTTAAAAACTATAAATAAATCAAGAGGAGCGAAAGAAAGGAACTATTATGGCTAAAGAAAAATTTGTAAGAAACAAGCCTCATATAAACATCGGTACCATAGGCCATGTAGACCACGGAAAGACTACACTTACCTCGGCCATAACAAGGTGCCT
>SDBS01003685.1_pt1 | contig 15066 bp, 14 predicted proteins | sample 2277091 | NCBI WGS metagenome assembly SDBS01 (sample SAMN10404972, study PRJNA504765) | marine sediment metagenome | isolation source: marine sediment core GS10_PC15, 163 cmbsf | place: Arctic Ocean: Southern Knipovich Ridge | collected 2010 | reverse complement strand
GGGACTTCAGAAAATGGATAGACGGGCGGTTGGCCATCGAGGACTGGATTGAGCTTCCAGGGATGACCCGATTGGGCGAATAGATCGTAGATATCCGGGTGACACCCTTGACACGTAGAGCTGCCGGCGTACACAGAACCCACAATCGTCTTCGTTTCACCTTGCGGTCCTTCTGGCCCCATCGGACCTTCGGGCCCCGGCGGTCCGGCTGGTCCAGGAGCACCTTCGGGTCCCGCGGTCGTTGAACCACATGCAGAAATCAAGACGACTGCCAGCATGATCAAACCACCAAGAAAGAGCGTTTTCCTCAGCATCACACCTCCTCTAATGTGAACCCTGGTCAATTACAAAACAGACCCCCTATACGATCGTGATTACTATAAATCCTATTTATATAAAATAAAAGTGGGGGCAATCTTTATTTGAAATCGCATTCTTGTTCTCGCCAACAACTCTGAACTTGATGGAGCAGGGAACCGTGGTTGGTTTGAACATAAAATCAGGGTCGAGGGAAACCTCGACCCTGATCGTACTTCATTGTCGGAAAATCTTGCTACTCGCTAGTGTGATAACCGGAAGCGGTATCTGCGAGAACATCGAGGGTGCGTGGAGCCCCTGCATTTGATCGAGTTGCGCCATCGATGTGGCAGGATTGGCAAGCGAAACTGAGCGTGAGATAGGGCATGGTCTCACTGCCGTCCTCGTTGAACTGAGGTGCGTCCGGATCGGTGTTGATGGCGAATAGGTGCGACCGCACATCACCGGTGAAGACATCGCCGTTGCCCCAGGCCGACTTCGCTCCGTAAGGCATGTGGCAATCCGTGCATGCGAGCAGTGACGCCATTGTTGCGGATTTCTGATTGGCAGCTTCCTCAAAATGGCAGTCCTGGCAATCGTTCCAGATCCCCTTATTCGGATTGAAATCCTCATCGGCGTTGACCGCACTAGCGTGCGGATCGTGGCAGGCTACGCAGCCGATCGCCAGATGTTTCGAGGCGTAGAGCTCTTCGGCTTGCTCGTGGTGGCGTGTGAATCCTCCACTGGCGTTGATGACATTGACGGATCCACGGATGTGACAATTCCCACAAGCCTGCGCATCACGGTCGATTTTCATGACCACGCCATAAGGATCCCCAACATGGTTTCCACCGGGTCCGTGGCATTCTTCGCAGTGGATGCCAGGTTCGGCCCATGTACCTATCAATCCCGGGAGACCGTCCTGGTTGCCGGTCGGATTGTATCCTGTTGTGTGGCAGCTCCCGCAGTCATACGGATGCTCCTCGCCGGCATGATAGGCCACCCAGCCTTCATCCTTGCCAACTTCGTCGTTGGGGAAGTTATACTGTGTTGTCGCGTCTGCATCCCCGGTGATGATGAAGCCTTCGTGATCGATGAAGCGCGCCTTCCAGTTATAACCTCCGATGACATAGGAAATGTCATCCCAGGTGTATCCTGCCGGTACATCAAGGACTTCCGAGAAGGGATACTCGGGTGGCTGACCGTCGACAACTGGGTTTAGCTTGTACGGATGCCCAGAGAGTATGAACTTGTTATACGTCCCTTCGTGGCATTCCGCGCAAGAGGCGCTTCCGACGTACTCGGCGCCTACCGCGCCGCCCATGGCCTCACCCGGCTCGCCTTGCGCTCCCTCCGGCCCGGGTGGACCGGCGGGTCCAGGAGGTCCTGCAGGACCCTCTGTGCCGGCGCAGGATGCCAGGACGAGAGTGACCATAATGATCAGTCCCAACATGATTAAGTGTTTTTTTTTGCATTCGGCATTCTCCTTGAACCATTAGTATTGCGTATGAGCTTCTCTATGATTTCTCCAAACACTCTCCTTTCTCAAACGCTAGTTTGTGGTAAGCGGAGTTTGTCTACCATCATGCTCTTTCCCGCCACCGTCATATAACTAGCCATTTTTTCAACCCACCCATAATGGGGTATTTGACCCACTTTAATGGGTTACATGCCCCATGATAGCGGTATTTCTACTCCATTGCAATAAATTTCACAATGCGGATAAAATAGAGTAAGTATGACGAATTACGAATATAGAACCAGACACAATGTTGACTGTTTTCGTTGTTAAAATGTCCAGGGTTACGTTGTCCTGTATTTTCCACCAAGTTGTTTCACTCAGGTTCATCTTTGCTGTCAGCAGCCTTCATCTCTGCTTAATGTAACTATGGGATGATTGACCATTGTGGCGTAAAAAGCATCGACCAGCGCCTATTTCATTTGACTTCTGGATGCTCGAATCTTGAGCCATGGTTCTTAACAAAGGTGATAAAATTACACCGCTTTACGCTTTTTGAAGAAAGTATTTAAGAGGAGGATTCTGCATGACGGAAGGGACGAATACCGGTAGGGGTGGTAATACAAAGTTCTTAATCGGCGGATTATTAATTGTCGCCGCAGTCGTTTATTTGATTGTTTCATCAACCCAAGCATCTGCGCAATATTATCTGACCATTGATGAGTTGATGTCCAGAGGTGAAGAGGTCTCAGATCGAGATATTAAGATATCGGGGGCTGTGGATGGCGACACCATCGATTATGACTCGAAGTCGCTAACGCTGCGATTCACGATCGTGAATGTGCCCGGAGATCTGGACGAGATCGAAAAAGCCGGTGGGCTGGCGAAAGTGCTGCATACCGCAATCGCCGATCCAACCGCTTCTCGGCTCGATGTCGAGTATTACGGACCGATGCCGGATCTACTCCGCCACGAAGCTCAAGCCATTATCACTGGCCGGATTGGCGCTGATGGCGTCTTCTATGCCGACGAATTGCTCCTCAAATGCCCGACGCGCTACGAAGAGGAGATCCCCATCCAGGCTGATGAGGGCTAAATACGTGGTCATCCATAATCAGCTTTTCGATCGATTGAGATTGTGTCGATCGATGTGGTATGAGATGTCAAACGATAGACTGTACTAGAAATTAGGCTACGCGATTTCACGACAGTCAGATTTATTTTCATCATCCTCAATGCAGTCAGTAATCGGGAAGTTGAAGGGGCTGTCTAAAAAGAAGGTCTAGACAGCCCCTTCTATTCTTAACCGAGTATGTAATGATCGGTTAGGGTGCCTCGAGTGGGAGTGATTGGGCAAACGACAGCAAATTAACGATGTCTTGCAGACTCCATCCGCCCTCCATTGCACTGGGCATGTTGGTGCCAGGTTGACCAGCGCGCACTTTATGGATGAACTCCCAGGGATTATCCACTGCGATGGTACCGACGTATTCAGGTTCTTCATCATCTCCAAAGTTCATCACACGGCCGTCATCGCCGTGGCATGCTGTACAGGCGCTCGCGTACAGTTCTTGCCCTTTGGCATCATCACCGCCGATGGAAGCCTTCGTTTCCGCATCGATAAAGGGGCTCACGTCCACCAAACCCTCGACGATGAAGCTCGCCAGATCAGATAATGCATCTTCTCCCATGGCTGAGAAATCATGTTCGGGGTCTGTGGAGCCACTAAGTTGAGCGAGGATCTCATCAAAGGGTTTCCCCTGAGCGTCGAAGACTCCGGGAAAACCTGTGAAGTGAGAACCTGAATCATACGCCCCCTCAACTCCCATGTAATCCCATCCGTGACATTCTTTGCAGCGCCAGGTCGTTGAGCCGTCACGAGTATTGGTTTCTTGGCGTGCCCATACCGGATTGTCTTCGGTGGGTTCTTCGACTTCTGCTACCTTCCACCACTTGTCGTAGAGCAACCCTCCGCGTGAAGTGCTTCCTGGAACGGGTGCTGAAGTGGGAAGGCTCTGGGAATATGTGAGAACATCGATCACATCCTGAGTGCTCCATCCATCCTCTATCGAACTGGGCATGTTGGTACCCGGCTGACCGACGCGAACTATATGAATGAACTCCCAGGGATTATCCACTGCGATGGTGCCGACGTATTCTGGTTCTTCATCATTTCCAAAGTTGATCATGCGACCATCAGCACCATGGCAGGACGCGCAAGCGCTTGCGTAGAGCGCTTCACCACTGGCGTCATCACCGCCAACGGCGGCTTTGGTCTCAGAGTCGATATATGGGCTGACGTCGATCGTACCTTCCTGGAGAAACGCGACCAGGCTGCCTATGAACCACTCGGGTAGAACGGAGAAGTCATGGTCGGAATTATTCGTCCCGTCCATCCAGGCCAGTAGCTCTGCGTCGGTCAGGCCGCTCGCCCCCAGAACTCCCGGAAAGCCGGTGAAGTGTGATCCTGATCCATAAGCACCTTCGGCTCCCAGGTAATCCCATCCGTGGCATTCCTTGCACCTCCAGGTCGAGGAACCGCTACGTTCGTTTGTCGATTGGCTGGCCCACAATGGTTGATCAGATTCGGGTTCATCGATGCTGGCTGCATTCCACCATTTATCGTAGACGCGGCCACCATCTGGGACGGAGCCTTTGAGATCGACCTCGGGTGGACTCGAGGGTTCTTCAGCTTTTGGTTCAAGGGTAGGAGTCGGAGGAGGCGGCTCATCTCCTCCGCAGGCGCCTAAAATGAACGCCATTACGAGTAATGCTAGAGCAAATAGCAAGGTTTTCCTTTTCATCATTCTCCTCCTTTTTGGCTGAGTTGATGATCCGTTTTCGCATTGCAGTCATTAATTTCTTAGGAGCAACCCGCCTCCAGTGGCTACACAACACCAAGGCTCATCTCTCATCCTTCTCATGGCGAAAGTGCTCCGAAGTAAACCATCACCTGCCATAGTTCATCTTGGGTCAGTTTGTTCTCAAATGCGGGCATGGCCCCCTCACCTTCAGAGAGGACACAGAATGCACCTCCGGGTTTTTCTCTCAACGCACTGCTGTAATCGGGTGAAGTGAAGTCAGGTGTGTTCGGGAGACCTCCCGTCGCGTCTGTGCCATGACAGATCGCGCATTGGCTCTCATAGATTGCCTCGCCTGCTGAAATGGCGACAGAATCGTCCCAGCTTATAGGGTTATCCTGATCAGTGTCACAAGCTGCTGTGGGCATTTCTGTTGCCTGTTCACCCGAAATCTCTTCTGACACATGATCTTCCTCTAATGTAGGATCGTAATGGAATGTTCGGAGATAATCGATAACTGCCCAACGATCATCCTGGCTGAGAAGGGACTGCCACGCTGGCATGGAGCCGCTGCCTTGGGTAATGGACAGGTAGAGATCTCTCGGGGCGAGGTCTGCCATTTGTTGCATGTCTGAGAAGTCCGCGGAACCAAGTAAATCGCCGGAACCTTCTGCGCCGTGGCAGGTGGAACAATTCTCGTCGTAGATGTCCAAACCTGTGTCCAGGATATCCGTGTCCGTTGCCAGCCGAATCACGTAGAAAACGGTGTCCCAAATCTCATCCGAGCTCAATATACCGTTGTAACCAGGCATCTCTCCCCGACCCTCATTTACCACCGTGTAAAAGTTAGTGACAGTTTCACCCCTCATGTAATCCAGATCCTGGAAATTACGAGCGTCGGGATAGACGCCAGTGCCGTCCTCCCCATGGCATTCACTGCAGTACTCACTGTAGAAAGCTTGACCTTCATGAGATGAGGGCACCCGAGCGGGGTAGCTGAGGACCTTCGATGAGGGTATCGGTGTCGGTTCGATAGCTTCCGGGATCAGAGTCACGGGTACAAGAGTCGGGATGGGTGTGGGCCCGTCGGGAAGTGTCTTCGGACTTGAGCATGCGCCGAGAAAAAATCCGAGGAGTAGAAATCTGATCAACCAGAATGTAGAACGTCGGTAAATCATAGCGGGCATCTCCTGCTTATTCGGCTTCCGTTGGGAGGGTGCGGATGAAATTAATCACGTCCCAGGTTTCCCGTGCTATCAGGTTCTCATTGAGCGGCGGCATCTCTCCAAATCCTTGATGGATGATGATAAAGACCGAGCCGTCGAACTCCGCAGATGCCCGGGGTCCAACCAGGTTTTCGGGTGTGCGGGAATAGTATTGAGCCAAAGGACCATCTCCCTGCCCAAATTCTCCGTGGCATAAGGCGCAATGGAGGTCGTAAAGTATTTCCCCTCGCTGCAGTGAGGTTTCGTCGGAGGGGATGGGATTATGTGGAAACTCATTCGGAATGATTTTCTGTCCTTGTATCGGGATGGCGCCTTCCGGCGGTGAGAGGCGAGGGCCTTCCTGGTAGTCGACAGCGGGCGAGTACTCCAGATCGGTTGGGAATGGGATTTTGATGATTTCATACGTGAAGAGCAGACCCACGATAAATGGAGTGATGAGCAGGATCAAGATGATGATGCCGCGACGGGTTCTAGTACTCACAGGAGTTTCTTCTCCGGCCGATGTATATTTTGACCCCCCTCAAGCTCAATCGCTTTGCGAACAGATTCATCCAAATCCGGGTTGTGTTCAACCAATAAAGCCAGATAACCATCGGTCACTCGCTCGTCATAATATTTCGGTCCGAACTCCGGGAAGTTCATCTCCCAGATCACACCCAGGAAAGTGGCCATAATCGTAGCCAGCATCGTGAAAACAAAGGTAATCACTGCAGCAGGGGCGAACCCCACCGATGGATGGCCGCCCACATCCAGGCGGTATAGGTGGGGTGTGATTACCGAAAGGAAAATGCCTATCAGAAACCCCACAATTGCTCCAGCGAGCACGATGATCGGAAGGCGCGTCCACTCCACGTGACGCCCCAACGCTCCTTCGGGATAGGGGACACCCGTCATTACGACGATTTCACTGTCGTCCACGCCGGCTGCCTCAATATCGTCAATGGCCGACGCGGTTGCGGAGGCTTTCTCGAAAAGGGCGATCCATTTCGCTTGTTTTTCCATAGTGCCTCCTACTCAATATCGGCCGCCGTAGGCACCAACAGGCGCCCGATCCGGCGCAGGCTGTATCGCAGACGACCTTCTTTGATCTCCCATACGGGGACGTAGGGAACGATGCGGGAGAACAACGTGTAAAGAAGAATGAAGCCAGCGAATGTCATGGCGACGATGCTGATCTCAACCCAGGTGGGTTTGTAGGTCCCCCAGTTAAAGGGAAGGTAGTTGCGCTGCAGGTTACCAATAACGATCAGGGTGCGCTCGATGAACATCCCTACATTGATGGACAAAGTAACGATGAGAAGCAGTACTGGTGTAGTTCTCACTCGTTTGAACACCAAGAGCGCGATGGGCACTACGTTGAAAGTCATTTGCATCCAGAATAGTGGAGCCAGCGTGCCCGTTAGCTCGTCATGGAGCAGCTCTCGGATAACTGGTTCGTTCCCGTACCATTCCACAATGAACCCGGTGAACCAGAAATACACCCATCCCATCCCTGCGATCATGATCAACTTTCCCAGGGCATTGAAATGCTCGGAACGAAGGAAATCCTCAAGGTGCATGGTTTTGCGAACGATAACGAGGATGGATGCTAGTGCGGCGAGACCAGAGTAGACGGCACCGATGATGAAATACGGCGCAAAGATTGTGCTGTGCCAACGGGGCTGGATAGTCACCGCAAAATCCCAGGAGACGATGGAGTGTACGGAAAGGAACACGGGGATGATGGCGATTGAAAAGATCCTCAATGCACGCTGTAATTTATGCCATTCCGCTTCAGTCCCCCGCCATCCAAGGGAGAAAGTACGATAAAGTTTATTTCTCCACCCGGAAGTATGATCACGTGCCATAGCCAGATCAGGGATGAGGGCGAGGTATAAGTACAGAGTGGAACCGATCAAGTAAGTGGATATGGCTATCATGTCCCACATGAGTGGAGACTGGAAATTAGGCCACATAGCACGGTTATTGGGATATGGGATCATCCAGTAGAATTTCCAAACACGCCCGAGATGGATAAACGGGAAGAGGCTGGCCATTATCAATGCAGCGGCAGTCATCGCTTCTGCGCCGCGCGTAATCGGCCTTCTCCAGTCGGCTTTGAGGAGGCGAAGCACCGCAGAGATCATGGTGCCTGCGTGGCTGATCCCCACCCAGAAGACAAATGTTGAGATATACAAACCCCAGTACACGGGGCGGTTGATCCCGGCGGTGCCCATGCCCCATCTGATTTGATAGCCCCATGCATAAAGTCCCCACAACACGATTGCGAGCAATACCGCGACCAGGATCCAGAAGCGAGGACCGGTTTCGAACATTGGTTTTAGAACGGCCTCGTTGATCTCTCGGTCGCTGCGTTGCTCCAAGAGCATAAGTCCCTTCGCCTCATCACTCAATTCCAATTCATCGGGGACCACATCTTCTAATCCTTGTCCCCGTATGCGCTGGTCAGACATTGGTTTCGCCTCCCTTGAGGTAGATTACGCCAGGGTCAGTGCCCAAGAAATCCAACATTCGGAAGGCGCGGTGACTTCGTGCTAATCGACTGACCTGACTTTCCGGTTCGTTCAGATCACCGAATACGAGTGCATTGGTCGGACAGCACTGCACGCATGCAGGTTGGACTTCACCGTCATGGAGAGGTCTGCCTTCTACACCGGCATCAAGCTCGGTGCGCCGGATACGCTGGATGCAGAAGCTGCATTTCTCGATAATGCCTCGTTCCCGAACGGAGACGTCGGGATTTAACTGCTGTTCCAGCGGAGAGGGAAATTCAGGCTTAAACCAGTTGAACACGCGCACCTTGTAGGGGCACGCGCTGCCGCAATAGCGTGTTCCAATGCACCGGTTATAGATTTGGGCGTTGAGGCCCTCGGGGTTGTGATATGTAGCAAATACAGGACAAACGGGTTCACACGGAGCCGCCCCGCATTGATGGCAAAGGACCGGCATAAAACGGGCTTTGATATTTGGGTATTCCCCCTCCCAATATCGCTCGATACGTATCCAATGAAGCGTGCGCCCCTTTGATGCTTCTTCTTCACCGGCGATGGCGATATTGTTTTCAGCGTGGCAGGCGACCACACAACCCTGACACCCTGTACAGCGATCAAGATCGATCACCATTGCCCAACGTCTTCCTTCGAAGTTTTGTGTCTCGTCAGCGGATTGTTTCTCGGCCTTCGCCATCTAAACTCTCCAACCTAGCAAGGTTCTTCACGCGCCCGACACGCTCCAGGCGAACGCGTGTCGAAGCCCAATTTATCTCCTCGGGGATTGATTCGATCTGTGCGATCAAGTTCATTACATTGCTTCCTCGCCCAGCTGCAAAGCGACCGTAATCTTGGTGCCCCTGTCCGATCGGAATGGCTACAACGTCGGGCCGGATACCGGGGAAGATCACGACAGGGGCTTCAAGCACCCCCTGTGTGGAAATGACGCGCACGATGTCGTTGTTCTCAAGTTCCAGATTTTTGGCAGTCTCCGGGTTGATCTCGATCCATGTATTCCAACGTGCCGTCGTCATAGGGTCTGGCGTCTCCTGGAGCCAGGGTTGATTCGCTCCCCTGCCATCGCCCAACGTCACGGTTTCATATGGCATCAAGATGAAGGGAAAATCTTCCTCATCTCCATTGAATGTCGCTGATGGAACCGATAAAGCTTCGGAGAAGGAGTTTTTCAATTCAGGTTCCGTCCATATCGGTTTCTGGGACCACCAACCTCCATATTGACGCCATCGACTCCAAAATCCCTCTGGCGAGTTGGAGTCATACACGCTAATACTTGAACCGAAAAGATTGGCACTACTCTGTTCTAAGAAATCCACCTCATCGGCCCATGGCAACGCTTCACTGACTTCGCCTCCGAGGTGATGGGCGAGGTGGATGAAGACATCGCCTGTGGATCGGGTATTGTACAGAGGTTGGATAATGGGTTGTTGGCTGCTCACAAAGGGTCGGTCTGTGCCTGGAGAAGGGACGTGATATCCCCATCCTTCAAGGTAGGTGTGGTCAGGTAAAATGTAATCAGCCTGAACCGCGGTTTCGTCGATAAAGCTGCTGAAGGAGACGACAAGGGGGACATGCTCCAGCGCTTCGACAAAGCCGACCCATGGCGGAAGGTCATAAACCGGATTGGTTCCGTGGATGAACAAAGTTTGCACTCTTCCTCCCTTCATTCGATCCACCAGATCGAGGACCTGACTGAAGGAAGTCGAGGGGATTTCCTGATTGTAGGGTGCTGCGGGAACTTGCATCGGGAGGAAGATACCCCCCTCTCGACCAAATCGCCGCAAGATGAGATTCAATGCCATGACGGCGTCCATGGCATCATCGACATTACTGTGACCGGCCAGATAACCTCCCGGGATGGCAACAGACCGGTTGGCTTCGGCAAAGATCCTTGCAAGACGCTGTAGTTTTTCGATTTCCACCCCGCTGATGTCAGAAATTAAATTAATATCCACGTTCCGGAAGAGGTGGGCGTTTTCACGCTGTGCTCCTGTCCGACCCAGGTTCTCTTCGACGATAATGCGACCAATCCCCAGCGCCACCATGCCCTCTGTGCCGGGTGATACCGGGTACCATTCATCCGCGGAAGCTGCCGTGGAAGAGAGGCGAGGCTCGAAATGAACGAGCATCCCTCGTCCACCGAGCTGCCCCTGTCTCATATTCCCGTAGTTATGGCTCTGCGCGACAGGCGACATCCATGTTTCCAAGAAATTCGCGCCAAAGGAGTAGACGACATCCGAGTGGGCGATGTCATAAATGGGGGCTTGATTGGCTCCAAACCAGCGATGGCTCATCGCCGTAGCCCGGTCTCGACCCTCAATGGCGCCATGAAGATCGAAGATCCAGGGACGGGGCCCTCCGAAGCTTTCGAGGAATTGGTTGACGAGCGTGTAGAGATGATGACTCGGTTGGCCGCTGAGAAAAGCCAATTCTTCAGGATTTCCCATGGAGGTCAGAGAGTCCGCGAGCGTTTCAAGGGCATCATCCCAGGTAATGGGTTGGAAGGAACGGGAACCACGCCCTCCCTTTTGGTGGAGGGCGTTTTGGACTCGATCAGGGTTGTAGAGAACCTGAAGGCCAGATTGTCCGCGGGCGCAAATCTTCCCCCGGTTCAAAGGGTGTTCCGCATTCCCTTCGATCTTGCGCGGTCTTCCATTAATCACGCGAACAATGACCCCGCATCCAGCCGGGCATTGGCGGCAGGAAGTTGCGTACCAGGTCGCTCGTCCGGGAAGAGCCTCCTCAGGTGGTTGAACATATGGTTCGAGCGCGACCTGACGAACGAGGGGGCTGAGACCAGTCGCGACACCGCTGCCAGTAAGAATGGTGAGAAAGTTTCTGCGCGTGAGCTTTGTTTTCAACATCGATGACCTATTCGTGGCAGAGCAAACAATCGCTCAGCCATAAAGTTATCTCCTCTGATTGATCTAAGTGACAATCCAGGCACCATCCCATGTCCATGTTCATCGCAGCGGATGTCACTTCCATTTCCCCCACAGCTCCATGGCAGGTTTCACAAGACACCCCACCGTTGTAATGGGGAGAGTGACTAAAGAAGACGTGGTCAGCCATCTCCACGACCTGTTCCCATGGAATGGGTTCCTGTCGCTCCCAGTATCCAAGAACTTTCTGGATTTCCTCGCTTTCAGTCGCTATTACCCTGTGACAACCTACGCATCGTTCAACTGAAGGTATGCCGGCAAGATCAGATCGTGTCACGTTTGGATGACAGAACAAACACTGAACCCCCGATTCATCGTGCTTCTTGTGACTGAAATCGATCGGTTGATCAGGGGCAGCGTATACGGCGCGCTGGCTTAAAATAATCGCGAGAATGACGAGGAGGATAATAAAACATCCAAAAAAGATAAGGATCGTTCGAGAATGGCGAGATGTTTTAGCCATGTCAGTCATAAGTTATTTTTTGTTATGATGGTCCGGCTGCCCTTGAAAAATGAAATTGAGCAGCTCATCTGGATGGTCGATGATCTTCTCGCGTCGCTGATACAAGCTGAGCGCATTGTCGGCCAAGCCCAGACAAACAACCTTGGGCCCGGTTCGCAAGATCGAGAACGTTTCACCGTTCAATTCTTCGCCTCCGCTAGAAGTCTCCAAGATGACAATATCAGGATGTAGTTTGGCGATCTGCGTTTGCGCATCATCGTGATCAGTCGTCGCGCCAATGATTTTGATATTCGGATGGCGTAGAAGGAGACGGATAGCTTCGTGGAATAACGGATTATTCCAGATGATGAACACAGAGGATTTGGCCATCACAATTTCCTTCACACTACAGGATAGTGAAAAATGGAACGAAATATAATCATTCAGAGTGCCAAACCAATAGCAAAAATCGCCAAACCATCTGGCGATTAATCCAAGGGTAAAAGTTTAATCCTGGATGGGAATCCGGTAAGACTACCCGTTGCTGATCAAGCCCTGTTTGCGAGCGTAGCGGACAAGCTCGTGACGGGAATTCAGGTTAAGTTTCGTCATGATGTTATTTTGGTGGGTGTGGACCGTGCTGGGGCTGATCACAAGCTGTTCTGCGATTTCCTTGCTTGAGTAACCATCGACGATCAATTGCAGGACCTGCTGTTCCCGAGGTGAAAGAGGGTTTTCATCCGTAGCCAACTGCTCCCCCTGATCGAGGTATTCCTGTACGAGGCGACGAGCCATGGATGGATACAAGAAAACGTCACCCCGGGCGACTGAGCGAATAGCGTTGAGTAATTCAGCAGTTTCGGCCCCCTTGATGATGTATCCGGATGCGCCTGCTTCCAGCATTTGAAAAAAGTATTCTTCAGAGCGGTGCATCGTAAGAACAAGCACGTTGGTCTCTGGGTGTTGGGTTTTGATAGTCTTTGTAGCTTCAAGACCATTCAAGCCTGGCATGCCGATGTCCATGACAACGACATCCGGTTTGAGATCGCCGGCCAGAAGAACCGCTTGGTTACCGTCTTTGGCTTCACCTACAACCACAAAATCGGCTTCTGAGCCCAGAAGCAGCTTCAGGCCCGAGCGAAATATCGTGTGATCATCCGCGATGAGAATGCGAACCTTATCGACCATTATCTTGTTCTTCGAGAGGGATTCGAGCCTGAACAGTCGTTCCTGAGGAGGGTGCTGACTTAATGAAGAACTCCCCGTGAAATAGCTCGACACGTTCCCGCATCCCTAATAAGCCTATGCCCGAACTTATGTCGGATGAAGCCTGAGTTGATTGAAGGTCAAAGCCGATCCCGTCATCTATGATCTCTAACTCGACCCAACCGTCTTTTAATCGTAGACGGATCATAACATTGTGGGCCTCAGCGTGACGAATCACATTATTGATGGCCTCCTGTGTGATTCGAAAAATAGCAGTTTCAACGTTTGCGGGCAATCGGTCGGAGAGGGATATGATTTTTACTTCAAATCTAATCTTGGCTGGTTCAAGCATTCTCTGGCATAGATTTTTTATAGCTGGGACGATGCCGAGGTCATCCAACACACTTGGACGTAGTCCGAAAACCATGTCGTGCATACTACCCGTAGTCTCGGATATGAGACCTTGAATCTCAGAAATTTGGAGACGTGCCGATTCGGAATCCGATGGTAGTGTGCGCAGCAAAAATTCTAAATTCAGCGAGATACTGCTCATACGCTGTCCTAGATCATCATGTAGCTCGTTGGCCACACGTCTGCGCTCTTGTTCCTGGCTCGTGATCAACCGTCGAAGCATAACTTCCCTCTCGTGTAGGCGGAACCGGAGATCCTCAGAGAGGCGCTGATTTTCCAGATTGCGCTCGTGGATCGTTTTTACAAGCACATTGTAAGATCCACTGAGTTGCCCGATTTCATCCCTTGGTGTCTCTGGAAGAGCCGAATGATCCCGGCCCTCGATGTAACCCGACATGGCTGCCGCAAGTATTTCCAGGCGACGGATCACCATCCAATTGATGCCGAGGTTGGCGATGATCGCGGTGATGAGGCCCATCGATACCCACCAACCGATGGAGAGACGAATATCGTTGGCCAGCGCTTCTTCGACGGGAGCGATGGAAAAATCTGTAAGGAGCAGGCCCAATATTCTTTCTTGTGGGTCGTGGCACCGTGTGCATGCAGGCTGATTCTCCACTGGATGCATGCTACGGAATACCCGTTGACCTTCAGCGATTGTGACAACGATGCCAGATGGTCGGTCTGCCGGAGGCAAGCTGTGACAGGGTTGGCAGGAGGGTTCCGAATAATCTTTGAATGTACCGATTTCTTTGTCGTCCGGTGAAAAAATGATCTTTCCTTGACGATCCAACATTACGAGTGTTTGAACCCGGCTATCGACTGCAATGTCGTCGAACGTGGATTGAATGGATTCGAAGTCGGAGATGAGCATATCCCGCTGCAAAGCGTGCTCGATCACTTGCCCTGTCTGTGAAGCCAGAAGCGACATACTGGCCAAGCCTCGTTCTCGATGGCGATTCGTTTCGAGGAGAAAGGAGGATATTAGGCCGATGATGAAAGGGAAGAGAATGATCAGGGTTACTTTAATTCGCAGACTCAGGGCACCTGGGAAATGGGTTCGGACCCAAGATTTCTGTTTTGCTTCCGACCAAGCGGCATTTTCAGCGAGAGAGCTCGGGGGAGCCTCATGTCTTCGCCCATTATCCATCGTTTATTTAATGCCTCTCACATACGAAGCTTGGATCCAGTCATTGATGAAACCGCCAATAAATCCGGTGCTGAGATCTCGCATCAGAAATTCCATAAAGCGATCATTGCCCTGAGACCCTTTTTTTTACAGCAGAGCTTGAATACTATCAGGATCTCCGATGAGACCCGTACAGAAAGTGCTGCTCATCCAATTTCGCACTATTCTACCCTCAATGGGTAGAGAAGTGCGCTGTTAACCATCATAATTCGGGTGATGATGTGTGGATCCGATATTTCATCTGTCCTTAATGTGGATACGCCACAATACTGTGGTCAGCATGACATCAAACCTGAAGTTCGACTTATAAAAGTGGTGATGTTCACTTCCTCCATATCATGGTTTTGGTGTTAAAATTTGTGGTCGCATTCGGTCGGCTGATCGATCGAACAGTGCCGAAAGGATGAAAATATTTTCTTGGGCACAGTCATTTGGCCTGATTAGATATCGGGATGTCAGTGAGAGGTTCTGATATAGAGGCCTTAAAAGGGAGGTTTCAAGCTTGATCGCCTGGATTGGATACTTCATTCTGGTTATCGCGTTTATCATGGCACTTTATGGTGTAGGTGTCGCCGCTTATGGTGCA
>SDBS01003684.1_pt1 | contig 15066 bp, 14 predicted proteins | sample 2277091 | NCBI WGS metagenome assembly SDBS01 (sample SAMN10404972, study PRJNA504765) | marine sediment metagenome | isolation source: marine sediment core GS10_PC15, 163 cmbsf | place: Arctic Ocean: Southern Knipovich Ridge | collected 2010 | reverse complement strand
ATATTTATATAATTCAACTTAATTTAAAAAGACTAAAAGTAGGCAGAAGAGAAATATTCGAGGCTTTACGAGCAGAAAATATCGGAATCAATGTTCATTATATACCAGTACATTTACAGCCTTATTATCAAAAAAGATTTGGTTATCATCTTGGAGATTTTTCAAGAGCAGAGAATTATTATTCCCGGGCAATAACTCTGCCCGTATTCCCAAAAATGTCTGATAAAGATATTGATGATGTAATAAAAGCAGTAGAGAAAGTGATAAATTACTATAAAAATAAATAGCCATTTAGTTCATTATCATAATTATGAAAGGAGAGTATTTATGCGGTATTGTATAAAATGTGTCATGCCTAGCACAAAGCCTTATTACCGGTAGAAATGGGAAACCCCTGTTTTCGTAATTTAGCAATGTTCTATGTTTAAAACGAAGATACATTACGAATAGAACAATAAAGATTTTAAAATATTAAAAAAATACTGAGAGAGGTTAACATTATGGGGAAAAATAATTGGCGAATATGGGAAATTGATCCAAGCGGGGACGCAGGTCTCATAAGAAGAGCAACTGGTGAATTACCAGAAATGGAATCCACGAAACAGTTAGTTGAATTGGTTAAAAAAGTCTATGAACCAGGGATGAAAATCCTTGATGTAGGGTGTAATGCAGGCCACTATTATAGAGGACTTAGACAGATTGATGAGTCAATTAAATATAAGGGATTGGATGCAACAAAACTATATATTGAGTCTGCAAAGGATGTTTTCAGAGGAACCAATGCAGAATTTATTGTTGGTGATATCTTTAACATCCCTGAAGAAATAGGAAAATTTGAAATTGTATTTTGTTGTAACCTTATTCTTCACCTACCAGATTTTAGGATACCGATGAAGAATCTTTTAAAAGTTTGCAAAAAGTATTGTTTTGTTCGGACACTGATTAGTGATAATACCTATTTGCATAAATTTGTATATGGGAACGAGTTTGACGAGATGAATAATCCAAAGAAATTTGTTTACCAAAATACTTATAGCTTTGAACTACTCAAGAGTTATATTGATTCTCTGGGAGACTATTCTGTAAAATTGATAGAGGATAAGTTTAATCCAAAAGTTCTAGATATAGAATTTCATGACGTAAAGAAAGAGCGTCTTGGTACCACAAAAATATTGGATGGCTTTCAGGTTTCTGGCAATTTAATATTTGAATGGAAGTGGCTTAGGATATCTCCTATGTAATAGTTTGTTTTTGATTAAAATGTTAGTGGGAATTTATAAAAATATTTTTAAAAGTAAGAAATTAGGCAATCAAATACATTACTCTTCTGCTTATCGGTAGTCTTATTATCAGAAATTAGGATATAAGAAAGGGCTTTATTCAAATATAAATCTTTTGATCAAAGAGAAATTAGTATTCCTTCTGTATCAATCTATAAATGAAGAAGAAGCAAAACATATTGCGAGGACAACATTAGAAATGTTGAGGCTATTTAATGAAGACAAATAAATTAGTTTTAGGAACTGCTCAATTTGGCATAGAGTATGGCATTGCAAACAAAACAGGAAAGCCAGTAGAAAGCGAAGCTTTAGAAATTATGAAATATGCAGTAGAAAATGGTATAAATTGTTTTGATACTGCATATGGTTATGGAAATAGCGGAATTATTATTGGCAAATTTCTAAATACTTATAAATCCTACAAGAACAAAATTAATATAATAACTAAAATGGCTTCTCTGAATAAAGAGAAACCGGATGAAAATGAAATAAATAATCGTTTTTTTGAATCTTTAAACAGATTAGGGCAAAAATCGATCTATTGCTATATGATACATGATTTTAATGATATAAGAAATAATTGTGATGAAATTGGAAAAGTTTTTTTGAAGCTCAAAGAAAATAATTATATAAAAAAAATAGGTGTTTCTATATATGATAAATCTCAAATAAAATTTTTACTTGAAAATTTTGATTTTGATTTAATTCAAATACCGATTAATATTTTTGACCAAAGATTACTCATGGATGATATTTTGGTTGATTTAAAAAAGAGAGGCATAGAGATTTATGCACGATCTGTTTTCCTACAAGGACTAATATTTTTAGATAAAAATAATTTACCTTCAAAATTTAAAAGTATAAAAAAACAATTTGAAAAATTGAATGATGTTTCTTTAAAATTTAATATTTCGAAAGAAGAAGTTGCTTTACTTTTTGTGAATGCTATAACTGAAATAGATAAAATTGTGATAGGAATAGAAAAAATTGAACAATTAAAAAGAAATATAGAAATAGTAAACAATTTTAAAAATATTCATAAGACGAAAACTATTATTAATTTTAAAAATTTTGCAATAGAAGATGAAAATATAGTTGATCCAAGAAAGTGGGTGTAAAGTGAATATTATAAATCAGTTTAAACTCGATAATAAAATTGCCATTGTAACCGGCGGATATAGTTATTTGGGTAAATATTTTGTAGAAGCCCTTTTGGAAGCAGGTGCTACTGTAATGATTGCAGGAAGGGATCTTGGAAAATGTAAAAAAATGATAAAGGAAATGAAGGAAAAAAATTCTGAATATCTCGTTGAATATTTAGAAATTGATATATCAAATACTGATTCTATAAAAAAATGTTTTAAAAAAGTTTATATGAAATTTAAAAGAATAGATATTCTAGTAAATAATGCTGTTTATTCTAAAAGCAATACTTTGGAAGAAATGACAGATGAGGAATGGAATTATGGGATAGACGGAACACTTAATAGTGTGTTTAGATGTATTAGAGAGATTATACCTTATATGAAAAAGCACAAGAAAGGGAATATTATTAATATATCTTCTATGTATGGAATAGTTTCCCCGGATTTGAGAATATATAAAGAAGATGTATATCAATTAAATCCGCCGAATTATGGAGCGGCAAAATCTGGTGTCATTCAATTAACACGATACTCTGCGGTTAGTTTAGCAAAATATGGTGTAAGGATAAATTGTATTTCTCCTGGTCCTTTTCCTTCTTCCAATGTTCAGAAACACGATGTTAAAAAAGGAAACAGATTTATAAAAAAACTTTGCCAAAAAGTACCTTTAGGAAGAATTGGAAAACCAGAGGAGTTAAAAGGAACTTTAGTTTTCTTAGCTTCCGATGCATCCTCCTATATAACTGGTCAAAATTTAGTGGTTGATGGAGGGTGGACTATATGGTAAAAAAAGGAATTATAATTCAAGCGAGAGTAGATTCAACAAGATTACTTAGCAAAATATTATTTAAGTTACCCTTCAATTCTAATTTTACTGTTTTGGAACAAGTAATAAAAAGATGTAAAAATGTAAATAATTTAGATGAAATAATAATTGCCACTACTATTAAAGAGAATGATAATGTATTGGAAAAAATTGCTAAACTTGATGGAATTAAAATATTTAGAGGAAATGAATGTAATGTATTAGAAAGATTCTATTATGCCGCAAAAATATATAAACTTGATTTAATTATAAGATTAACTGGTGATAATCCGTGTATTGATCCATTGTTAATTAGTACAATTTTGGAGAATCATATTAGAAATAAGGTAGATTATACTAAAACAGAAGGGTATCCTATTGGCCTTGATGTTGAAGTATTTAATTTTAATGCCTTAGAAAAATCTTATAAAAATGCCACTAAATATTATGAAAAGGAACATGTTACACCTTACATCAATAGAAATCCTAAAATATTTAAAATAAACGAAGTAAAAGCACCCCAAGAACTTTATGCACCAGATATAAGGATAACCCTTGATACAGAAGAAGATTATGCTTTGCTTTGTGCAGTATTCGATTATCTTTATCCAAAAAGTAAATATTTCAATGCTTATGATATAGTAAATCTCTTTAACGGGAAACCCTGGTTAAAATTGATAAATAAAAAAATAATTCAAAAAAAGATATTTAATACCTTAGAAGAGGAGCTTAAAGAAGCAGTAAAGATATTAGATTTACAGGATTTAAATAAAGCAAGAAATTTTTTGAAAGAGAATTTACCAAGATGAACGTTTTTATAATAACCGAAGGCGGTAAAGATATCGGTTTTGGCCATATAACCAGATGCCTTTCTCTTTATCAGGCATTTGAAGAAAGAGAAATTAAGCCAAAATTTATCGTAAATGGAGATAACGATATTGAATATTTATTAAAGGATATAAATTATCAGATATTTAACTGGCTTGATGAGAAAAGCAAATTATTCGAAATGGTAAAAGATACAGATATTGCTGTTATCGATTCTTACTTAGCAGATATTTCTCTTTATAATAAAATTGCTAATTTAGTAAAAATTCCAGTTTATATAGATGACAATAAAAGATTAGATTATCCAAAAGGGATTGTACTAAATGGAAATATACATACCGAAACATTAAATTATCCTAAAAAAGATGGAATAATATATTTGTTAGGCACTAAATATACGCCCTTAAGAAAAGAATTTTGGGAAGTACCAGAAAAGAAAATAAAAGAGAATATTGAAAGTATAATGGTTACTTTTGGTGGGGATGATGCTAAAAATATGACTCCCAAGATTTTAGAATTGCTAAACAAAAAATATCCGGAATTAAATAAAAATGTAATTATTGGGAGAGCTTATCAAGATGTAGAGGAGATAAAAAAAGAGGCGGATAAAAATACAAATATAATATATTATCCGGATGCAAAAAAAATGAAGGAAACTATGTTAAATTCAGATATAGCTATTTCTGCAGGTGGGCAGACTTTATATGAGCTCGCCCGAGTTGGAGTGCCAACCATAGGAATTTGTGTTGCTGATAATCAATTGGGAAATATAAAAGAATGGGGAAAATTAGGATTCTTAGAATATGCAGGGCATTATGGAGAAAAAAATATTATAAAAAAAATAGATAATATCTTAAAGAATTTTAAAGATATTAATTTAAGGAAAATAAAATATAAAATAAGTAAAAGATATATTAATGGAAAAAGTAGCCTGAGAATTATAACTAAAATTCAAAATATATTTTTTAATTAAGCAGGTGGCAAAAATGAAAACGATATTTATGACAGGTGGCGGAGGGGCAGGGACTATAGCCGCTACAAAATTTTTAAAAGAATTGGGGAAATATAGAATTATTTTGGGAGACATGGATAAATGGGCTGCCGGTTTGAGATTTGGTGATAAATATTATATCTTGCCTGCCGGTAAAGACGAACAATTTATAGACGTAGTAAGAGATATTATTATAAAAGAACATGTAGATGTTTTTATTCCATTAGTTGATGAGGAAATATTAAAATCGTATAAATTAAAAAAAGATTTTCCTAATTTAACAATATTACTTCCAGAATACAATTTTGCCAAAGTAGCCTTAGATAAGTGGATTTTAATTAAAGAATTAAAAGAAGTTGGCATACCTTACCCAAAAACCTATTTGGCGAATGATGAATATGTAGAAATAGAATATCCCTTTAATGCTAAACCCAGGATTGGGAGAGGAAGTAGAAAAGTAATGGAGATAAAATCAAAAAAGCAATTAGAGGCATATAAGGTTCTCTCAGATTTAAACGGGGATGAAATATTATTGCAAGAGAAAATCGAGGGGAAAGAATTTACAGTTTCGGTTGTAGTATATAGTGATGGGAATATATTAGCTGTCGTACCGAAAGAAGTAATTTATAAAAGAGGAATAACAATAGTTGCTATTACCAGGGCAAATAAGGAAATTGAAAACCTTTGTATAGAAATACAGAATAGATTAAAAGCAAATGGTCCTTTTAATGTTCAATTAATTTTAAGAGAAGATGGAGTTCCTATAGTATTTGAAATAAATCCAAGATTTTCTACTACAATTGCTTTAACCATGGCTGCAGGTGTTAATGAGATAGATATATTAATACCGGGTCAAAAATATTCAGGTGGCTTACTACCTTTTAAAAAAAATTTGGTTATTAGTCGTTTTTATGACCAAATATATTTTAAAGAAAGTTGAAAAAAATGAACATTTTAATAACTGGAGGAACGGGTTTTCTAGGTTCCCATATTGTAAAAAAATTATTAGATAATAATAATGCTATCGTTATATCAAGAGGAATCAAAAAGGAATATTTATCAGCTCAAGAAATGAATAAAATTAATTTTATTCAATGCGATTTAAGAAATCCTGAATATTTAAAAACAATATTATCATCAAAGATAGACTTGGTTATTCATGCTGCAGGTATAATAAATATTCGTACAGATGGAAGATATTCTAATGATCTAATTGAAATGAATTTAATTTCTACAATAAACTTGATAGAAACAATGGTTGAGAAAGGTATAAAGCATATTATTTTCTGTTCATCCATGACAGTTTATGGAATTGATAATTATGTTCCTGCAAAAGAAGATAGTATATTAAAGCCAATTCATTTTTATGGTTTATCAAAGAAATGGGCAGAAGAGGTTATTATAAGCTATGCATATAAAGGTTTAATAAATGCTTTAATTTTAAGGTATCCAGGATTATATGGCCATTCTAGAAAGGCTGGTTATATATATAATATTGCAAAGAAGCTATTTAAAAATGAAGATATTACTATAGATACCAATGGATTAAAATTCTGGGAAACTATTAATGTAGAAGCGGCGGCTGAAATTACGAAAAAAATTCTGAAAGTATGGAGATGGGATAACAACTATGAAATTATAAATTGCTCATATGGTGAGGAAACTGATTTCATAAATACAGCTTTTAAGATTAAAGAGATTATTAATTCTAAATCATCTATAGAAGTAAAAAAGCCATTGGATTATGTAAGATTTTACTTAGATAACTCAAAATTAAAAAAATTAATAGATTTTAATTATAGCTTTGATGAAGGTTTAAAAAATTTTCTCCATAAGTATAAGGATTGGCTCAAAGAATGAGATATGTTATAGGGGATATTCATGGCGAATACGAAAAGTTATGCATCTTGATAGATTTATTAGAAAATGATGCTACAGAGTATATTTTCTTGGGAGATTATATAGATAAATGTAAAAACTCAAGAAAAACAATTGATTTTTTGATTAATTTATCCAAAGTAAAAAGGTGTATTTTCTTAATGGGTGATCATGAATATGCATGGCTAAAATATATTGGTGGAGAAGAAAGATTTTTAAATTTTCTTTTACGCTATGGTGGTATTCAGACGTTAGAAAGTTACTCGGGTAAAGAATTAACAATGAAAGAAGCCAAAGTTATATTAACTGAGAAAAAAACCATACGAAACCTTTTGGAAATACATATGAGTTTCTATTTAAAATTAAAATTTTATTATGAAGTAAATGATAATTTTCTCTGTATTCATGCAGGTATAAATCCGAAAAATAAAGATGTATCATTAGAATTTCATAATAAGGAAGAACTAGTCTTCATAAGGGATAAATTCCTACAGTCAAAATTTCTTTATCGGGGGAGAAAAATAATATTTGGTCATACAGCATTTAAGGAACCATATATAGATGAATATAAAATTGGGATTGACACAGGTGCGGTTTATAAAGAAATGGGTATTTTAACTGCTTTTAATGTAGATAAAGCTATTTTCATATATCATGATGGAAGAAGGCAGGATTTAGATTTATGTATAAAATAAAGAAAATATTAATAATTACAGCTCATCCAGACGATGAGATTTTGGGATGTGGCGGAACCATAGCAAGGTTAAATAAAGAAGGCCATACGGTTTATACATTGATATTAGGAGAAGGAGTTACTTCCCGAGATAATATAAGAAATATAAACAAGAGAGAAAATGAAATAATAAATATAAAAAGTTACGCTGAAAAAGCCAATAAAATTTTAGGAGTTAAAGAAGTTTTTTTTCATGAGTTTCCAGATAATCGATTTGATACAGTTCCCTTTTTGGATATAGTAAAAGTTATTGAAAAAATAAAAAATCAAATAAAACCAGAGATAATCTTTACTCATTATGAAAAGGATTTAAATATTGACCACCAGATTACATACAAAGCAGTGATAACAGCAACAAGACCAATAAAGGGAGAAACTGTAAAAGAAATATTTTCTTTTGAAATACCATCTTCCACTGAATGGAATTATCCACTAAGTTTTTCCCCTAATGTATTTTATGATATTTCGGAAATTATAGATGTTAAGCTTATGGCTCTTGAAGAATATAAGACTGAGTTAAGAGAATATCCTCACCCAAGGTCTTTAGAAGGAGTTAAACTTATTGCAAAGAATTGGGGAATGAAAGTTGGCTTGAATTATGCTGAGGCTTTTAAGGTAGTAAGGATTGTAAAATGAAAGAAATAAAGTTTGAAAATATTTTAAAAGTAAATGATGAAATAAAAGAAAGGGTCAGGCAATGGCGAAATAAAGAGGAAATAAGAAAGTATATGCTTAACCAACATATTATAACCAAGAAAGAGCATTTGAATTGGATAGAGAGTTTAAAAAATAAAAATGATTGGAAATTTTGGGTTGTATTTTTTAATAATATTCCTATTGGCTCGGTCTACCTGCAAAACATGGATTATAATAAATTAACTTCAGAATGGGGATTTTATATTGGAGAAGATGATTTTATAGGCAAGGGATTAGGTAAATACATTCTTTTTAAATTATTAGAATTTTATTTCGAAGAAATGAAATTTGAAGTTTTATTTACCAAGGTTATATCTAATAATATTGCAGCACTAAATATATATAGAAAATTTAAATTTAAAATGATTAATGATTTTTTTGATAGCCATAGAAAAGTTGTACTTCTTAAGTTTACCAAAAAAGATTGGTCAAAATGGAAGGAGATGTTAAAAAACGAATACTTTTATAACGATAAAGAATAAAAAAATAGGCAAAGATTATCAAGTTTTTGTAATAGCTGAAATGTCTGCAAATCATCTTCAAAAATTTAATAATGCTGTAAAGATTATAAAGGCGGCAAAAGAAGCAGGTGCAGATGCAATTAAACTACAGACCTATACGCCTGATACCATAACCATTGATTGTGATAATGAATATTTCCAGATAAAACAAGGAACTCTATGGGATGGTCAGACCCTTTATCAACTTTATAAAAAAGCCTATACTCACTGGGAATGGCAGCCAAAATTAAAAGAAATTGCTGAAGGCGAAGGTTTGATATGTTTTTCTACTCCTTCAGATAAATCCTCTGTGGATTTTTTAGAAAAAATAAATGTTCCGGCTTATAAAATAGCATCATTCGAAATAACAGATATTCCATTGATTGAATATGTTGCTTCAAAAGGGAAACCGATAATTATGTCTACAGGTATTGCTACTCTTTCTGATATAGAAGAATCGGTAAATACCTGTAAGCGAATGGGGAACGAACAAATAGCTTTGCTTAAATGTGTAAGCGCATATCCTACGCCTTTAGAAGATGTAAATTTGCGAACCATTCCCAATTTAGCTGATACCTTTAAAACAGTTGTGGGTTTATCTGACCATAGTTTAGGCATATCTGCTCCTATTGCTTCTGTTGCGCTGGGGGGTTCCATAATAGAAAAACATTTAACCTTAGATAGGAAATTAGGCGGGCCAGATGCTGCATTTTCCTTAGAGCCTGATGAATTTAAGGCAATGGTAAAATCAGTAAGAGAAGTAGAAAAGGCTTTAGGTGAAGTTTCTTATGAACTAACTGAAAAAATGAAAAAAAGCCGTGAATTTTCCCGCTCCTTATTTGTAGTAAAAGATATAAAAGCCGGCGAAACCTTCACCGAAGAAAATATCCGTTCCATAAGACCAGGTTATGGCTTGCCTCCGAGATATTTAAAGAATGTATTAGGGAAAAAGGCAAAAATAGATATTAAAAAAGGCATGCCATTAAGATGGGAATTAACAGATGGATAAAAATTAAATATGTATCCTAACTCAATATAAGATATTAATAAAGATATTTAAAATCATTATTATAATTGATAATAAAATTAAATGTGGTAATACACTAATGAGAAATTTTATAAAAAATGTTACAATTACTAGTTTTGCTAGTTTTCTACAACTTATTATTGGAACTATTGTATCTATTATAATAGCTCGTTCTTTGGGGCCTAAAAATAAAGGTATTTATTCTTTAGTAACTATGCTACCAGCATTAATTATTACATTATTTAATTTAGGAATTGGTAAAGCTATAACTTATTATTTATCTAAAAAAATATATTGTAAATCTGTAATTCTTTTTAATAATATATTTTTGAGTATTATAGCTGGATTTTTTGGAATGTGTATTTATATTATTACTATAATTTTTTTTCGACAAAATATTTTACCAAATGTTCCAGAAGGATATCTTTTTTTAACTCTTATTTTAATTCCTTTAGGATTTATCAAAACTAATATTCTATATTATTATCTTGGTTTAAATAAAATTAAAGCATATAATATTATTCCTATCATAAACTCTTTTTTATTTCTAATATTTCTATTAATATTAGTAAAAGTACTAAAATTAGGAATTATAGGATGCATCAGCGGAGCAATACTATCTTCATCAATAGTACTTGTCATATCTTTATATTATGCAAAAAAAATAACAGGAAAGATTTCATTTAAAATTAATAATGATGTTTGTAAAAAAATATTAAAATATGGACTCCAAATTCAGATGGGGGGTATTATTTCTTTTTTAAATTATCGTATTGATATATTTCTTATTAATATTATTTTAGGTCCTACCCAAGTAGGATTCTACACTCTTAGTGTAGGGTTAGTAGAGAAGCTTTCCATTATTACTCATGTAATAAGTGCCCTCCTTTTTCCTAAAATTGCAGGAGAGAAAGATATACAAAGAAAAAATAATATTACTCCCACAATAACACGCAATGTGTTTTGGATTGTAAGCTTTATTGCAATAGTACTATTTTTCTTGTGCCGTTGGATTATTCTTATTTTATATTCTGAAGCTTATCTTCCTTCTGTTCGCCCCTTGCAGGCTTTATTAATTGGGACAATTGCAATAAGTATTTCCAGCATATTGTGGCAAGACATTGCAGCGCGTGGATACCCTATGTTGAATAATTATATTGATTTAATTGTATTAGCAATAAATATTATTCTTAATTTATTATGGATTCCAAAGTATGGGATTACAGGCGCGGCTTGGGCATCAACATTTTCTTATACTTTTTCTTTGTTTTGCAGACTATATTTTTATTGTAAATTATCAAATAATATATGGGAAAAAGTTATATTTCCACAAAGAGATGATTGGATATTGTATAAAAAATATTTAAAAATTTTCAAAATTTAATAAATCAGAAACTAGAAATACATTTTAAGTATTAATTTTGATAAAATGTTAATATGAAAATATAAAGTGAGGTAATAATATAAATAAAATGAAAAATATTAATAACAGGGTGAATAATATAAAATTTTATCCTTCTCAGATACTAGTCTATATTCGACCTGATCATGAGAGATTATTTTTAGAGATTGGAAAAAGTCTTCAAAAAAAATTTAAAGTACCTTTGGTATTTATTACTTTTTTTAGGATAGTATATATTTATGTTATAGAAAAAGGATTTAATTGTATTTATCTTCCTAAGGAACTTAATTCAGTAGCATCTGAAAATATTTCAGAAAAAAAATTACAAGAAATGGAAAGAAAATTTTATAAAACATACGGTGTTACTATGAATATGATGTTAGGTTCAGAAAGATTTTCACCAAAAGAAAATGACGAAATAGAGATTTTTTTTAAAAAACATTTTACGGTACTTGATAGATTAATTAAAGAAAAAACATTATCTATAAGTCAAACGTACGATCATTTTATATATTGGTTAGCAGGAAATCTTGCAAATATTAAAGGGGGTGCTCATTTTGCATTTACTAATTGTGGAATACCTAACAAAAGAGTAACTGCTTTAAAAACACCATGGGAAATTTGGCAATCACAGATAATTAATGATAATGGACCACATCTTAGTTTATCGGAAATACGTAAAAGCTTAGATATTCCCGTGGAAAATAGAATAGATTATATGAAACCCACAAATTATATACCTATAAATTATATGAAACCTGAAAATATTCCCTTTCTTCTAAAAAGAATTAAATATAATTTTAAAAAAATAAAGATGTATAATATGGATTTTAAAGAGAAAAGTTATTTTGCAACTAAATGGCATCCATGGAATAATTTTATAAATAATTATAGAAAAGAAAATATTATCAAAAAAAATAGAAATTCAATAGATATCAAAAATGAAGATAATTTACCGAGTAATTTTATATATGTTCCTTTACATATGGAACCAGAAGCATCAATTTTAATGTATAGCCCCTGGCTTCAAAACCAAATTGAATTAGTTCGATTGATATCTTTAGCAATCCCTATAGGTGTTAAGATTTTGGTAAAAGAAAATCCAAAAATGATAAGTATCCGAGATACAAATTACCTAAAGAAAATAAAATCAATACCAGGAGTTCTTTTGGTCAGTGATAATTATGCAACAATAGAACTAAATAAAAAGTCTATCTGTACGGTTTCATTGGCAGGAACAGCGTGTTTGGAAGCAGCGATATTAGGGAAACATAGCTTTGTTATTGGGAAACCTCCATACTTGGTAGTAAAACCAGGTATGGCAATTAATTCTGGAAAAAAATTGTTTGATAAAATTTCCAAAATAACTAGGAAAAAAATAAATCCTATGCCAATTAAAAAATATAATTGGGAATTATGGTTGAAGGGTAGTTTTGAAGCTTCCATAGTTCCAATTTATAATAATTGGACAAGAGAAAGGCAAGTAAATTATAGTCATTCTAATATTCAATCATATGTTAGGTATATTTTATCATGCATGAATATAAAATAGATAATAATAGAAATAGTGAAGTTATAAAAATTAAATGGCCAATAAGTTGCAAATTAATGGTACCGGTTATTGTTTTTTTATCAACTATTCAACCATTTTTTGGGTATAAGGGATTTCCTTTTAATGATATTAGAACTTGGGTTAATTTAATGCTAATTTTGGTAACGATAATAGCATTAATTACATGGGCTTTTATTGAGAAAGGAATTGAGAAAATTCATAAAAATTGTTTTATTTTTTTTATTTTTTTGATTTGTACTAGTGTTTTAATGATAATAATCGGTTCAATAAGCTTAACAATAGATGTGGGACATCGTCTTCAAGATATAGGAACATTAATTCTCTTTGCTGCAGGAATAATATTTTTTAATAAATCACGATGGGAATTTTTAATAAAAATATTTATTTTTTGTGCAATTCTATCAATAATAGCTGGCATTTATAGTCTTTTTTTTGTAAACTTTAGCATATTATTGATATCTGAAAGAGGGCTAAATACTTGGCAATTGCCTTATTATGTTTGGCGATTATTATATTTATGGCCCATTTTATTATTTGCAGCAGTATTTTATAGAAAAAAATATAGTTTTATAGCAATTACTGTTTTTATTTTAAATATTATTTTGGCTTTATCTTTTTTAAAAAGAAATATTTTTTTTCAAATGATAATGTTTTCCGCAATAGTTATGATTGGTCATTTTAGTAAAAAGTTATTTTTTATAGAAAAGATAAAAAATAGTTGTACTTTTATTATCAAAATAATATTATTCTTAGCGATTTTATTAATTATTATAAATTTATTTTTACCAACGGAGTATCAAAAAATAAATAATCTTGTTGATTTAACTACAAAGAGAATATACACGCAAGATTTTTTTAATTTTTCTCGTTTTAATGAAATAAAAGGACTTTTTAAAGATTTTAATAACTTTCAAATTATTTTTGGAAAAGGTATCGGGCAATCTCAAAACTATAATATTGGTAGACATGGAGGTATACACATTGGGTGGGGAAATTTAATTTTTAAAGGAGGCATGATTTTATTTTTTTATTTTTCCTTTTCATTTTTAATAATTCTAAAAAAATTATTTTCTAAAAAAATTGATGGTCTTACAAGAGTTGTGATATCTACTATAATATGGTTATTTCTTGCAATGCTGATTGACACTGTTTTTTGGGAAATATTACCAAATACTTTTTTATTTGGAGCATGTTTCTTTTATAGCATAAATTATTCAGTAAAAACAGATAAGAAAAAATATTTATACAAAATGTAATTAACTTATATTTACACCAAATGGACTTGTTTGACAAGATGGCTATGACAATAATCCATTACAAGGGCATAAATTCGGTTGGAGTGTTAAATAATTTTTGGTTTATAAAATTTATAATGCACTATATTATTATAAAAATATAAAGGAGCAGAACCATGAAAGGCATAATCCTATCTGGTGGGGCAGGGACCAGGCTCAACCCCTTAACTAAAGTAACAAGTAAACAATTAATTCCAGTCTATGATAAGCCGATGATATATTATCCTTTATCTACTTTGATGTTGGCGGGGATAAAAGATATTTTGATAATCTCTACTCCACAGGATCTGCCCAAATTTATAGACTTATTCGGTGAGGGCAAAGATATTGGCCTCACTATTTCTTACAAAGAACAACCCAAACCAGAAGGGATTGCCCAAGCTTTTATTATCGGAGAAGAATTTATTGGGGATGATTCAGCATGTTTGATATTAGGGGACAATATATTCTATGGACATAGTTTGTCAATGACTTTACAAAAGATGGCAGGGATAAAAGAGGGAGCCTGTATCTTTGGTTACTGGGTAGCCAACCCCCAAAGATATGGAGTGGTTGAGTTTAACGACAATTACGAGGTTGTAAGCATAGAAGAAAAGCCCTCCTATCCTAAATCTAATTATGCAGTCCCCGGTATTTATTTTTATGATAATGAAGTGATAAATATTTCTAAAAGTTTAAAGCCTTCAGCCAGGGGAGAATTGGAGATAACCGATGTAAATTTAGCTTATTTAAAGAAAGGTAACCTTAAGGTAGAGCTTTTGGGCCGGGGTTATGCCTGGCTGGATACCGGCACCCCGGACAGTCTGCTTGATGCCTCCAATTATATTGCTACTATGGAAAGAAGGCAGGGATTAAAAATTGGCTGTATAGAAGAGGTGGCCTTTAGGATGGGCTATATTGATAAGAACCAATT
>SDBS01003683.1_pt1 | contig 15067 bp, 9 predicted proteins | sample 2277091 | NCBI WGS metagenome assembly SDBS01 (sample SAMN10404972, study PRJNA504765) | marine sediment metagenome | isolation source: marine sediment core GS10_PC15, 163 cmbsf | place: Arctic Ocean: Southern Knipovich Ridge | collected 2010 | reverse complement strand
GTATTCGGTGATTCTTTTGAGCCGCTAATCGGTGTGCCCTGCCCTTATTGCAAGAATGTTGCCAGGCCGAATATGTTCATCTGGCCCATGATTCAATTCGACAACACTTATGTTATCAAAAGGTTATTAACAAGGTATCCGAATCTCAAGCATCTCGGGAAAATTACAAATATCGAGTCAGTTGAGCCAAGTAATTATGAGAATTTTTCCCGGTTGACTAAAATCAAACTCCACGGCTCAAACGGTAAAAGTGATTTTCTAAGAGCTGAGGACTTTCGTCTGGCAATTGACCCAACGGGACGAAAATTACAAAGCGCCATTTGCCAAATAGTAAAGCGAGGTGATAAATGGGAATTTTCATCGGGCAGAGGATGGGGGCACGGCGTTGGAATGTGCCAATGCGGCGCCCAGGGAATGGCAAGACAAGGCAAAAACGCAAAACAGATACTTTCCTATTACTATCCCAACTCGAAAATATTGACCATTGACTATTTTAAAAAATAAAAAGCAGATTTCGGTGGGGCAAGCCCCTCCCCACAAACTACCTTATATTGGCAGGCGTATTTTGGGTGAAGTCCAGTTAATATAAAAGGAAAACGGCGTGCACAGGATACACTCCTGCTTACCACTGGGGCTGCATGATTATAAATATTTATTGATATGACTAATTTCCAGGTTCTCCATACAGATTCCCGTTCGGCAGCCAGGCTTGGATTATTAACAACCGCGCATGGAAAGGTCGAAACCCCCGTGTTTATGCCAGTCGGGACTGCCGGGGCGGTAAAAGGTATCACGCCTCAGCAACTCCAAGAAACCGGTTCCGAACTTGTCCTGGCCAATACCTACCATTTATTGCTCCGGCCGGGAGTTGATGTGGTCGAAAAACTTGGGGGACTGCATAAATTCATGGCATGGGACGGCCCGATACTAACCGACAGCGGTGGATACCAGGTGTTCTCTCTAAGCCCGCTAACCAAAATCGACGATGACGGCGTTGAATTTGCGAGCCATATAGACGGGGCAAAAATATATCTGAACGCCAAAATCGCAACAGAAATTCAAAACCGGCTGGCTGCTGATATAATAATGTGCTTCGACCAATGTACTCCCTTTTCTATCGAGACTGGGGAGCTCAAAAAAGCGGTCGATAGAACCATCCTTTGGGCAAAGCGCGCTAAAGAGGCACATACCAAGCCTAACCAACTGCTTTTTGGGATTGTCCAGGGTGGAATAAACCTCGAATTACGAACATATTGCGCATCAGAGCTTGTCAAAACGGGCTTCGACGGATATGCTATCGGCGGTTTAAGTGTGGGTGAAGGACATGAGAATATGATAAAAACGGTTGCTCATACAGCGCAGCTTCTGCCGCAGGATAAACCCCATTACCTTATGGGTGTCGGCACACCAGGGGATATCATCGCCGCGGTCAAGGCCGGTGTGGATATGTTCGATTGTGTCCTGCCGACCAGAAACGGCCGAAACGCCTTTGCATTTACTGAAAATGGCCCCTTGCGACTGAGAAACAATGTACATATAAATGACCCTAAACCAATCGAAGCCGATTGCGACTGTTACTGCTGCAGGAATTTCAGCCGGGCCAGCCTAAGACATTTCTTTAATTCCGGAGAAATGCTCGGCCCAATCTTAGTATCCCTGCACAACCTAACGTTTTACCAGAGGCTAATGGCTCAAATAAGACAGACCATAAAAAGAGACGAATTTGCCGATTGGGCAGAAAGAATTGACTATTGACTATTGATTATTGACTATTGACTATTGATAATCTAACATCTTGCAAATAATCAAGTAATCAATCATTAAAGGAAAACGAAAATGAACGATGTATGGATATTGGCACAAACAGGAGGTAACGAGGCGTCTTACACTATTACAGATGAACCGGTTACTGAGGAAGAGACATCAACAACGACAACGGTCGCAGACGACACTAACACCAATGGGGCCAAACCACTAACAAAAAGCTTAGGCTCTTATGGAAACCTGATTTTTCTTGGTTTGATGTTCGTACTGATGTATATGATTCTTTTTAGAGGGCCTCGAAAGAAACAACAGCAGCACAAACAGATGGTCCAAACCCTGTCAAAAAACGATAAAGTCAGAACAATCGGCGGTATTATCGGAACCGTTGTCGATATTAAGGGCGATGAGGTTACGCTGAAAGTTGACGAGTCGAATAATACAAAAATAAAAATTGCATCTTCAGCAATCGGCAAGAATGTGTCGAAAGATAAATCGTGAATGAGTGGATGAGTGAAGGCACTGACTCATTTCTTCGAATACGCATTAACATAGTACGAGGAAGTTATGAATAAAAATCTGACGTGGAAATTAGTTTTAATTATTGTTTTAGTTCTTCTTGCAGTCTTGACTTTATATCCGCCCAATAAGACCTTAAAGCCCGGTATAGACCTTGCAGGGGGGACAAGCCTTATTTATGAAATTGACACACACGGCCTGGGACAAGCAGAGAAAAAAGACTTAGCTCAGAGAATGATAACCGTTCTTCGAAGGCGAATAGACCCTGTCAACATCCAGAATCTTGTATGGCGACCGCAGGGCAGTTCCCGCTTCGAAATACAAATGCCCTTAGCAAGCGCAGAAGCCCGCGTGAAACGTCAAAATTACGAAAGTGCTTTAGATGAGCTGTTCACCAAAAACGTAAGCCGTTCCAAGATTATGCGATCACTTGATATACCGGCAGAAGAGCGAGCCGAGGTTTTCAGGGATCTTGCACAGGCCGACCCGAACAGACTGACGATTCTTGAGAGCCTTGCCACAGTTTATGACGAACGCAAGGACCTGCAAACTAAAAGGGACGAGCTCGACAGCAAACTCAAAACCGCCGAAGACAAGATAACATCGGCAGGACTTGACCTCGGCCAGATAAAAGACAATAGAGGCGCCTGGGCCAAACTAAATGAACAACAACTACAGGATACACTAAGAGAATTCACTGATGTCAATGATAATCTCAACCTTCTTGACGGGCATGTTAAAACCTACGCCGAGTGGTTCAAAGTCGTTAACCAGTTGACCGATCCTGACAAAAACACCAAATACAAAGAGGCAATAAACACCCTCGACCAACTAAACCTTACCACAGACCAGTTAAACATCGGTCTCGAAATATCCATCAAGTCACCAAGACGCAGGGTGGAGATCGAAAAGCTCCAAACGAATTTCCCGGACCGGGTCGATGAAATTAACAACGTAGTTACAGCATTTGACGAGTATTATCCTTTCAGAGGCAGACTCGACGACCCCAAGGACCTGCAGCGAATGCTCAAAGGCGCCGGAATACTTGAGTTCAGAATACTTCCAACACAGGGACATCCTGACGTAGATGCAGACCAGATGCTCAGCTACATTGAAAGACTCAAGGAAAAAGGACCTAAATACGCCTCAGACCCCCAGTATATATGGTGTGAGATAGAAAATATCAACGAATGGAATGCAGTGGACGAACAGAAGCGCCCTTCAATCGTTGCACAATTCGGCAACAAATTTTATGTCTTGGCAAGTAACAAAACAAAAGAAACTTTGTTGCACACCCCCACTGCTAAAAGACAGTGGAAGCTGGAAAAGGCTAATCCGTCAACCGACAGTATGGGCCGAAGAGCTATTGGCTTTCTCCTGGACGACAGAGGCGGAAGCTTATTCTCCAATGTTACGGGAGACAATATTCACAAGCCCCTTTGCATCCTGCTCGATGGAATTGCAATATCGGCACCAAATATCGAATCCCGGATACGCAGACAGGGCATAATAACAGGCAGCTACTCTCTAACACAAGTCGAGGACATGGTCAACAAACTAAACGCCGGCTCTTTGCCCGCCCGGCTGATAGAGCAGCCCATCTCTGTCAATACGATCGGCCCATCCATTGGCGCCGACAACCGCGACAAGGGTATTAAAGCCGGTTTAATCGGCCTTGTAGCAGTCGTGGTATGTATGGCGAGTTACTACTGCTTAGCCGGCTCAATCGCAGACGTGGCATTGCTTATGAATATGCTTTTTGTCTTAGCAATTATGGCGGGTGTACGAGCAACTTTCACATTGCCCGGAATCGCGGGTATCATACTTACCATTGGTATGAGTGTCGATGCCAACGTACTGGTTTTTGAAAGAATCCGCGAAGAGCAACTGAAAGGCTCATCTTTGAGAATCGCCATAACGAACGGCTATCAAAGAGCCTTCAGAACTATTTTCGATGCGAACCTGACTACATTCATTACCGCTGCGATTCTTTACTGGCGTGCGTCGGAAGAAGTGAAAGGCTTTGCCCTTGTGCTTATGCTCGGCATCGCATCGAGTATGTTCACGTCTTTGTTCGTAACGCGGACAATCTTCGATTTTCTCTTATCCAAGCGAATTATCAAAGACCATTTATTAATGCTGCGTCTCATACACAAGCCGAACATAAACTGGATGCGCTTAAGACCGGTTTTCTTCTGCATATCATTTACGCTGATTGCAGCAGGCCTGACTGTATTCTTTACAAGAGATAACGTGGAGAACAATAAATACGATATCGAGTTCACCGGCGGAACGAGTGTTCAAATCAATCTAAAAGACGGTGTTAATCTCACCAGGCAGGATGTGGAAGATAGAATCCGCATAATAGGAGCTGATTTGAACAACCCTGCCCTGGCAACAGCAAACGTTAACAGCATCGGAAAATCAAACAAGCAATATGAAATCAACACCACCGAAACAAACAAAATAACTGTTATGACAACTTTCCCGCAATCAGAGAAGCAAACAACCGAGAAGCTAACCGATGCAATCGAGAAATCTCAAACCCAATTTGACGGCGAACTAAATAATCTGCTCGTAACACAGGACATCGATAGCCCGGCGCAATTCACAATAACAACGAGCCAGATGAACCAATCGCTTGTCGAGGACGTGCTGAAGAATGCTTTTCCTGAAGCTGACATGAAACCAGAGATTGATGAGGTCGTCAATAACGCAATATTAGCTGCTTTCGGGGATGAACTGGAAGTTCAACAAAATCTTCAACCCAAAATCACCTCGCTGGAAAAAATAAACGAAGAGCTTATTGATTCTTACCCCGAACTCGTTGACTTTATGGGCGGAGTCAAGATTGAGTGCCAAATCGAAAGGTTCGCCACCGCCAAGGATATCAAGCAAAGGTTCAAGGATTTACTGTTTAAGCCTGACATGCGAGACCTCGAGCAGTATCCCTATGAAATCCTCGATTCGCGTCTAAATGCAATGGCCGAACCAAACCAACCTGTACAATCCTTTGTTTACGTAAGCGCCGAACCTGAGGCAGGTTTTCGCGAACTATCCGAGGATGAATGGACACGGTTTATTGAAAACGAAACGGCCAAAGTCTTAGCTGCAACCAAGCTCGAAGCATCACTGCCGCGGGTAAGACAATTTGACCCTTCGGTAGGTAAAGAGCAAAAGCAACGGGCTTTGATTGCCATTGTCCTGTCGTTATTTGCAATCGTCACTTATATATGGATTCGATTCGGAAACGTTCGATACGGCATTGCCGCCATTACAGCATTGGTACACGATGTTTGCATTACCCTCGGTGCGGTTAGCGTCTGCACCTATATCGCAACAACATCAATCGGCGAAATACTTTTAATAGGAGATTTCAAAATCAACCTGGCGATGATAGCCGCTTTCCTGACGCTTATTGGATACTCGCTTAACGATACAATTGTTGTTTTCGACCGCATCCGGGAAAATCGGCGCAAGGGCTCCCTTAGTCCACAGATAATCACCAATAGTATTAACCAAACTATTTCCAGAACCATTTTGACATCCTTCACAACGTTTGTAGTTGTGCTGATAATGTATATCTTTGGCGGTCCCGGGCTAAGAGGTTTTACTTTCGCAATCGGCCTCGGCATCATCGTAGGCACATATTCGTCCATCGCAATAGCCGCTCCAATATTGTTGCTCGGCACAAAAACAAAAAAAGAAAAAGGTAAATAAGAATTGACAACAGATAGTGTAAGTTCAGCTCTTCCAATGCACTCTTAAATGCAAAAAGATTTGAAAATAGGAATGCTCCTGGGCATGGTACTGGTAACGGCCGTTATGGTCTGGCTCTCTACCGGCCCGAGCTTGAGTCCAAAAGCAGCAGGGCCAGACACTCACAGTAACCTACCTCCACAGGAAGACCCCGCGTTGTCAAATAATCTCTCGACAAAAGGCTTAGAAGCACAGAACGCAGAAGACGATCAATCAAAACCGCTGGATTCAACGATATATGAACAAACAGAGAAGATAAAAACCCAAAAATTCCACATCGTGCGCAAAGGCGAGACCCTTTCCGACATTTCCCACAAATACTACAGCTCTGCAAACAAATGGCAAAAAATTCTCGATGCCAACCGAAATGTCATCAAAGAAGCGAACAAACTCAGACCCGGAATAAAATTAATCATCCCGGAATAAACCCCGTTAGAAATTAAAAATAAGCCGCCCAACGTCTGTCGTGCCCATAGCAGGAATTTGTAACGGGGTAAACTTTAAGAGTAAAAACAAAAAGCCTGTTTGTGTTCTGTGCTTTGTCAAATGGCGGCTTGTCTTAACCGGCCCGACTGACCACAATCACAAGGATTTTGCTGCTTCCTTATCAACCAGCCAGATAATCCTATCAAGAATGGGCCACAGGGCATGAATAGGATACCGCACGTCATCCGGCTCGCTGGTCAAAACCTCTTTCAGAATGTCCGCCTTTTCCCGGCCGGAAACCAACACAACCAAAGAAGACGCAGCACGTAAAACCGGATGTGTCAGAGTTATCCTGTTGAGATCTTCTCCCATAACATAAACAACACACGCCAAATCTTCCGTATCAAAAGGCGCATAGGAATTCGGGAACAGCGAACCAGTATGTCCATCAGCACCCATCCCAAGTATAATCAAATCAAACTCAGGGTTCTGTTTTTCATCGAGGCCGAAAACCTCTCGAATAGTTTGTTCGTAGCAAGAGGCCGCAGCTTTGAAATCGTCGTATTCAGTGGGGATACGATGAACGTTCCCTTGGGGGATTTCAACTTTATCCAAGAAAGTATCTGCAGCCAGCTTATAATTGCTCCATTGAGAATCCGGCTGAACGTATCGTTCGTCAACCCAGAACAACTGTATTTTATCCCAAGGCAGAGAGCGTGCCAGAGGTACCTCGCCGAGCAGTTCAAAAAAACGTTTGGGAGTATTTCCTCCCGATATAGCCACATAAAAGGCATCCTTTGCTTTTATCGTCTTTTGCGCCTCAGCGACAAAAAGCTCGACACTTCTTTGTGCAAGAGTCTCAGGGTCGGAAGCAATTTCAATATTCGGTTTACGTTTTGCAGCAATCTCCATAATTTCACCGCCTTTGCATTCCTGTTTTGGCAGGGACACCACTCCCGCGGGAGCGGGACCTTACAAAATCTACTCGTAATTATCAGCCGCTTCGCAAACAGCTAATCAATCCATACAGAATGTAAACTGTAATTATTATCCACCTTTAGAGGTGGTCTGGCCAGAAAAATCTTGGAAAAATTCTACTATTCGCCAACCTCTTACCCTAAAACAAGTTATAGAGTAATCCCGCACCAACCGGGTAATATCATCAATCTCAAGTAAACGCCTTTTGGGCTTGGGTATCGGATTTCTCAGACATGAGGTGGACATCGGCGGTTATTCCCTCTGCCCCTGCAAAAACGCGACTCTTGACATCTTCAAGAATCATATATAGTGAAGGTACCAGCAAGAGTGTTATGCAGGTCGCAAACAGCACTCCGAACGCCAGGCTTATGGCCATTGGTACGAGAAACTGGGCCTGTAGGCTTTTTTCCGCTATCATCGGAAGCAGACCGCAAAAGGTCGTCAGAGTTGTCAGCATAATCGGACGGAATCTTCGAGTCGCACAGTCGCGAAGTACCTGAGCAAGCTCGATGCCGCTTCTGCGTTCACGGTTAATAAGGTCAATCATAATAAGTGAATCATTGACGACCACGCCTGAAAGTGCCACGATTCCAAACATGGAAAGTATGCTGAGGTTAAAGCCCATGATCAAATGGCCTATCGTTGCCCCGACGATGCCAAATGGAATTGCGGACATTACTATGACCGGCTGGGAATAACTTTTGAATTGGACGGCCAGAAGCCCATAGATTGCAAGCATGGCTATTATGAAATTTGCTTTAAGACTGCCCAGCGATTCATTTCGTTCGCGCTGTTGGCCGGCAAAACGATACTGCAGTCCCGGCATCTCAAGCATTAAAGCCGGAAGCACTTTTTCATCCAGGTCTTTATTGATTTCACCGGCATTGGCAACTGCTTCGTCAACATCGGCGGAAACACTTACGACACGTCTGCGATCGACTCGGCTGATTGTCGAATAACCTCGCCCGTAGTCAATCTCTGCAACGGTCTTAAAAGGGATTTCCGTGCCGCTCGACAATCGAATTCTCATATTGTCCACATCCGCCAGGCTCTTACGCTCGGCTTCAGGATATCGAACCATAACACGAATATCGTCACGCCCGCGCTGGATACGCTGCACTTCGTCGCCATAAAAACCCTGTCTGACTTGTCTGGCCAAATCTGAAAGTGTAAGACCCAGAGTACGTCCGGTATCCTTAAGAGTAAGTTTCAGCTCGGCCTTTCCCGGCTCAAAACTATCTGCGATATCACTCACGCCGGTATATTGACGCAGGACAGACTTTAACTTTTCAGATGCCTCCAACAGGTTGTCAAAGTTCTCATGAGACAATTGCACGTTTATCGCATCGCCTGCACTCATAACCTCAGACAAAAATGTAAGTGACGAAACACCCGGTATTTCTCCTACAATTTCCCGCCAGCGGTTTTTCATCTCTCTGCTGGATACATAACGCTCTTCGCCGCTGAGCAGCTCGACATTAACCTCTGCTAAGTGTGATGCTGTGGCTGAAGTTAAATCACTGTGACCCGGACCTCCGCGAGCTGCTGCCGGCTGGGCTCCCACTGTCGTAGATATGTGCTTCATAAGGAAGGGTTTGCCTTCGATGTTAAACTCATCTATAGCCTGCAGCGCCGCCTTCTCAACCCTGTCTATAACCTCACCTGTCCGGTCCACAGGTGTTCCCAGAGGCATGACCAAAGTAGCAATCATATTATCAGCTTCAACTGAATCAAAGAATACAAACTTGATATAACCACTGACAATACAACCGATTGTTACTGCGAATATCGCAATACCGACAGAGATAGTTACATACCGCCATTTAACCGCCCGCATCACAAACCTTGCAAAAGGACCATTTATAAACCAGCTAAGTCCTTTCCCCGTCCAGTAATTTAATTTATCCGTGAAACGGACAATTATATTTTTCTTGGAGAATCTGGAAGAAGACAGATGGGCCGGCAGGATAAGCAAGGCTTCGACAAGAGAAATCGAAAGAACGCTTATCACTACGATGGGCAGAACTCGAAGGAATTTACCCATAATACCGGCAGTATAAGCTAAAGGCAAAAATGCAAACATAGTCGTCAAAACAGCCAGCACAACCGGCATACACATCTCTTTTACGCCTTTTATCGCTGCGGCGGTCCTGTCCATTCCCGCTTGCCGATGCGAAAATATATTTTCGCCCACTACGATCGCATCATCGACAACGAGACCCAGTGACATAATAAAAGCGAAAAGGCTCATCATGTTAATCGAAACGTCAAAAAGCGGTATCAGCCAAAACGCTCCTAAAAAGGATATGGGGATGCCCACAGTCGTCCAGAAAGCAAGACGCAAATTAAGAAATAACGTCAGGCACAGGAACACAAGAACCAGACCGATACCTGCATTCCTTTTAAGAAGATTCATTCGCGATTTCAGGACAGCCGAGTCGTCCTCCCACATAGAAATCGAAATTCCTTCGGGCAAAGATTGCTTCTTATCTTCAATATACTTTTTTACCGTTTTAGCTACGTCAAGTGCACCCTGTTCTCCTGTCCGTGAGACTTGTACGAAAGCGGCCCTTTTGCCGTCGAACTTAGCATAAAGGTCAATATCTTCGAAATCATCTTTAACGGTTGCAATGTCGGAAAGTCTTATTTTTGTACCATCGTTTTTCGTAAAGACTATAATTTTTTCAAATTCGGGCCCGTAATATTTTTGCCCCTTTGTTCTAACCAGAATCTCCCCACCGGTGGTCTTAACCGAGCCGGCGGGAATATCCAGTGACGAGTCCCTGATTGCCCTGGATATCTTCTCAAAGCTCAGGTTATAGCGTCGCAAATTCTCCTCGGAAACTTCGATGGATATTTCATAAGGACGAACACCTGATATAGCTACCTGACTTATATTACTCATAGCGGTCAGGTCGTTACGAATCTTCTCCGCCAACTTTCGCAGGGTCTTCTCGGTAACATCACCGCAGACTACGATAGAGATTACTTTGTGGCGTGTCTTGAGTTCGGTAATTATCGGTTTCTCGGTTTCCTGAGGAAAGGTTATAATCGTATCAATTTCCGCCTTGACATCATCAAGCACCTCTTTTGCATCGGCATATTCCTCAACTTCAACGAGTATCGAACCGGCACCTTCCCCGGCCGTTGAAGTAATACGTTTTATACCATCGACGCCCGCTATGGCTTCTTCAACGCGAAGACACACTCCCTCTTCGACATCTGCCGGAGAAGCACCGCGATAAGGTACCACGATGTTGATCCTATCGAGGCTTAGCTCAGGAAAAACCTCCATCTTGGCTGAAAAAATAGCAAAAAACCCCGCGGTAATGATTAAAAACATCAACAAATTTGCCGCTACGTGGTTTGTTGCAAACCAGCCAAGAAGACCTCTTTTTTTACTTGAATCCTTCATTTACTCTGCCCTTACTTTGGAAGCCTGGATTCTATCCCCGTTTCCCTCAGCAAATGCGGTTGAGGTTTCGGGTTCGGTCTGAATTCTGACTTTCATCTCTTCTATAACCATATCAAGAGAGCTGACAATAATCATATCTCCGTCATCAAGGCCTGAACTCGCGTAGGCGAAATCCCTGTCGGCCCGAACAATATTTAACGACTGGACATGTAATCGGCCGTCATCGGCTATCCACACTTCATTATTATTATGCATCGAATCTCGAGGTACAGCGATCGCGTTCTTAAGAATATTACCCTCGATTAAAACTTCTACAAACATACCGGGCAAAAGTGGCGGTCTGGAGCCGGAATCCTTAAACGGTTCCGGAACTCCAATAACAACCGATATAAGCCGCGATGTTTTATCAACCTGGCCTGTAGTTCGAACCACAGAGCCTCGCCAAACATTAGAGGCCCCGGCAAAATCAGCCTTTACTTGAGCAATCGCGCCTTCAGCAGTGCCTTTGGTACCATTAACCGAAATCCTATTGTCGGGAATATCAAACCATGCCAATTCTTTGTCATCAAGAGGTACTTCTATTTCCATCGATTCGATTCCATATGCAGCACCCACGGATTGGCCAATCATTACATACTGCCCAAGGTCAATCTTTTCGCTCATTACTATAGCATCGATGGGCAGGGAAAGTTGGGTTCTTTCAAGGTTCAGATTGGCAGTGGCCAGTCCTGCATTAGCTGATTCGAGCCTGGCCTGCGCCTGACGTATCTGTGGCTCTCGAAAAACCAGCGGCGAAGTAGGCTCCTCGTCCGGGTGAAGCTGCCGCCATTCTTCTATTGCGACTTTAGCTTCGCCTTTTTCCAGGTCCAGCCTGACCTGGGCTTCTGCGACGACAGCATCGGCCTGACGGACTGCTAAATCATAATCGCGTGGGTCTATTTTCAGTATTTGCTCACCACGCCGAATAAAACCACCCGCTTTAAATTGCGGATTGACCCAGACTACCTTGCCGGAAACCTGTGGTACGATTTCTACCTGCACCCGTGGGCTGACTGTTCCATAACCACGAATGACCATTTGGATGTCCCGGCGATCCAGAAGCTCAACTTTGACTAACGGTGCAAGAACCGTCTGCTCTTTTCGTTGAGGTGGTTTTCGATGCTTGATTAAAACCACGGCAATCAATATTCCTATAATTATAATGACAACAGCAACCAACATCTGTATCAGGCCCGAGGGCATCTTTTTATTTACCTGGATTGGTTTCATAAATTCACTTCCCGCTTTATCGTTTTTTGTCATTTTCCTAATGCGACTTGCTCTTCAGATTGTTCCTGATAATTCCAGTCACCGCCCAGAGCCAAGAAAAGATTTACCCGGTTGGTCCAAAGCTGACCCTTGAGAATGGTCACTTCTTGTTCAGATATTCTGCGTCGCCGCTCCGATTCGAGTACAGTTAATATTCCTTCAACACCACGTTGATACCGCTGCTTCGAGAGGCTCTCTGCTGCACTGGCCTCTCTGAATTGAACACGAGCGTATTTGAGCTGAGTTTGCAGCATCTGCTCACTTACCAATGCGTCCTCGACTTCCCGCATCGCAGTTAGAACCGTACCTGCATAATTGGCTGCCAGCTCAGCATAACGCGCCTCGGCTGCGCCAATCTGCGCTCTGATCTGTCCACCCTTGAAAATAGGCTGGGCAAGAGACAGAATCGCCGCATACATTTCAGTTTCATCCTGCTGGAAAATGTCCTCAATAGTATCTGCGGAATAACCAAAAATTCCGCCCAAAGTTAAATCCGGATAAAGCTGGGCGATGCTCACACCGATTCTCTCGTTCGCGGCCCGGAGCGAAAACTCAGCCGCCCTGACATCCGGCCGACGGTCCAGAAGGAATGCGGGCAGTCCAACAGGTATAGGCCCCAAATCCGGCAAATCATCTAACGTCTGCGGCAGCTCATCCGATGAGCCGGGACGACGAGCCAGGAGCACATCAAGTGCGTGACGGGCCGTAATCAGAGATAATTCGATAACCGGTTCAATAACTTGTGTTGCTGCCAGATTCTCACGTGCCAACCTGATATCCACAGGCCCGACAAGTCCTTGTCCGTATCGCCGTTCGACAATCTCTAAGGTTTTCTGCAGACTTTCCGTATTCGCCCGTGCTATAGCCAACCGACGTTGAATAGTTGCGATATTAACTCTGGCGTTGATTACAGTAGCAATCATTGAATTAATCAGAACCTGTTCATTTGCCTCGGCTGCGAGTAACTCAGCCCAGGCGGCCCGCTCCGACCGTTTGAGCTTGCCAAACAAATCCAGTATATAAGCTACAGAAATATCCTGTGACCAGGTTGTGCTCATTACAGTGAATCTACGCCCGCCGCCTAAGCCACCGAAGTTGAAGGAGCGTTTACTTCTGTCACGGTTCAGGTTGTAGGAGACATCCGGTAACCGTCGCCCGTGAGTTTCAGCAAGCGATGCTTGGGACTGCAGCACTCTTGCCGCTGCCGCTTTGAGGCTATAGTTGTTTTCCAGGGTCTCACGCACCAGCAGCGCAGTAGTCGGATCACCGAACCGCTCCCACCACCTGTCAACATCAGCAAAGTCGTTAACGTCCTCTTCGTTTGTTCCGGCGTTGAAATAACCATCAGACGTATCTGCTTCGGTTTCGGGCCTGGAATAGTCAGGCCCTACCATACAGCCGCCAAGCGTTATAAAGATCAAAACAACAAACGACCAGAAAATGTAAACTAATTGCTTTTTCATTCTGTTTTTCCCTCAGCATAAGCCCGAATCCCGGCAGCGGAGAATTCAACAATGTGGTCAATCGCTTCAGCCAAATCGAACATTGGCAAACTCGTATCATCATTTTGCTCAAACATAGCTTTTACGCGTATTACATGTATCAGTTGCCCAACGACAGAAAACACCACAAATGGAACCTTTGTTTCTTCCAGACTCGGACAAGCTTTCACCAAAGCTGTCCCCATAGCGGCCAAAGTAGGTGTAATGATGTCATCCAGGAACATATTTGCAGGCAAGTTCTGGTCAATCATTTCCCGGGCCATAAGTTTGCAAAGCCGGCGAGCTCTACTTTCATCTACCAGCGGCCCAATAAATGCTTCTGCGAAGGACCTGAGCAGGTCTTCGAGATGAGGCTTGCCGTCACTTTGAGACATCACCTTGTCGATACTTGCAATGCGGATATCGCGCATCATAATCAGGTGACGGCGCCAAACCTCCTGGTACAACTTCTCTTTCCCGCCAAAATAATAGTTGACGGATGCAATATTGCAATTTGCAGAGGCGGCGATATCGCGAATACTTGCCCCATCAAAGCCACATTCGCAGAAAAGCTCCTCAGCCGAGTGGAGCAATCGGTCCCGAACCCTTCTACTGGTATCGTCGTTAGTTTTGTTATCCTGTGAGACCACCATATTAGAACTCCTAAACGCCCGTTTAATACGATAGTTTAAAACGCATGTTTGAATATATCAAGCATTTTTTTCACTTTTTTTGTAAAAAATTCAAAATGAGATGCGATATACGAAATGCAAGGTGGGAAATGCGATCTGCAAGATAGAATACGAGATACGAATCCTATCTCATAATCCAGCGTTTTCCTTTGTAACTTAAGCCGGCACCAGACCTTAGAGCGGGATCGCCTTTGAAGTCATAATTTAATTCGATGGTTTTTCGCAAATAGACCTTGAGCGGCAATCCGGTCCCGCCCTTTGCCACCGGATGGTTGATGGCAACCGTTTCATTACTCAAACCTGCTATAAATACTTTTATTTTCTTGGCTTTCACATCAAAATCAGGCCATATAACAGCAATATCTTTTGTGTTATCCTCACCCTGAAGTATCCTGTTGCCGGCCTTTGTCAGGTTCTCGAGAAATGGATACCTGTTCTTGTGACGCTTTTGTATTCGCTCAAAAACCGCTGTCGTTACAGCTTTGCCTGCCGGTGTAATTTGAAAGGTATCTGTCATCAAGTCACACTTAGGATAAAAGCTGACATCGTTACCTGTATTGTTGGTAAGTGTTATAATGGTGTACCAGAATCGACTCGGTTGGTTATCAGAGCCCCGGGGTAGAACGATTTGCTGCGGATGAGTAAATTCCATATCCACTGTCCACTGGCCCGGAGCGGGCACGATAGCCGGCTCAGGTGCAGCCAAACAGACACAGGCTATCACCGCA
>SDBS01003682.1_pt1 | contig 15067 bp, 9 predicted proteins | sample 2277091 | NCBI WGS metagenome assembly SDBS01 (sample SAMN10404972, study PRJNA504765) | marine sediment metagenome | isolation source: marine sediment core GS10_PC15, 163 cmbsf | place: Arctic Ocean: Southern Knipovich Ridge | collected 2010 | reverse complement strand
CCGCCTCCTCGATGCCGGCACGTGATCTTGCCGCTGTGGTTGCGCCCGCCGGTCTTGCGCAGCGGACGCAGCAGCGACTTGGTCGGCCTTGCGCAGGTCACTTCCTCCCTGGTGTTCACGGAGCTGTTGCGACGCCCTGCGGAAGTTCGTTTGTAAACCTTGATTCCCATTTTCTCATGTCCCGTCTAGAACAAATCGATCCGATGATCCGGGTGCAGAACGACTACGGCCTTCTTCCAATGTTTGGTGGACCCCCACCTCATGCCAGTGCGGCGGGGCTTGCCCTTGCGAGTGGCTGTCCGAACCTTCAGCACCTTCACGCTGTAGATCTTCTCAATCGCCTGTTTAATCTGCGCCTTGTTGGCCTCCGGGGCCACCTCGAAAGGATAAGCATTACGAGTCTGGCTCTGGTGCGTGCCCTTCTCAGTGATCAGGGGACGGACGATCACGCCGTAGATGTCGTTCTTCATGCCTCTTTCTCCCGAGACATCAATGCCGTCATCGCCTCGGTGGTTACCAGCATCTTCTGCCTGGTGGCCACGTCAAAGGCATTCAGGTCGGCCGTAGCCCTGACCGTCAGGTCCGCAATGTTGCGTGAGCTCAGATACACGTTCCTGTCGGGCTCACGAAGCGTCAGCAGGCACGACCTGTTTATCTTCAGGTTCTTGAGCACCCGGCAGATATCCTTGGTCTTCGGCTCGTCGATTTTCAGGCCGTCAACTACCATAAGATCGTTGCCGATGATTTTCGCCAGGATCGCCGAGTTCAGCGCAGCCCTGCGCATCTTCCGGGGCAGCTTCTTGCGAAAATCCCGGTTCTTCTTGGCGAAGGCAACTCCTCCGCCTCGAAGGATATTCGTCCGCACGTTGCCGCGTCTGGCGTTGCCCGTGCCTTTTTGTCGGAACAGTTTTCGGGTCGAGCCGACCACCATGCCGCGCGACCTCGTCGTGGCAGTGCCTTGGCGCTTGTTGCCGTGATAAATCACTATCGCCTGCTTCAACAGCACCGCGTTAACCCTGCCGCCAAACAACTCCCGGTCAACCTTCAGGGCATCTATCCGCTTGCCGTCCGTATTGTAAACCGGGACTTCCAGCATGATCCGCCGTTGGGCGGGCCTACTCATCAGCCTTCGCCTTATCAGCCTTCGCGTTATCAGTCTTCGCCGTCTTGCTTGCCCGAACAAAGAGCCAGCCGCCGTTGGCACCCGGCAGCGCACCCTTTATGAGTAACAGGTTGTTTTCCTTGTCTATGCTTATCAGCTTCTTATTGCGCGTCGTGCGGCTGACCGAGCCCATGTGCCCAGCCATATGCTTGCCCTTTTTGATCTTCGGTCCCGTGCCCGCGTTAGACGAGTGCGAGCTGATCGAGCCGGGCGCACGATGCTTTCGCTCCACGCCATGGCTGGCGGGCATGCCCTTGAAGCCGTGGCGCTTCATCCCGCCGGCAAAACCTTTGCCCTTTGTGGTGCCCGTCACATCAACGCACGCAATGCTCTCGAATACATCGACCGTGAGCGTCTGGCCTTGCTCGAGGTCCGTGGGGGCCTCAGCGAGTCTGACCTCACGGATGAACTTCTTCGGCTTGCAACCGGCCTTGGCGGCATGGCCGATCTGCGGCTTGGCCGCCCGCTGGGCCTTCACTTCTTCAAGGCCAAGCTGCACCGCATTGTAACCGTCACTCTGGTCGGTCTTGATCTGAAGCACGCTACAGGGACCTGCCTCAACGACGGTGACCGGCTGGAGCAGGCCTTGCTCGTCAAAGACCTGGGTCATGCCGATCTTCTTTCCCAACAATGCCGTAATCATCGCCGGTCCTTTAAGCCTTGATCTTGATGAACACGCCGGCCGGTACCACCAGGCGGTTCAGCGCCTCAACGGTACGAACAGTCGGCTCGTAGATATCGATAATCCGTTTGTGCGTTCGTATTTCGAACTGCTCTCTCGACTTCTTGTCCACGTGCGGGCTTCGAAGCACGGTGTATCGCTCGATGCGTGTCGGCAGCGGAATAGGCCCGCGGACACGGGCACCTGTTCGCTCGGCGTGGTCGACTATTTCCTTGGCCGAGGCGTCCAGAGCCCTGTGGTCATAGGCTTCCATTCGAATGCGTATCTTGTCTTGTACCATCGATTATTTCTCCCAAAGCCGTCTCCGACTTTGGCTAACCTGCAAAGCTGTCTTAGCTTACGGATAGATTGCTCTGTGTCAACGGTTCATCCATCCCTGTTGGTAATTTTCTTATTCATTCATACGTAGCGTAATACTTCCTTAGCTACCTGTGCCGGCATCAGGGCGTACAAATGAGGCTCCATCGTGTGCGTCGCACGTCCCTGCGTCAGGGAGCGAAGCTGGGTCGCGTAACCGAACATCTCCACCAGAGGCGCCTCGATCGAAAGCACCCGATACTTTCCACGATGCGACATCTGCTTGATCGCCGCACGCCTGCGATTCAGGTCACCGGTAACCGCGCCGAGGTATTCTTCCGGCGTCACCACGTTCAGCGACATAATCGGCTCAAGCAACGCCGGATCAGCTTTGCTCACAGCCTCGTTGAATGCCAAAGCGCCAGCCTGCTGGAACGCGATGTCGCTGCTGTCCACCGAGTGGTGCTTGCCATCCAACAGTGTGATCTTGATGTTCAACATGGGATAGCCCGCCAGCGGTCCGCTGCCGGCTGCGTCCCGAACGCCCTGCTCGACCGAACGGACGAACTCCCGGGGGATGGCCCCGCCCTTGGTCTGGTCAACAAAGATGATCGTTTCGTCGTCCGGCCCCGGCCGGCACGGCTCCACCTGTAGTTCGGCCACTCCGAACTGGCCTCGCCCGCCCGTCTGGCGGACAAATCGCCCCACCGCTCTTGCCTCAGACCGGACGGTTTCCTTGTATGCCACAGACGGTTTGCCCACCCGGACGCCCAGGTTCATGTCCCGAACGAGCTTGTTGCGAACGATCTCCAGATGCAGTTCGCCCATGCCGGAAATCGTGGTCTCCCCGGTCTCGGCGTCGTAGCGCCACCGGAAGCTCGGATCCTCCCGGCCCAGTATTTGCATCGCTTCGCCCAGACGCTGCCTGTCGGCGTTCGTCTTGGGCTCGATGGACATCGTGATGACCGGCTCGGGGAATTCCAGCCGCTCCAGGATAACCTGGTTTCGCGTGTCGCAGAGGGTGTCACCGGTGATGCTGGCCTTGAGCCCGACCAGTGCGACGATATCGCCTGCGGTGGCCTCTTCACGCCGTATCCGCTGCTTGGCATGCATCTCCCAAATGCGCGAGACGATCTCTTTCTTGCCCTGGGTGCTGTTGAGTACTCGCGAGCCTGCCTTGACTCGCCCGCTGTAAACCCGAACAAAGTTCAGGTCACCGTGCTGATCGGAGGTGATCTTGAACACAAGTCCCGCAAAGGGCTCGTCAACGTCAGCCTTGCGTTCGATGATCTTGGGGGAAGTGAGGCTCTGATGGCCGACCACGGGCGGCACGTCGAGAGGGCTGGGCAGGTAGGCAACCACGGCCTCCAGCAGCGGCCTGATGCCCATGTGGTTCAGCGCCGAGCCGCAAAGCACCGGATACAACTTGCCCGAAAGTGTGCCCGCGCGGATGGCTGCGTGGATCTCCTCCTCCATGATCTGCTCATCGTGAAGAAACTTGCCCATCAACTTATCGTCAGAATCGGCAACCTTTTCTACCAGGTCATGCCTGGCAGAGGCCACTTGGTCGCGGTACTCGGCGGGGATTTCCGCTTCCCGTAGTGTCGTGGCGATATCGGCTGCATCGTAGAAATACGCCTTGCGCCGGATCAGGTCCATCTGCCCCACGAAGTCATCCCCGCTGCCCATCGGCAACTGCAAGACCACTGGGTTTGCCTCGAGCCGGGAGGCGACCTCGCTGACGGCTCTGGCGAAGTCCGCCCCGACGCGATCGAGCTTGTTGATAAAGCACAGGCGAGGGACACGGTACTTCTCTGCCTGCGCCCAGACCGTTTCGCTCTGGGGCTCAACTCCACCAACGCCGCAGAACACCGCAATCGCGCCGTCCAGAACGCGCAGCGATCTTTCAACTTCGATAGTAAAGTCAACGTGTCCCGGGGTGTCGATGAGGTTTATGGTGCAGGAGCCCCACTTGAACGTAGTAGCCGCCGAAGTTATGGTGATGCCGCGCTGCTGCTCTTCGGTGAGGTAGTCCATAACCGCGGTGCCGTCATGGACCTCGCCTATCTTGTAGGTCCGTCCGGCGAAGTAGAGTATCCGCTCGGTCACCGTGGTCTTACCGGCATCAATGTGAGCCATGATGCCGATGTTCCTAACTTGTTGCAGGTCTATAGCCATTATCCACTTATAACACTGACGCAACTTCAATCCATTGCGCAGAGACATCTCATCCCCCAGGCACATCAGAGGGACGAGCCATTCATCTGCCGGTGGTCCCGGCAGGTGCCGATCTTTGAGGCCTTTGAGTCCCTTAGGGACCCGGCCCGTGAGCAGACCGACCCGGTTGTCCTATCTCAAGCGGACGCCGGTCGCTTAAGAATCATACGACCGAACGCCTTCTCTGAGCCCCGGCCAAAATCAAAACCGGGGTCGCCCGTCCATTGGCGCCACGGAAGAACTACCTTCCGTGCGCTGCGGACGATTCGACCAACACCGTTTTTCCGGCCCGACGATCAGGCCGACAGGTGTATCAATCCATATTTCATTCTACCAGGCGAAGTGAGCGAAGGCCTTGTTGGCCTCGGCCATGCGGTGCACGTTCTCGCGCGTTCGCATGGCGACACCTTCACCCTTGTAAGCGGCTATTAGCTCATTGGCCAGGCGCTGGGCCACGGGCTGTCCACTGGTGGCGCGAACGGCATCCCGTATCCACCGGATGCTCAATGACAGGCGCCTCTTGGAGTTCACTTGCATGGGCACCTGGTAATTCGCCCCGCCCACTCTCTTGGAGCGGACCTCGACCATCGGTTTGACGTTCTCAATAGCCTTTTCGAAGACTTCGAGCGGCTGAGCGTCCTTGATCTTCTGGGCAATGGTGTCCATGGCCTCGTAGAAGACCCGCTGGATGACCGACTTTTTCCCGTCCCACATTATGCTGTTGATGAATTTACTGACCAGCTTACTGCCATATCGCGGGTCGGGGGCTAATTGCCTTGCCGATGCTGTGAACTTTTTGTACGCCATGGTTTACTTTGGCCTCTTGGTCCCGTACTTGCTGCGGCTTTGCCTGCGATGTTCGACGCCAAGTGTGTCCAGGGAGCCGCGGACTATATGATATCGTACGCCGGGCAGGTCGCGCACGCGCCCACCCCGCACCAGCACAATGCTGTGTTCCTGAAGATTGTGGTCGATGCCGGGAATGTAGGCGGTAACCTCTTTCCCGTTGCTCAGTCGCACGCGGGCCACCTTACGCAGCGCCGAGTTCGGCTTCTTCGGCGTGACCGTTTTTACCAGAAGACACACACCTCGCTTCTGCGGGCAGCGATCCAGAGCCACCGTCTTCTTCTTCGCCTTCTGCTTGCGCCTGGGCTTTCGTACCAGTTGGTTAATCGTTGGCATCTGTCAAACCTCTGTTTCCCGCGGGCCTATGCCGCACCCGCGCCAGTCAACTCCGCCCGGTCAGTGCCTGCTGGACCGCCAGGGTGACCTCCGACTCCGTGAGTTTTTCCTCTTCCGCGGCAGTTTCCGCACCTGCGGCCATCTCCGCGAGGTCGACGTTCCGCTTGATCCGCATCCCTATGTACCGGCGGAAGCTTGTACCGGCCGGTATCAAGTGGCCCAGGATTACATTCTCTTTCAGCCCGAGAAGTTCATCGACCATACCGGCAAGCGAGGCCGCCGTGAAGACCTTTGTGCTTTCCTGGAAGCTTGCGGCCGACAGAAAACTCTCGGACTGAAGCGACGCCTTGGTAATGCCAAGCAGCAGCGTCTTCGCCATGGCAGGTTTGGGTCGTCGGGTCTTGGCGATTTTCCCACCGGCGCCCTTAGCTTCCGCGTTGGCCTGCTCTATCTTGTCCTTGGCCACGACCTCGCCCTCGGCTAAACCCGTGTCGCCGGGATCGATGACCTTCAGGGATTGGGTGAGTCGTTTGTTTTCATCGATGAATCGGAACTTGTCGATCATCTCGCCGGGCAGCAGTTTACTGTCACCGACCGACTCGACTTTTACTTTCCGCAACATCTGCGACAGGATCACCTCAATGTGCTTGTCGTTGATTCTCACACCCGAAGCGCGATAGACGCTCTGGACTTCGCTGAGCAGGTAGTGCTGGAGGGCCTCCTCGCCGCGGATGTTAAGGATGTCGTGCAGGACCAGCGGGCCCTCGGTGAGCGCCTGGCCCGCCTCGACATAGTCGCTCGTGTGAACCAGCAGGTGCCGATCGTGCGGCACGTGGTGCTCGCGCACCATGTCCGACTCGCTCGTGACGGTAATGGTCATTTTGCCGCGGCGCTTGTCCGTGCGCAGTTCCACTCTCCCGGATATCTCGGCCATGGCCGCAGGTTCCTTGGGCTGGCGGGCCTCAAAAATCTCCGTCACGCGCGGCAGCCCGGCCGTGATGTCCTGGGTTCCACCCGCCTCTCGCGGCTGGTGGGCAAGCAGGTGCCCCGGTTTAACGGACTGGCCTTCCACCACCTCGATCCTGGCCTTTGCCGGCAGATAGTGGAAGTCGAGGACATTGTTGCTTTTGTCCTCGATCACGATACGCGGATGCATCTCACCCTTGTGCTCGATGACAACGTATCGTTTGGCCTTTTTCTCGGATTCGGCGCGAACCGTTTCTCCCTCTTCGACGTCCTGGAACTTCACGGTACCGCTGGCCTCGGCGAGAATCGGCATGCGGTGGGGGTCCCACCAGACCAAGCATTGGCCGGGCTTTACCTTCTGTCCATCTGCTACAACTATGTGTGATCCATACTGGACCTTGTACTTTTCCAGTTCCCGTTCTTTGTCGTCCAAGATCCAGATTTCACCATTACGCTTGAGCGCAAGCCATCTGGTACGAGCGCCCATCTTGCCCTCCTTGTCCTGGGCCCGACTCCTGGCCCTCCCGGTAGCAGACTCCATGGCCGTCTTGCCGACCGATCCGCTCTCTTTCACAGCGTTCAGCTCGTGGTATTTGATTGTCCCGCGCGCGGTGGCGAGGGTCTCGGACTCCACCACTGCGCGGGTGGCAACCCCGCCGGTGTGGAACGTCCGCATGGTAAGCTGCGTACCCGGTTCGCCGATGGACTGGGCCGCAATGATACCCACCGCCATGCCTTCCTCGACCAGGCCCTGCGTGGACAGGTCCAGCCCGTAGCACTTGGCACAGATACCCAGAGAAACTTCGCAGGTAAGCGGACTTCGTACACGGATGCTCTCCATGCCGAGCTGCTCGATCTGAATGGCCTTCTCCTCGGTGATGACCTCGCTCTCCTTGACGATCATCTCATCAGTGATCGGGTTGATGATGTTTTCCCTGGCCACCCGACCGAGGATAACCTCACGCAGTGGCACATCCACCTGCTCGCCCTTGTAGGTGGCGCTCTTGGGGATGCCTCTTCGAGTGCCGCAGTCTATCGCGGTGATGACCACGTTCTGGGCCACGTCAGCCAGCTTGCGCGTCAGGTAACCGGAATCAGCCGTCTTCAGGGCGGTGTCGGCCAGGCCCTTCCGCGCGCCGTGCGTCGAACCGAAGTACTCCAGCACCGTCAGGCCTTCCCGGAAATTGGCCTTGATTGGCGTTTCGATGATTTCACCGGACGGTTTGGTCATCAGCCCGCGCATTCCGGCGAGCTGACGGATCTGGTCGATATTGCCGCGGGCGTTGGAATGGAACATCAGCCAGATCGGGTTGAGGTAGTTGGGGTCGTCATCGCGCCGGTCGTGCTCCAGGGCATGCACCAGGCTTTTGGTGACCTCCTCGCGGGCGTGAATCCAGACGTCCACGATCTGGTTGTACCTCTCACCCTCTGTGATGGTGTCGGCCTGATAATCCCTTTCGATCAAATCGACCTGCTTCTGGGCATTATCCAGGATGCTCGCCTTTTCCTTGGGGATCGTCACGTCGGTGATGCCGAACGACAGGCCCGCCAGCGTCGAGTACTTGAAGCCCAAGTCCTTCGTGTCATCCAGAAGATCGAGCGTTGCGGCCCGTCCGACAACCTGGAAGCAGTCGCTGATGACGCGGTTTGCGCCCTCTTGCCCGAGCGGGTAGTTGTAGAAGCCCATGCCTTCCGGGAGGATATCGTTGAATATGCACCGTCCGGCGCTGGTCAGCACGCGGCCGTTTTCGGTCTTGTGCGTTTCCTCCGCTTCGATGACTTGGCGACCTTTGCCTATGCGGACAATTATCTTGGCGTGCATGCCGATCCGCCCCAGTTCGCTTGCGGTGATTGCCTCGTAAGGATTGGCGAAGACCGGATACGTGTTGCCGTCGGGATGGGGGATCTTCTTGACGGCCGGATGGACGAACTCCCTGCCGTGCTCGGACGTCAGGTAGTACATTCCCAGCACGATATCCTGCATTGGCATTGTGTTGGGCGAGCCGTTTGCGGGCGAGAAGATATTGTTCGTCGAGAGCATCAGCACGTGGGCCTCAGCCTGTGCCTCCACGCTGAGCGGCAGGTGCACGGCCATCTGGTCGCCGTCGAAGTCGGCGTTGAAGCCCTTGCAGACCAGCGGATGGATCTTGATGGCGTTACCCTCGATCAGCACCGGCTCGAACGCCTGGATGCCCATGCGGTGAAGCGTCGGGGCGCGGTTCAGCAGCACCGGATGCTGGTAGATGACCTCCTCCAGGATGTCCCAGATTTCCCTTTCGCGCCGCTCCAGCATCCTCTTGGCGGACTTGATCGTATCGGCAAGACCGCGATCCTTGAGCTTGCGGATGATGAACGGCTGATACAACTCCAACGCAATCTTCTTGGGCAGCCCGCACTGATGAAGGTGCAGCTCCGGGCCGATCACTATCACCGACCGGGCTGAGTAGTCCACACGCTTGCCCAACAGGTTCTCACGGAAACGCCCCTGCTTGCCCTTGATCATGTCGGTCAGGCTCTTGAGGGGACGATTGGCGGTGCCCTGCACAGGCCTGCGGCACCGGCCATTGTCGAACAACGCATCCACCGCCTGCTGGAGCATCCGTTTTTCGTTGCGGATGATGACCTCCGGGGCATTGAGGTCCATGAGCTTCTTGAGGCGGTTGTTGCGGTTGATGATCCTTCGGTACAGGTCGTTCAGATCGCTCGTGGCGAAGTTGCCGCTTTCGAGCAGCACCAGCGGGCGAAGGTCCGGCGGGATCACCGGGATCACTTCCATCACCACCCACTCCGCATGGTTGCCGGATAAGCGGATGTCCTCGACGAGCTTCAGGCGCTTGGACAGGTCCTTGGTCTTCTGCTTGGAGGAGGTTTTCTCGAGATTCTCGCGGATAAGCGCTGCCTCCTCGTTCAGATCGAGCTTCTGAAGCACGGTCTTGATGGCGTCGGCGCCCATTTCAGCCTTGAAGTCCTGGCCGTACTGTTCGCAGGCAAGGCGATATTCATCTTCGACCATCACCTGCTTGTATTTAAGCGGTGTCTGGCCCGGGTCCGTCACCACGTACTCCTGGAAGAGAATGATCTTTTCCAGGCTGGAGGTCTTCATGGCCAGCAGCGTTCCCAGCCGGCTGGGCAGAGCCTTGAAGTACCAGATGTGGACGATCGGGGCGGCCAGGTTGATGTGCCCCATGCGCTTTCGCCGCACGCGCGAGTGGGTGACCTTTACGCCGCAGCGGTCGCATATGATGCCCTTGTGCTTGGTGCCCTTGTACTTGCCGCAGGCACACTCCCAGTCCCGCTCCGGACCGAAAATACGCTCGCAGAACAGCCCGTCTTTTTCCGGGCGATACGTGCGATAGTTTATCGTCTCCGGTTTCTTCACCTCCCCGAACGACCAACTGCGGATGTCGTTCGGCGAAGCCAGGCGGATCTGCACCGACCCATAGTCGTTGATCCGGTCGTAAACGCTCTCTGCCATTTCTTGTCGCTCCCTGGTAACGGAACTCCGACGATGTTTCTTCATCCCGGAGTCAACCCGGCTTCGTCCCCTAGGGACTACGCCGTGGCGAGCCAGTTAACGAGTTAACGAATTAACGAGTTAACCAACTAAAGCAGTCTCTTTTTCTCAAGCTGTATGTTCAGGCCCAGGCCCCTCAGCTCGTTGCACAGCACGTCGAAACTCACCGGCGTGCCCGCCTCCAGCGTGTTGGTGCCCTTGACCATCGATTCGTATATCTTAGTCCTGCCTTCGACGTCGTCGCTCTTCACGGTGAGCAGTTCCTGGAGAGCATAGCTGGCGCCGTATGCCTCCAGCCCCCAGACTTCCATCTCGCCGAACCGCTGCCCGCCGGTGCGGGCCTTGCCCCCGAGAGGCTGCTGCGTGATCAACGAGTACGGGCCTGTCGCGCGGGCGTGGATCTTCTCGTCCACCAGGTGGTGAAGCTTGTTCATGTAAATGTAACCCACGGTCACCTTCTGCTCCATCGGCTCGCCTGTCCGCCCATCGTACAGCGCGACCTTGCCGTCCTCCGGCATCTCCACCAGCAGCTCGCGCGTGTTCCCTGCCTGCTGCACGGCGCCGATGTTCTCCTTGCGCTCGCGGACAAGCTCGTTTGCCTCTCGGATGGCGTCGAATATCTCAGCTTCGCCGGCCCCGTCGAAGACGGGGGTGACGGCCTGGAAGCCGAGCACCGCCGCAGCCCAGCCGAGATGCGTCTCGAGGATCTGGCCCAGGTTCATCCTCCCGGGCACGCCCAGCGGGTTCAGCACGATGTCGATGGGGATCCCGTCTTCGAGGAAGGGCATGTCCTCTTCCGGCAGGATGCGGGCGATCACGCCCTTGTTGCCGTGCCGACCGGCCATCTTGTCACCGACGCCCAGTTTGCGCTTTGTCGCCACCGTGACCTTGACCATCTCGAGCACACCGCTGGGAAGCTCGTCCCCTCGCTTCATGTGCTCGAGCTTCCGCTGCATTTCGGTTTCGGTTTCCTGGATCAACGGCCAGTACTTATGGTAGATGGCCTCGGCCTGTTGCTGCACCGCCCGCCTGCCGGACTTGATCCACCTCAATTTGAAGCCTTCAATCTGCTCGATGATGACCTCGGCCCGATCGCTCTGCCCGACTTTCTGGCGGCTCGATGGATCGACCATTTCGGTTCCGGTGACCTGGTTGATTTCGGACGCCATCACCCGGAAGATGGTAATCTTCCGCTTGTTCATCTCAGTGCGGTACTGCCTTATCTCACGGTTGATTTCTTTCTTGCGATCGTCGCCGAGGTGCATGCGCCGGCTGAAGCGCTTGGCTTGGATCACCACGCCCTCCTCGCCGGCCGGCAGCTCCAGTGAATCGTTCTTCACGTCTTCCCCCGCCCGGCCGAATATCGCATGCAGCAGCTTCTCTTCCGGAGACAGTTCGCTCTTGGACTTGGGCGCGACCTTGCCGACGAGGATGTCACCCGGCCCCACCTTAGTGCCGGGACAGACGATCCCGCTGGCGTCGAGGTTGCGCAGGGCCCGCTCGGAGACATTGGGGATATCCCGCGTGAACTCCTCGCGTCCCAGTTTGGTTTCCCGGACTTCCACCTCGTAATTCTCCAGGTGCACGGAGGTGAAAGCGTCGCCCTTGACGAGGCGTTCGGAGATAAGGATGGCATCCTCGAAGTTGTAGCCGTCGAAAGGCATGAAGGCGACCAGGACGTTGCGGCCCAGGGCCAGTTCGCCTTTGTAGCAGGCCGACCCATCCGCAATGATCTGTCCCTTCTTTACTCTCTGGCCTTCGTGGACCAGGGGCTTTTGGTTCAGGCAGGCCCGTTCGTTGAGCTTGCCGAACTTCCGCAGCAGGTGCTCATCGGTGCCGTCGATGACGATCTTGACTGCGTCGACATAGGTCACCGCGCCGCTCTTGCGGGCCTTGACGACCATACCGGAGTTTTCGGCCACGGCCCGCTCCATGCCGGTTGCCACAATGGGTGGCTCAGTGCGCAGCAGCGGCACGGCCTGTCGCTGCATGTTCGAGCCCATCAGCGCCCTGTTGGCGTCATCATGCTCAAGGAACGGAATGAGCGAGGCAGACACGCCGACCGTCTGCTTCGGGGAGATGTCCACGTAATCGACTTCCTCTCCGCCGACCAGGACGACCTCTCCCCTGGCCCGGGCCAGGACGTGCTCTTTCGAGATCCGGACCTGATCGCCGTGAGAGTCCTTTTCCAGCACATCCGGCGGGCCAAGGACCGCAATCATTTCCTCGTCGGCCCGCAGGTGGACCACCTCTCCGGCGGCCCGTCCGCGTATGACCCTGCGATAAGGGGTCGTCAGGAAACCGTACTCGTCTATCCCGGCGTAGATGCCCAGCGAACTGATAAGCCCGATGTTGTTGCCCTCGGGTGTCTCGATCGGGCAGATTCGCCCGTAGTGCGAAATGTGCACGTCGCGCACCTCGAAACCCGCACGTTTGCGGTTCAGCCCGCCCGGACCCAGCGCCGAAAGACGACGCTCGTGAGTCAATTGGGCCAGAGGGTTCTGCTGGTCCACCACCTGGCTCAACTCGCCCCGGCCGAAGAAAAATTCAATGCTCGACGAAACGCTCTTGGAGTTTATCAACTCCGAAATCTTCGTCATCTCCTGCGCATCCTTCAGGCTCATGCGCTCCTGCACGGTGCGTCGCAGCTTCAGCAGGCCCTTGCGAATTTGATCGGAGGCCAGTTCGTCGATGGTGCGAAGCCGCCTGTTGCCAAGGTGGTCGATGTCGTCAACCGTGCCCTCGCCTCTGCGCAACTTGAGCATGTACTTCAGCGTGTTCAGGAAGTCCTCCGAGCGAATGGTCATTACCGATTCCGGCACGTTCTGGTTGAACTTGCGGTTTGCGCGGAACCGCCCGACCTTGCCAAGCCGGTAGCGGTTCTCGTCGTAGAACTTCTCGTTGAACAGCGTCTTGGCCTTATCCAGCTTGGACGGGTTGCCCGGTCGCAATCGCAGATAAAGCCGCAACAGGGCCTCATCGTGGCTGTCGGCGGCGTCTTCGGCCAGCGTGTTCAGGATCAGCGGATCGGAGACCCTCTCGACCGCCTCAAGCTCACTCTTCCCCTGCGCACGCCGCAAAGCTCTCTGCATATAATCCTCAAAAACGACGTCTTGCCAAATATTCCAGCGGAGGCCGCTACCTTCTACGTCGGTCGCGCCCCAATGCTGCTTCAGCCTGTCGGAAACGGTCTGCTCCACTGCAACTCCCACATATACGGGAGTCGGGGGGTTCCCTCTTTCCCTGAAAATGTAGATCCCGGGTTTCTTTGAGGCTCCCTTTGCCCCCACAATCCAGGACCCGGACCTGGGCTTCGCAAGCGACATCAACTCATCGAAATGCCGCACGAGCTTTTCAGGGGCCGATTCCTTCCAGACGCGCCGTATCTTGTCCGCGGCGTCCTTCGGGAAGCTGCGGTTGAAGTATGGGCCAACATCCCCGGCGGGATTCGTATCGTCGGGGAATTCGATCATTACGCGATCTTGGAGAAAGCCCAGCAGAAGCTTCAGATCAGAATCGCCTTTCTTTAGTTCCCTGGGCTTCAGGTTCTCTCTGAGAACGGCCACGCTCGCAGCGATCTCCTTCGGAGTCATCCTGAGCCTGAGCGCCACACACTCCAAGCGCGTCTCCATCCATTCGGTGATAGCAGCTTCCGCCTGGGGGTTTTCCTTTACTTGCTCTCTTTTACGCGGGACACCGCTCTCGCCTGAACTACACGCGACGATCCTGGTCAGGGCTTCTCCAATCTGGCCTCCGGCAGGGACGATTTCCTCGCCGGTCTCGGTATCGACGAAGGCCTCCACCAAATACATCTGCGGGCGCAGCTTGTTGATCGGCAGGACCGTGGTCTCGTGAAACTCCCGGATAATCTGGGCGGTCGTCCCGAAACGCTCGTCCATTGCGCGAAGGAATGTGGTGGTGGGTATCTTGCTTGACTGGTCTATCCGTATGGTCAATACGTCCTTCTTGGTGACCACCAGTTCGATCCAGCTCCCGCGTTCGGGGATGATTCTGGCCCCGTGCAGGGGCCGGTCGGTCTCCTTGGTCTCAACGGTGAAGTCTACCCCCGGCGAGCGGTGAAGCTGCGAGACAATAACTCGCTCGGCCCCGTTGATGATGAACTCCCCGCCGCCGATCATTATCGGGATCTCGCCGATGTAGATACTTTCCTCAATGACGTCCTTGGAGTCCTTTCGGCTCAGCCGGCACCGGATGCGGAACGGCATGCCGTAGGTCAGTCGCAGGTCACGGCATTCCTGCGGGGTGTACCTCGGCTTGCCCAGTTCGTAATAGAGGTACTCCATATTCGCCTGCTCGTCGTAGCTGACGATCGGGAATACCTCCCGCAGCAGCGACTCCAAACCTATGTTCTTCCGGCGCGCAGGCTCCACGTCCTGCTGAAGGAACCGCGCGTAACTCTTCACCTGAATGTCATTCAGGTTTGGAATCGGCGCCGAGTCACCAACCTTCGAAAAGTTCCTGACTTCCTCGTATACCAGCATTTAGCAATCCTCTTATCGTTGACTCGTTAACTCCTACCTCCCTGGCCAGCGCCAACTGGGCAGGCAGGGGTTAACTCGTCAATTCATATACCGCCTCAAGCGTTTCATTCCCGCTCGCATGCTCAACCAACTGCCAAGGCTACTTAATCTGGACGGCGGCGCCGGCTTCTTCCAACCGACTCTTGGCCTCGTCGGCCTCTGCCTTGGCCACACCTTCCTTGACCGCCTTGGGCGCGCCTTCGACCAGGTCCTTGGCCTCCTTGAGACCAAGGTTCGTCAGTGCCCTGACGGCCTTGATTACCTGGATCTTCTTGTCGCCGATGGCGGTCAGAACAACATCGAAGGCCACCTGCTCTTCCTCGTCGGCACCTTCAGAAGCGCCAGCAGCCGGACCGGCCATCATCACGGCCCCACCGGCGGCCGGCTCGATGCCGTGTTCCTCTTTCAGGTAGTCCGCAAGATCCACCGCCTGCTTCAGCGTCAGCTCAACAATCTTGTCGCCAAGCTTCTTGATATCGGCCGAAATCTTCTTCTTGTCCAGCCGG
>SDBS01003681.1_pt1 | contig 15070 bp, 32 predicted proteins | sample 2277091 | NCBI WGS metagenome assembly SDBS01 (sample SAMN10404972, study PRJNA504765) | marine sediment metagenome | isolation source: marine sediment core GS10_PC15, 163 cmbsf | place: Arctic Ocean: Southern Knipovich Ridge | collected 2010 | reverse complement strand
TTTTTATTTTTTTTTTTTATATTGCCTCTATTATACCTATCCCTTTAATTTGATGTTATTATTTTTCCACCTTAATTTTTCCGTTTTTAACTCTTAATCCTCCTATCTTTCAAACTTATATTCTTGTAAGCACAAAAAATCAAATAGATTTTTTGGGCCCCAGAAAATCTCCGAGATTTTCTTTGGATTAGTAACATTAATTATTACTTTTGTTTATTATTTAATTTTTTAGTCTTATCTTCCTTAGTTTTCTTCTCTTTTTTCTCAACTGCAATCTCCCCACCAGCCTTCTCAATCTTCTCTTTCGCACTCTTGCTAAAACTTTTTGCTTTAATAATAAATTTCCTGCTAATTTCACCACCCCCAAGAATTTTATATTCTTTTAAATCAATCTCTCCTTCTTTAAATTTTTCCTCAATATCATGAAGATTAATTACTTTTTGTTTTTTCTTAGCTGTTCTTTTGCTTGTAATTCCTTGTTTGCCAAAATATTTGTTTCCATATAGTCTTATAACAAGGCTTTTTTTCTGGTCTGCTCTTTTTCCAGTTCCAGCCATCCCCTTACCTCCACGATGCCCGCTTCCTTTATGTTTTTTTCTTGCACCCCAGCCATAAGTAGTTGTTCCATGAATTTTCTTTGATTTTTTTGTTTTTTTGAGTTTTATTGGCATTTTTATTCTTATAATATTTCAAATTATATCTTACAAATTATTAAGTTTGGCAATGAGTGTGGGTAACTTAATCCTCTTATCTCTCGAGCGTTTATTCTTGTAAGATATTGATATTATTATTTAATTATCTCCCATCACAACATCCTCTCAATTAATTTATTTATATCTTTTTTATTATCACCTAAAACTCCTCTTGGATACTGCAATTTGCTTTTAATCCCTTTACGAGGAGGATGTAATCTAAAAAAGGGTTTTAATTTACCCTCTGCATTCTTTCTTCCACGAGCCTTCACTAATCTATCATGAGTTTCTTTATCAATCTCACCATAAGCAACATAATACTTTACTTTTTTTAACATTCCCAAAATATCTTTTGTTGGTTTTACAATCACGCACACATATTTTCTTCTTAATCTTAATCTATAAAGAGTATCAGCTATATCTTTACTAACTTTTACCATTCCTGCAATTCTAATTATTGCTATTTTGCCTTCTTTAGTTTCAATTTTTTTTTCTTGTTGTTTTTCCATATTATTCTTGTAAAGTTATAGATATTTTGAGTTAATAATATTCTCATTATTTTAGATTTTTATCTCTATTATTCTTATTTTCCAACCTCTTATTTCTTGCCTTTTTATGCTCAAATTGATTCTTCAGGAAATCCAAGTTTTATTAATTCTTTTTTAACTTTCTTGGAATGGTCGCCTTGGAGTTCAATTGTATTTTCTTTTACTGTTCCTCCGCAGGCTAATCCCTGTTTAAGACTTTTTGCAATAGATTTCAAGTCCACATCTTGAAACCCAGAGATAACTGTTATTAATTTTCCAAACCTTTTCTTCTCAGTTCGGATGTGTATTCTCTGCTCTGTTTTTGCTATTTCTTCACAAACACAAGCTTGTAAAGGCAATCCACATTTCGGACATATATCCATTGTTTATTTTTGTCCAACAGATTTATTTAGTCTGTTGAATGTGAGTAATCTTGCAATTGCCTTTTTAATTTCTTTTGTTTTTATTTTTCCTGATTTGCTTGCTACTTTATTTTTAATTATTTCCATTTTCAAATCTTTAAGTTTTTCCTGTCTTTCTTTTTCAGATATTTTTGAAATATCTTTTGCTTTTAATATTGCCATATTCACTTTATCTTATTTTTTAGTAATGTTTAAATTTTTTAAGTTATGCTGTGAGTAGCTTAAGCTCTATTCTTCATAGCTTAATATTTGTAGGTTATTAGTATTATTATTAATATTATTTACTTTTTATTTTTTTAGTTTTCTTTTTAGGTTTTTTCTCTTCCTTTTCCTCTTCTTTAGGAAAAGAATTTATTTGAGCTAATCCTTGCTCATTAATTTCAATTTTATCATAAATTTTTGCATCTGGTCTCATTATCGCAACTTTTACCCCTATTATCCCGGTTTTTGTAAGAGCAGTTGTTTCTGCTCTGTCAACTTCTTTTCTTGGCTCTCCTGCTTTTTTTAAATAACCTTCTGCAAATCTCCAGGGCCTAGCTCTTTCACTAGGAAGTTTTCCACTTATTCTTATTTCACATCCTAATGCTCCTGCATCCATTATTTCTTGTAATTTCCTATATCCAATTACTTTGAATTTTAAATTACCCATCCTTTCTAATGCCATTGCAAGCTCATCTGCAACTAATTGAGCATCAAACAAAGGATTTTCAATTTCCTTAATTTCAATATGAGGATTTTCAAGTTTAAATTTGTTTTTTAAAATCTCAGTTAATTCTCTTATTTTTTCTCCTCCTCGCCCAATAACAAGCCCGGGCCTGCTTGTTGAAATAATTATTTTCTCGCCAACAGGAGTATATTCAATATCTAATTTACTAATTTTGCCTTTACCCAAATCTTTTTTAATATACTCTTTTATTCCAAATTCCTGCTTCTTAAACTGAGTAAACTTTTTTTCGTCCATTTTTATTTTTTAACCCAATTCCTTAACTTCCTCTACATTTATTACAAGAGCCCCATTTGCTGGTTCTCCTTTATTTTCTTTTAATGATTTTACAAAATTTAACCATTTCCCAGAATCATAATATTCTGCTTTTCCATTAATTCTCCAACCTTTTTCACCTTCCCAAAAAATTAAACATACATTTGGATTATTTTTTATATTTTCAATAGTAGTTTTCATATAATTATTAGTGATTATTATTTTTCCCCCTTTAATTTTAGCATACATTATTGGGGTATTGTGAGGATTTCTTTTACTATTTATAGTAGCTACTGCTATTATTGCTTTTTCTATGTTGTCTTTGATATCATTTATATCCATCCTACATCTCCATAGTCTTCCCCAAAGCATTCATACATGCCTTAGCTAAATTTATTGTTGTTCTGATTTTTCCATTAGTAACACTATAAACATCTTTAATGCCTGCTAATTTTAATATTTTCTTGCATTCATCTCCAATAACTAATCCAGTTCCCTGAGCAGCAGGAATTAATTTAACTCTGCAGCTTCCTGCTTTCCCTTCAACAATAAATGGGACAGTATGTTCTTCACCACACGTACAGTCAAAACTTCCACACCCCCCTTTAATTTTCATAATAGCAAGTTTTGCTTTTCTTAATGCTTTAGCTCGGGCAGGCAAGGTTTCTTTTGCCTTGCCAGAACCTAATCCAACATAACCCCTTTCATTTCCAACAACAATCATACTTGCAAAAGTAGGAACATTCCCTTCTGCAGTTTTTTTCTGTGTTTGCCTCCAAGCCCTCCTCTTGCCTCCTCCAAATTTTCCTTTTGCCTGCCCTATATTAAGAATATCTGATTTTAACTCTAATAAACTATCAACAATCTCTGATTCAAGAATCTTATTTTTCAAAGCCTCATCTATGTTTTTAATTTTCTTATCTTTTACAAGCCTGCCTAATTTTGTCCTGGGCTTCCATTTCTCCAGCTGTTCTGCTTGTTGTTTTTTTATTCTTTCTTCTCTTATCTTTTCTCTTTCTTCTTTGCTTATCTTAGGCCGATTAAATCTTCTTTCCATTTTTATTATTTTCTTTTTATCTATATTCTTACAAATTATTAAGCTCGATTATGAGTTAGCTTGTTCTCTTTTATTTACTTAATCCCTCCTCTCTCAAACTTATATTCTTGTAAAGTTATAGATATTTAATTATTCCTTTTGAATTGCCTCCTTAATTTTATCAAAACCTTCAATTTGTTTAATCCTGTCTTCAGAAGGAAGAATTTTTTCATCATAATTAATTTCAATCCCTGAATCTGCTACTCCTTTAACAACAGCATATATTCTTGAGCCCTTTGTACTTGGTATTAGCCCGCTGTCTAAAATAACTTTCTTAATATCTTTCATTTTCCTTCCAAGCAATAACCCACCCAAATAACAAGCTGCTACTGATTTTAAACTTCCTTTCTTGCTTTCAGGCCATTCATATTTTAGCAATTCTTTTGTATTAACACAATATAAAACCCTGTCCTGAGCATGCTTGCTCTCAATTATCTGCAGTATAATATACTTATTAGTTTTTCTAATAACCAGTCTTGGACAATTACTTTTAAGTAAAATTAATCTTTTCCTGTAATTTGTTTTTCCTTCTCTTCTGCGTTTTTTATCTAGTTTCATTTTGTTTTTTCCACCAAAATACATTTATTATTTACACATTTAACTGTAGTTTTTTCTAGAATCCAAGGGCATGGTTCACATTGTTGAATTCTTTTAAATATACAATAATCATATTTTATAAATTTCTTATTTAATGCTTCATAACAACAACAAGTTCGCCGAATATAACAATCAGAATCTTCTTCACAATAATCTTTCTCTTCTTCTGAGTTTCCTATTTGGATATATATAATAACAAAAATTATCAATACCAATATTAATAAAATAACCCATGTTTTTGCATTAAAGTTTATTTTCATTTTTTCTCCTTTGTTTTCTTTTCTTTAGCTTTTTTAATTTTCTTCTTAACTTTTTTAGGTTTTGTTGCCTCAGCTTTAATCTCTTCTTTAGCAAGTTGAATTTTTTCAATGTTTTCCAAATACTCCTTCAGATGAGCCTTGCTTTTAAAAGCCCTCATTCTTATTTTTTTTCTTAATTCTCGATATAATTCTCTATTTATTTGCCCCTGGTTTTTTAATCCTTTCAAATATGCTCTTAATTTTCTGGTTATTTTAACATAAGTTTGTTTTCTTTTGTTAACTTTCTTTTTGATTTTTCCAGGCCCTCTTTTGGTTTTTCTTTTCTTTACTTTTCTTCTTCCTTTTACTGGTTTTATTGAAATAATCCCTTCCTTATACAAGTCTTTTATGTCTTGCTTTGTAATTGCTTCTTTAATTTCCGGAAGCTTGTCGCTGGCAAAACAAATCCTGTTTTTCCCAACTTTCAATACTTTTGCTGCCAATTGTTTTTTCTTTCTAAGGTTCATTTTTCTTTATATTTTTATTTATCTATAATCTTACAAAATATTAAGTTCTATGGGTGAGTTGATTTAGCAAACTTAAGCTCCTCATCTCTCGAACTATTATCTTTGTAAAGTTATAAGTATTTATTTAATTATTTCTTCTCCTCCACATTTTCTTTAACATTACTCTCATGCTTAACAGCCTCTTCTTTTGTTTCAGTTTCTTTTTTCTCCCTCTCCATCTTTTCTTCCTTTTTTTCTTTTTTTCTTTTCTTTCCCTTTTCTTTTTTTTCCTGTCTCGCCTCTCTTTTCTCTTTTGCTTTTTTTGATTTATCCTCAATTTCTTTTAGAAATTTTTCAGGATTCAAATTTAATAATTTAATTTTTCCTTTTTGAGCTTGTTCTGCAATCTCTATTTTTTTCTTATCACCAATTTTAGCAATAATTGCTATTTCTTTTTCCTTCAAGTTTTTTAAATCATCTAAATTATAAATCATAACAGGCTTTAATCCTTTAATCAATCCTCTTTTTTTCTTTTCACTTCTAAATCCAATAGAAATTCTTACAGGATGCCCTTTCATTTTTAATCTGATTTTGCTGTCTACGCCTTTGGCTTTCCTGTATTTTTGTTTCTTTTTTCTTCTCCTGCCTAATTTTGAATAATTTCTCCAAACCTGCCTTAAAAATTTTTTCTTCATTTTTTATCTAATTTTCCATTTAATTTTTCATACCTTGGGTGCCCCCTTGGGATAATATTTTTAGTTACATATACCAACCCTCCATTAATATTCTCATAAGTTTTTTCTATTAACTCTCCGTTATCTCCTTTAGATATTGAACAAATATATCTTCCGATAATTCTATTTATCATTTCTTTATCAGTTAATTGTGATGTAAGTTGTTGAGTTTCCATTATAAAAACACTCTCCCTGGTTTTTCAATTATATAAATGCCATCTTGATAAATTCTTCTGTCCTTGTTTCTTACATGTGTTCCTTTTTCAATATTTCCAGCACACTGCCCTGCTTTTTCTATATCTGATGACTCAATTTCAATAATGTCTTTATCAACTTTAACATCAACCCCTGAAATTAATTTTATTCTTCTATCTGTTTTTTCTCCTAAAAAGTTTTTAACAACTAATTCCTTTTTTTCTTTATCAACAGAAACATTAATTGGAAAGTGAACAGACACAATCTGCAATTTGTATTTGAATTTTTCACTCAAGCCTTTGACCATATTATTAAAATGCGCCTTCATAGTTCCGAAAATTTTCTTTTTTGTTTTGGTGGCTTTTTTAGCTTCAAGGATTAATTTGCCCCCCTCTATTTTAACATCAATAAAAGCATTTAATTTCCTTTTAAGCTCATCACTATCTTTTTTCATAATTAATTCATCATTTTCAATACTTGCTGAAATTCCTGAGGGAATTTCAATTTCTTGTTTTAAATTAGGTCTTTCTGCCATTTTATTCTCCATCATAAAGTTCTTTATTTAATAAAGGATATAATGCCATTATAATTCCAGCTTTTGTAAAATCTTTTCTAGAATATTTATTATGGGCTAAGACCCCTACTATTCCCTGTTTTTGATTGAGATTTTCTTCATTAAGTAGCCCATCAAATATTTTCCCTGTTTCTAATTCTTCTTGAAAAATTCTTTTTATAACAAATTTAGGATATTCAAATCCAGGGCTAAGACCAACTCCTACAATTTCTTTTCCATCATAGATTGCACAACAACAAACATTCAAATAATTAGTTAAAGAACCTTCTACTGGAAATATTCCTGATTCCAACCCAATTCCATAATCACAATTATTAAAACAATTAATTGCTCTATTTTTTGCTCCTTTTAACATCTCATTTAAACTTTTAGGTTGAGGACTAACTCCGCTATTTACACTAAAGCCTTCTACATTAACATTATCAAAAAACAAACTAAATGCTTCCTTTACAGCTTCTATCTTTACAGGATTTTTTGAACCAATATTAATTTTCATTTTATATTTTATTATCTATAATCTCTAAATTTATTAAGTTACGCAGATGAGTAGCACTTAAGCCGCTCATCTCTCGGGCGTTTATTCTTGTAAGATTAGTAATATATTTTCTTATTTTCATTTTAAACCTCAACCCCAAATTTTTTTAAATCATTGATTAGTTGTTTATTATTCTTAAATAAAATTGTTTTCATGCCTAATTTCTCTGCAGGAGGAATATTTTTTTCTAAATCATCTATATAAACACATTCTTCTGGTTTTACTTCAAGTTTCTCTACTGTTTCTTTAAATATCCTAATGTCTGGCTTTGCTATTTTAGAGGTATAAGATGTTACAATTACATCAAAAACCTCTTTGAAATTCTTTTCTTTAATGATTTCCCCTAACCAATCCTCTATTTGATTGGATAATAAAGCTACTTTGTAGTTTTTCTTTAATCTTTTTACTAACTCAAAAACATCTTGTCTAAATCCCATATATTTCATGATTTTTGCTCTTACAATCTCTGTATCTATTTTTAAAAAGTTAGCTAATCTTTTCCAGAATAACTTAGAATTAACCCTATTTATGCTTGCTTTAAACCAGTTCTCACTAATCATCTTTCTAAACTTTTTGAGATCTTTGTTTAATTTAATAGCCCATTTTTCACAAAAAGGGTAAATTCTACCATGTAATGAAATAACTCCACCGTAATCAAAAATGATAGCTTTTATTTCCTGTTTCTCTTGTCTATTTTCCATCCTAAAACACATACGCTATCAAGCACCCTCCCATATTTTTTTCTTCAGCATCTTTATGAACCATCAATCCTTTGTTAGTTGAAATAATCAAAATTCCAAAATCTTTTGCAGGCAAAAATCTTCTAACATACTTGTTAATATTTTTAGCAGGAACAGTATATCTTGGTTTAATTGCCTTAATTTCATTTAGATTTTTTAATTCAATCTTAACTTCGTTTCCGTCTGCTGCATAATCTAAATAACCCCTTTCTTTTGCTATGTCTAATACATTTCTCAATAACTTTGAATTCCTATCTACAACTATGGATTGTTTTTTTGCCCTTTTGGCATTCATTATTTGGTTCAAAATATCTGCAACAATGTCTTGTGACATTTTTTATTTGTTTATTTTATTTTTATTTAATTTTTATATTGGAATCCTTACAATATATCAAGCTTGGTTGATGAGCTCATTTAGTTCGCTTGAACATCTCATCTTTCGAACGTTTATTCTTGTAAGATTAGTGATATGTTCTAATATTTTGTAAGATATTGATATTTCCATTTTAACTATATTTCCTAAATCCAATCTCTTCTGCTATTTCCCTAAAACAATGCCTGCACAAATTAATCCCATACCTGTTTATCATAGCACCAAATCTTCCACACCTCTCACATTTTTTCTTGGCAATTCCAGTAGTTCTTTCCTTAGGTTTGTTATGTTTGATATATTTGATTTTAATCGCAGGTTTTCTTCTAAATTGCTTTAATGCTTTTCTCCAGTCACTTGCTGTCATTTTCCAACCTCAACCCTAAAATTTTTAATTAAAAAATCAATTATTTCTTGCTTTGTAACATGCTGCCTCTTCGGCAGCTTCCCTTTCTTTATTTTTTTCATTTTCACCCTCTTCCCCTTTCTTTTAAAAACAACACTAACTTCAAAACCCAAAATTCCTATGTCTCTTTTATATTCTGTTCCAGGAATTTCAATATACTCTTGAATCCCAAATGATAGATGATTATCTCTTATTTTCTTGTCTGAAATTTTATTTGAAAATGCAGCTAAAAATCTTTTCAAAAGTTGGTTAATTTGTTCTTTATTTCTTAATGTAACCTTGCATCCAGCTTCTTTGCCCGGGCTTATCCCAAAACCAGGAATTCTTTTTTTAGCTTTTGTTTTTAAAATAGTTTTGCCAGTAATCATTTTAAGTAATATTACAGATTTCTCTAATTTATCCTCAGTTCCACCACAATTCAAAACCATTTTTTCTATTTCAATTTCTTGCATTTTGTTTGTTTTTCTCTCCATTTTATTCTGTTCTTTATCTATAATGCCTAATTTGTTATCATTTTGGTTATTATTGCTCTCGCTACTATTATTGTTTTCGCTTGATATTTTCTCAGTTATTGGTTTATCAGTATTTATTTCCATCTTACTCCACCACAATTATATTCTTCGTCCAAACATTTATCCTTTTGCCTTTTGATTCTATTTTAGCAATTTTCTTCCCCCCTCTTTCCATAATATCAATTATTTTTCCAGAACTTCCTGTATGCTTCCCTTTTAATGCAAATGCAGTTCCCCCCTTTTCCAAAGGAATTGTCTTTACGATTTTATTCTCTTTTAAATTCAAAACAACAGAGTCTCCAATTTTGACTTTCTCATCTGTGATAATGTTTTTTCCTTGAATTAAGTTCAATTGTATTTTCCCTTTAGGCAAAATTTTTCTGTTAATTACTTTGTAAATTTTTGTTTCACTTTCTTTATCTGAAACTTCTTCAAAAATCATTTTTTTATGTTCTGACAAACTAACTTTATAATTTTTCTTAATTTCAGGAAAACTAATTATATCAAACAAACAAACAGGATAATTTGTTTCCCTAATTTCTTTGTGGTTAATCATAATTTGTTTTTCATTCAATAACCTCTTTAGTTCTTTTTTATTTCTAACAAACTTGAGAACCTCCCTTAAAACAACAACCAAAGGAATTGATTCTTTTTTATTATGTGTAGCCACAGCTAAATATTTTGTTCCTTTTCTTGGCACAGGCCAAAATTTGCCGATTTTTTGTCTTTTTAGATATGCCATTTTGTTGTTTATTTTATATCTATAATCTAACAAATTATTAAGCTAAACAGATGAGTTGATTGCGTGCTTAAGCCCTCATCTCTCGAACGTAATATTTTTCAGTTATAGATATTTATTTTTTAACCACCTCCTTTTTTTCAGTTATTGATTTTTCCTCAGTTACAGATTTTCCTCTCTGAATTGCCTTTATTCTTTCTTTATCTTCTAAATTTAATTCTTGAATCTGCAAATTTGAAGGGTCAAACCAAACATTTATTTTGGTCCCGTCTTTTTTTACTCTCTGGATTTCTTCAATACTTACTCTTAGTTTTTTCAAATCAACTAAAGCTATTTTCCCGGTTTTCTTTTTAAATTCCCCAAGCATGATTTTAATACTATCCCCTTTTCTCAGCGGAAAACTTCTTCTTCCATATTTTTTCCTTAAATCTTTTTTTAAATTTGCAGACATTAATTTATGTTTAATATGAAGCGGAGCATTAGCTCTGTATTTTCTCTGCTTTCGAGGCTGTCTGCTTGCTTTCCAGTGTTTGGAAAAATCTTTCTTCATTTTCTATTTCTCCAGATTTTTACATACTCGAAAATCTTTGATTTTCGTTGTTTGCTAAATTGTTTTTTCATTTTGTTTATGGTGTTATGATTTTATATATTAAATTATGATATCTTTCCAAATATTTTCTAGTTATTCGAGAGCTAAGGGGCTTTATTCGCCCTGCTTGATTTATTTCTATTTGATAAGCCATAACTTTTTTTACAAATTCTAAATTAAATTTTAAATTTGAATCTGCCTCAAAAACTTCTTCCAACTTTTTGAGCTTGTCTAAGTTTTTCCTTTCATTTTTAACTAATGTTTTTCCATTTACCATTTTACAACACAAACTTAGCAATCTTGCCAACAAACGGCCACCTGTCTGCAACCTCCCTTGCAATTGGTCCTTTAATCTGGGTTCCTTTTGGATTTGCTTTTTCATCTTTTAGCAAAACGACTGCATTATCTGTAAATGCAACTCTTTCTCCTGTTTTTCTTCTGAATGGCTTTCTCTGTCTTATAACTATGGCATCAAATACCTGCCCTTTCATTTCAGGAGTTCCTTTTCTTACACTAATTTTTACCCAGTCTCCTATTTTTGCATATTGCTGTCTTCCTCTTCTTGTTTTCCCGCCTTTAACAGTTATTATTTTAACAATTCTTGCTCCACTATTATCCGCAGCTAAAACTCGGCATCCAACATTCAATCCACGAGTTAATTTTGCTCCTACGCCTTTCATTTTACACTTGCCTCCAATGTTGTATCTTTTAATTTATTAATATCATTAAATCCTTTTTCTACATTTTTTCTTAAGACTCCTACAAGAGCAACATAATGGTTCTTGTTCTTTTCTAACATTTCAGATTCAAAAGTGTCTAAAACATCTGAAACATGTTTTTGTAGCGCATAAATTAAATTAGTAGATTTGGGATGTTCATTTGCAATAGCTAAACTTGCTTTAGCAATACGCGCACATGCTCCATACATAATTAAATCATTATTCATTCTAATTCTTCTCATTCTCTTCCCTCCCCACTAATTTTTCCAACAACAACAAAATGAATTATCTTGCTAATTGGTCTGCACTCTCTAATTTCAACATAATCCCCAATATTAACTGTATCAGCCATGCAATCAGGCAATCTTGCATGAAGCCTTGTTTTTCTTGTAGCATATCTCTCATATTTTTTAATATAAAGAGTTCTTTCAAATTCAATACAAATTCTTTTAGGAAATTTGCTTATAACTTTTCCTTTAAAAGTTCTGCCTCTAAGGCTGATTTTCCCATGCTTTGGGCAAAATTTGTCTTCACAGCTCGCAGTTTGTTTCTTTGGCATTTTTATTCAACCTCCTGATTATCTTTTTTAGCTTGAACTATAAGTTCTTCCACAAAATTATCAAAATCTAGTAAGTCTTTTTGTCTTCCTCTAACAATCTCTAGTTGTCTTGCAAGAAATTTATTTGTGATGTCTTTGGATTCTCCTTCCCATCCTTGACTTAATATTTTAACCTTATTATAAAAACCAAGGCTTCTTTCATACAGATCAAAAATCACTGGATAAACTAAATCTCTAAATAATTCTTTTGCTCTTTCATAATTTTTAAAAGCTACAGCTTCCTTAAATAAAGTATTTGCGCAATCTAGATGTTCTCTAACTGATTCCATATATGGACTTTCTGGATATTCTGGTTCAATCATTTTTTAACCCCCCTCCTAATTTTCTTTTTAGGCAAAATCAATTTTAATTGCACATGCGTCCTCTTAAATTTGGTTCTTCCAAATCTTCTGTAAGGTCTTGGTGCAACATTTGCTTTGCAAAAAACCACATATTTTTCTAATTCTAACTCATTAACAATCGCATTTGCATTTAAACTTTTTAATAATATTATAAATTCCTTAACAGCCTTAATCGGATATTTCCCAGACATTATTCTGCCTTTTCTATGAGGTATTTCTCCCTTCATTGGAACAGCTTTTTTAAACAGAGCAACCTGTTCTAACATTGAAATTGCTTCGTCAATGTTTTTTCCCCTGATATAATTGCATACAGCAACCGCATATTTTGTTGAAATTGGCAAATTCTTTCCATTAACAATTGCTTTTGTTTTTTTAGGTTTGTCTTCTGTTTTTTTTGGTTTTTTTTCTTCTTTGGGCTCTGTTATTGGTTTCTCGGTTTTTTGAGCTTTAGCTATCTCTTGTTTTTGAGAGTTATTGGTTTTTTCAATTTGTTTTTCTTCTATCATTTTACTTCACACTCAAGGCAGCACTTGAACGAGTAGCGCCAATTCCTGCTGCTCCATGTTTAACTTTACTTCTAGTTGCTGAAAATTCCCCTAATCTATGCCCCAGCATTTCTTCAATAATATTGACTGGAACAAATGTTTTTCCATTATAAATATAAATCCTTAACCCAACCATTTTAGGAACAATTATCAAATGCCTTAAATGAGTTCTAATTGGTTTTTTCTCTTTAGCTTTTTTATCACATTTTAAAACAAATTTCTGCAGCTCATCTGACTGTCTTAAAGCACTCCTTCTTTCATTTGATTTTAAGAGTTTTGCAAATTCACGAACCCCCATTTGTTTTAATTCTTCCATTGTTTTTCCCCTGTATGTAAATTCTTCTTTTCTTAGATCTATTTTTTCTTCCATTTTATTTGTTTATTTTATTTATAATCTTATAAATATTAAGCTTAATAGATGAGCTCTTTTGTTTGCTTAATCTTCTCATCTCCCAAACGTTTATTCTTGTAAGATTAGTGATATTTATTAAATTATTAATTATTTCCATCCTATCTTTTCTTCCTCCCTGTCTTTTTAGGCCTAAGATGCCCAACCTTTTTTCCAGGAGGAGCATTTCTCTTAGCAATTTTACTTTTAATTCTCTTGCCTCTCCCACTACCAAATGGATGGTCAACAGCATTAACTTTAACAGCAGAAGTTCTGTGCCATTTTCTTCCTTTAGACAGCATCATATGATGTTTTTTACCAGCCTTAATAATTGGCTTAATTAACCTGTCGTCTCCGGCAGCAACTCCAATACTTGCCCTGCAATTTTCATTTAATTTTAATTTTCTTTTATTAATCATAATCTCAACACCTTTATCATCTTTATTCATTATAATTCCTGAACATCCTGCACTTCTTACATATTTCCCCCCACTTCCAGGGACTGCTTCAATATTAAACACTTTTGTTCCAGTTGGAATATCTTTTAATCTCAAAATGTCCCCTGTTTCAAATTTATCACCTTCTCTTTTTTCATTAATTAAAATTTCCTGCCCCTCATATACTCCTTTAGCTGCAGGACCGAAAAAAATCTCTTTTCAAATTTTAATTTTAATAAGAGGAGCACTATGAGCACGCGAATTAAATAATCTGATTATTTTTGCTTTTCCAACAGTATTTAATTTAGGATATCTTATTTTATATCTATAAGCTTTTGGTCCGACTTTAAAAGTCAAACTTCCTTTCCCGCGAGCCTGTTGTGTTATTCTCTTTCCCATTTTATTTTAAATCATCCCCAATCTCGTTGCAACATCAATTGCAGGATTTTTCTCATTTAATTTAACATAAGCAATTTTTTTATTTAATCTTATTAAAGTGTTAATTGAGTTTACTTTAACATTAAAAGTCTCTTCAAGCTGTTTTTTAATTTTTGCTTTTGAATCTCTTCTATCTACTTCAAAAATCAAAGTATTTTCAGCTTCAATCAGCCTTATTGCTTTTTCAGTTGTTATTGGTTTTATCATTTTTTATTTTATTTATTTTTACCCTCCTCCTTAATCAACGATTTTTCCAAATCTTTAATTGCATTTTCACTAAATATAATTAATCTTGCCCCGCAATTTGCAAGGTCTGTAACAATCAACTGATTAGCTTTTACAACCTCAATACCTTTAATTTTCTTTTTTTCATTTTTTCCAATAACAAACAAGACTCCTGCATTTTTCTTATATTTCCTGCTTCTTGATTTTCCTTTTCCAGCTCTTACAGATTTTTTTTGAATAGCGATATCATATAAGTTTCCTAAAATCTTTTTCAAACTTGCAAAAAGGTCTTTTGTCTTTAAATCCAATATTTTTTCTTCAATAATAATTGGAAATTTAATTTCAATATCTTTATCTTTTAATGAAGCATATTTGTTTTTTAGTTCATTAATAGAATTTGAGTATGTTAAAGCAGACAATAATGCCTTTCCCATTTCTTTTTTATTTATTTTCTTTAAAATAACTTTCCCTTTTGGCGGATGAGCTCTTCTTCCTCCTTTTGTTGACGGGATAATTGCTCCTGCCCATGAAAACTGTGTTCCTCTTCTCCAAAAGATTTTTCTTGGGATTCTTGAAAGCCCTCTTCCTCTGTCTGTTTTCCAAACATGCCTTCTGTGCGTGACATTTCCAGAAGCAGACCTGTCCATTCCAGCCCTGAATTTTGAAGAATAAGGCTGTTTTATTTTCTCAGCTTCAACAACCTTAAAAATAATATCTTCCCTTATTGGTTCTTCAAATAAGTTTGTGCTTATTTCTTTTATTTTCTTTCCGTTTATGTCTAATATTTGTGCTTTCATTTTGTAATGTCTAAATATATTTTATTTAGTTCTGGTATTTGAGTATAATTCTTAGGCAATAATCTTATGTGACGTGCAAAACCATCTAAAGCTCTTGTTTTAGCTTCAA
>SDBS01003680.1_pt1 | contig 15071 bp, 12 predicted proteins | sample 2277091 | NCBI WGS metagenome assembly SDBS01 (sample SAMN10404972, study PRJNA504765) | marine sediment metagenome | isolation source: marine sediment core GS10_PC15, 163 cmbsf | place: Arctic Ocean: Southern Knipovich Ridge | collected 2010 | reverse complement strand
ATGTTGCATGCGTGTACTTTAAAGCGAGAAATAAATATATTCCTCGCTTTTTTTTTTGAATTATGCGAATGAAAGGAGGACTTTATCTGAGCGTAATAGGGTGAATTTAAGTGAGCGCTAACGGAAAATGAGGAAATTATTTCAATAGGGCTTAAAAACGTGGTATTGCATCCGAGTTATCAAATTGTTTCTTCCAGCAATCTTAGTACTGTCTTTACAATAACATTTCCAGATCTGGTAGATAACATTGATGTGCCTGCCTCATAATCTCCTTCGCTGTAGGCTTCTTCTGTACAAGCATATCCAGGAAGGCAACCATTAGCAAGTGTGATAACAAAAGTTATATTAAATGGGGACCTTTTTTGTATATTTAGTCCAAACTCAACAAATATTTCTCCAGGTACTGCTACAATTCTACTATCTCCAATACCAATAACCTGAACTTCTGCTGGAAGTTCATTAACCTCAAGTTCCAGATCAATTCCTTTATTTTTTAACCTTATATACCCAAGTGTACACTCTGCTCCAAGATTTTTAAGATTAGCATTTTGAATTTCAATATAAGAAGCTTTCTCTTTTTTTAATCTCTCTAATCTCTCTTTTGTTTCAACTACTTCTGCTTCAGCAGCTTCCTCAGCTGGAATTTTCCTTAGTTCAATATCAGTTTCAGTTGATTTTACAATAAGAGGCACATCCGAGGTAAGCTTCATAGAATTTAAAATGCTATCTGCAACCCTGCCTATCTCAAATCCTATCCTTTCTGCTTCCTTAAAAGTCTGTCCTTTTCTAAAATACCTTGTACTCTGGTCTCCTGAAGTACCCTGAGCAAATAGAAATATCATTTCTGGCTTGGTTTTAGCTAAGTACCTTCGAATATAGCTTGGATAATCAGCTGTAACTACTGTGCTTTCTTCATGAATTACTGTTGGATGCAGACTATATTTTACAAGAGCCGCTCTCCAGTTATCTTTTTTATCCTTTATACCGATAGTCCATACTTCAGGATCTGCAGGTCCATCAGGGTCTCTTCTGTTTCCACCAATACCCTTCTCCTTTCCACATATTCCTTTTTCTATACCAATTTTAGCCTCAAAGGTATTACTGCACACATTGGTTATAAGATCTACTAATTTGTCCTTAAGGCTGGAAACATAGCCCATATCAGGTTTTAATCCTCTTTCCAGCCCTTCAAGATCAAGTCGTCCTGATGCCCAGGGACCTGAATGGGTATGAGAACAGGAAATCATTATGTTCGCTTCTGGTATATTTACTTTAGAAGAAACTCTTTTTCTTACTTCTTTAACATAAACTTTAGAAAAAAAAAGAATATCCATGCAGACTATTGCTAATTTTGTAATACCATCATCCAGAAAAATACAGCTTGCATAAAGCGGATTATGAATTCCTGTATTATGCCTCAGGTAATGAGGATAGCCAGCCAGTTCAATTCCCTTTTTAGGAGAGATATCAACAATTGAAACTCCAGCTTTTAGTGAGCTCATGGTAAATTTCCCTTCCCTTAACAGCTGGATTTGGTTTTTATTGATACTTCATTAGCAGAAAATGTCTTTCCAAGATGGATCTATAGAAATGAAAGATTTTTTAATGGTTTCTGATGATATAGGAGCTTTCTAATTTTTATAATGTTCATTATAATGAAAGATTAGTTTAAGGTTAATATCAACTAAGATTCCTTTTAATACTTAATCAATATTTAAATCGCAGTAAATCTCTCCTATTTTATCTACCATTTTAATATATTTATCTTTCTGTTTTTTATAAAAATTAACTCTATCTTTTTTTGGATGTACTTCTTCATAAATTAAGAAAATATTATTTTTTATTAGCTGCTTATAACCTTCTTTTAAATTAATGCCATATTTTGCAATCAGAAAGCTGCCTATTATCTCAAATGGAATTTCCTTCATAACCAGATACTTAAGGTTTAAAATATTTGATTTAATACTGTTCCAAATACTGTTCTTTGAACCTCTTCCAATAACTTTTATTTCTCTAATAGAATCTTTTTTTAGAATGTTTATTTCTTTTACCCAATTTAGAATATAACTGAACTCATAACCAATTGATTCAAGTAGTGAAATATAAAAACTATCCAGATCATGATGCCATTTTATCCCGACCCAGGTGCCTTCATAATACGGTTGATAAGGACTTGATCTTCCTCCAATATGTGGTATAAAGTACAAACCATCAGTATCTTTTATTTGGACAGGATTCTTTTTATCATCATAGTTAAACTTTTCCTTAAACCAGCTGTACACATATCCACCAACCGCTACAACAGACAGGTAGTAATAAATACCATCAATTCCTGAGAATATGGAAGCCAGTATCTTACTTTTATATCCTTTTCTGTGCTGAATTTATTTTTTTATATATATCCAACACATTCAAATGGTTTTAAGATGTGTGGTAATCTGTTTATATCAATATCCGGCCTGCTACATAAGTGGTAAGATTAATAAATTTATAAATCTTTTTGTAATCTTTTGGGAAATTTTCCTTTATCCATTTCATTTTAGCTGCAATAAAGGGCACTTCCCCTTAAGATTTCCTTATCTTGTTGCCTATTTCATCTTCCATATCAGACAGGTAGCTGTTTGCTCTTGTATCTACTGAGTATGTCCATGGAAATGCTACTTTCCAGTTCCTATCTATACCCAATATTCCTGCCATCTGTCCACTACATATAAGACTTTCTACTCTCCTGAGATGTGACGGGTACCTTTTTTTAATCTCTTTGATCTCACTTACAACTGTATTAAAATATTCTTCTGGTTTTTGATATATACCTTCATCACCATAAGTCCTTACTTCTTCCTCTGAAGATTAAGATAAAACCATAAATGATATTTCCATCATAACTTATTAGAGCAGATTTAATCTTAGTAGTACCTAAATCAAAGCATAAAAAAATTCCCATAATTTATCTAAAAGGTAAAAACAGATAATTAATATCCTTTTCCCCAATCAGGTTCTATATCCTGTGCAATAGTTTCTGATACATAAACATCTGTTTTTAATGTTTGTAAGATTGAAGTTGGTACCAATGGAGTAACTTCCCCATGTAAACAAAGTCTTGTTATAAATCTTTGCCATGATGCCCTGGTATTATTTACAGTAAGAGAGTGTATATCCATTCTGTATTTTGCATTTATTACCTCCTTTGGACCAATAGTTGCGGCCTTTGGCGGCACCATTGCTAAGTCACCACTCATTCCAAAACTTCCATGAAGAGAATTTTAAGCTATTGTGAAAGGACTTAAAGTGACTATTCTGGGACCCATCTTTTTCCATTCTTCAAGAGAACCCTCAAATTCAGGAGCATCAGGTTCAATAAATGCAAGATGTCCTGTCCATCCTGGTCCACTGTAGCAGGCATCTGCACCCCCAAGGTCTTCAATCATCTTTCCATAATCTTTTAAATTTTTATTGGTAAAACCTATTATCTGATTTTCAAGTGGTCTTAATTCCTCATCTATGTTGTAATAAAAATAGTCTTTAACTGCTCTCATAAAACCCTGAGGAAAAGACTCTGGAGCTATATTTCCATCCTCGTCCGCATATTCATCCATATTAAATGCATATAAATTTTTACAACTAACTCTAAATTTATTTATAAGATGGGCAACTTTTTTATAGCAGTGTGCAGGGTTGGGTAAAATTAATACAAGCCTTCTCCCCTCATCAGATGCTTTTTTTATTCTGTAAAACATATCAGTAACCCAAATAAACTCAATCTCATCATCTCTTACCACTCTTATCTTATAATCATGATTATTGTGCTTTGAAATATCCTCTCTTTTTATTTTTCTAACCCTTTCTATAACTTCCTTATTCCTGTACGGTATCCATTTGGATGGACTGTAACTAAACGAGTTCTGAACTTAGTTTTATATTAATCATCATCTAATGCCAATTTACCTTCAATGAAAACTTTCTTAATTTCAAAATCCTCATCAAAAATTATTAAATCTGCATCTTTTCCAACCTCTATACTTCCTTTCTTATGTGAAATTCCAAGAGAGGAAGCAGGATTATAGCTTGCCATCTGAATTGCTTCGTTTAATGTTGCTGATGTATTTTCAAAAAAAGTCATAACTGCCTTATTTAAGGGTACAACACTCCCAGCTAATCCACCATCTTCAAGTCTTGCGACATCTGAGTTTTCCTCTAAAGTTAAATTACTTAAACCAATTTTATATTTTCCAGGTGCTAACCCGCTAACATTCAATGAATCTGTAATGATTATTATATTCTCAGCCTTCTTTGTTCTATACACTATCTCCATTATTGCTGGATTTAAATGAGTTAGTTCTGAAATAATCTCTAATTTTAGCTCATCTTTTACTAGCACATACCCTTCCAGACCAGGGTGCCTTACACCTGGTTCAGAAAACCTCATTTCCCCCATAGCATTAAATGCATGGGTAACATGACTTAAACCCTTATTAATTGCTAAATCTAAATCTTCTATGGAAGCATCCGAATGACCTACAGAAGATATTATCTCGTAGCTTGATAAAAGTTCTACAATTTCCAAACAGCCTTCTAATTCCGGAGCTAAGGTCATTATCTTTAGCAAACCCTCTGACCTTTTGATAATTTCTCTACATTCATTCACGTCTGGCTTTCTTAAATATTTCAGAATCTGAGCGCCTTTATACTTTTCGCTAAGATAATTTCCTTCAATATGCACTCCTAAAACTTTTGGTAATAGCAAATCTTTACCGGACTTATTAAAATTTTTAATTGATTCAAAAGATTCGTAAATCAATTCGCGTGGTGAAGTCATCAGTGTAGCTAAATATCCAGTAACTCCCTGTTTTAACTTATATTTTGAAATTACCTCAATTTCTCCACCCAAACAATCCTCACCACCACCACCATGGGTATGTATGTCTATAAGACCTGGAGCTAAGAAATATTTTCCCTCTAAATCTAAAATTTTATATTTTTTTTCATCAGACATCAAAATGTTCTTTTTAACTATCCGTGTAATCTTTCCCTCTTCTACAAATAAATTATATCCTTCTATTGTTCTAAAAGGAGTTATTATAATTGCATCTTTTAACAGATAGTTATTATTTATATTTTTGATAAACTAGCTCCAAAATATTATTAGCTACTAAATTTATGAGAAAAAATTAAAAGTAATTTCAAAGCATCTATCTTAGTAGATAGCAACTTTTGTATCAATATCAAACAAGTGAGTTTTATTAACATTAAATTGTAAATTTAGGATGTCTCTCCTCTTGGGACTTATGTCCTTTTCACTGATTAAACTTATTCTGTTCTTCCCATTTTTTAAGTGAATAATATACTCTGCACCAGAGTCTTCTACTACCTCTACTTCAAAACGAATTTTAGATTCACTCTTTAAAATAGTAATGTTTTCAGGCCTTGTTCCTAAAATATATTCTTTCTTATACCCATAAGTTGCAATTTTATCAAGTTGCTGTTTTGTAAGTGCCATCTCTATTCCATCTGAATAAATAACTCCCCTTTCAATTTTAATATTTACAAAATTCATCATTGGAGACCCAATAAATCCAGCAACAAATAAATTACTCGGGTGATCATAAACCTCATTTGACGATCCTATCTGTTGGATTATACCATCATTCATAACAACTAACCTATCGCTCATTGTCATAGCCTCAAGTTGATCATGTGTTACATAAACAACACTACCTTTTAGATCAGAAAATAAAATTTTTAAATCTGCCCTCATTTGTGCTCGCAATTTTGCATCTAAATTTGAAAGAGGTTCATCAAGTAAAAATATTTTAGGCTTACGAACTATCGCTCTTCCTAATGCCACTCTCTGCCGTTGACCACCAGATAACTCTGCGGGTTTACGATCCAAAAGATTACCTATACCTAAAAAATCAGCAGTTTCTGTTACTCTCTTCTGGATCTCCTTTTTGTCAAATCTTCTAATTTTTAAACCAAAACCTATGTTTTCTCTAACTCTCATATGAGGGTAAAGTGCATAACTCTGAAAAACCATAGCAATATCTCTTTTGCTAGGTGATATATTATTTGAAAAAATGTTATCGATATAAATTTCTCCCTCTGTTGGATCCTCTAACCCTGCGATGATATTTAACGTGGTACTCTTCCCGCAGCCGGAAGGACCAACAAGTGTAACAAATTCAGCATCATTGACGTCAAAACTAAAATTATTTACTGCTACAATTTTTGTAAACTTCTTTGTTATATTTTTCAAAACTAAACTAGCCATCAAAACTCCTTAAAAACTCACTCTTTAACTGCCCCAAACGTCAGACCTCTAACAATATTCTTCTGAGCAAAAGAAGAAAAAATTATAACGGGTATAGTCATTAACACTCCCAATGACGTCATCTTGCCCCAAAATAAGTATTTATCTGAAATAAAGCCAGCTATCACAACAGGTAATGTTTTTGCGTTTTCGGATGTGAGTATTGATGCTAACATGAACTCATTCCACGAGTATAAGAACCCGAATATAGCTGTTACAGCTAATCCAGGAAGACTTAACGGAATCACAATTTTTATAAATCTCTGCCAAAAATTACAACCGTCTATAGTCGCTGCCTTTTCAATTTCAGCAGGGAGACTTTGGAAAAACCCTATCATAAGCCAAATTGTGAAAGGCAGGGAAAATGAAACATAACTGATTATTAACCCAATATGGGTATCTATCAGTCTTAAATTACTCAATATTATATAATATGGGATAGCAGTCGTAATTGGGGGGAAAATTCTAATTACTAATACAAAAGCAAGCATCATCCTCCTAAACATTATTGACAGGTAGTGTTTGCTCAATGAATATGCTGCCATTGACCCAAATAATAATGAAAGAAAAATGGTGGATATTGTAATAATCAGACTATTAAGAAAATACTTTACCAAATTCCCTTCCTGTGCCAAAAATAATATGTCAATATAGTTTTTAAACGTAATGTTTACCGGAAAAAATTGGGGTGGATATATATATGAATCTATATCATATTTTAAGGAAGTTATTATTAACCAATACAATGGAAAGACAACAATCATAATGATAATGGTGCATATTATGTACAACAAAACTTTTTCAACTGTGCTTTTTGTTAGACCAAACATTATCCAGCAGTTCCTCTCCTTAAAATTAATCTTATAAAATAAATTTCAATTAATAGAACTATTATAAGAAAAAACCAGGACTGAGCAGCAGCAGCTCCAATATCAAAAAATTTCAAACCTTTTTCATAAATATGAAGAGAAAGAAATTTCGTTGATGTGCCTGGTCCACCCTGTGTCATCGTATAAACAATATCAAACATTCTCAATGTATCAATAATCCTTAGTAAAAAGGCCACTATAATTGCTGGTTTTAATAATGGTAGAGTAATATGCCAAAAAATTCTTATCCTACCGCAACCATCTACCAGCGCAGCCTTATTCAATTCAGTTGGTATTGATGCAATTCCTGCAGCCAAAATAAAAGCAAATACCGGTAACTGTTGCCAAATTTCTACAACTATTACTGCAGGCAAAGCTTGTGTTGCACTGCCCAACCATGTTTGTGGAGGTATACCTAAAAAACTTATAAAAAAGTTTATTACTCCATAAGATGCGTGATAAAGATTTCTCCATAATATCCCAACCACTACAGGTGCTATCATTAAGGGAATAAACATGAAAACCCTAAACACACCTGTTATCCTTAAATTTGCTGACATTGCCAAAGCTAAAAATAAACCAATTATAAATTGAAAGAAAATCGCTACTATGGAAAAAATAAACGTGATCTTTAAGCTATTTAAAAAAGCTAAATTATTAAAAATGCTTAAATAATTATTTATCCCTGTAAAAACCGGCTTTGCTCCCGGAATTAGCATACAATAAGAGAAAAAGCTCATAATAAATGAGTAAACCATCGGGTAAACATATGCAAAAATTAAAAACAAGCCTGATGGTAATAGAAAAATTATTGACCATTTTCTATATCCAGTTAGCATTTTTTTAATATCCTTTAAGTGAACCCTGGCTAACACTTCAAAAACATATACCGATAGGGGGATGGTATCCCCCTATCGGCACTTTAAAAGTTATTCCCTGTATTCAAAATCAGGCGGGGCTTTTTTTATTGCCTCTTCCCATATTGCAGCAAGTTGGTCAAGAGCTACTTGAGGATCAGTTATCTCCCCGCTTAAATATTTTGATACCATCTCACCCGTTGGAATAAATAGCATAATCCATTGTGGAACTCTCCAAAAAGCCGGCTTTGCAACATCCAAAGCTTCTTTATAACCTTTAAACCAGGGTTGGGCTGCTTGAACCTCCGGATCATCGTAAATAGATTTTATTGGTGTCTCAAGAGCATATTCGATAGCCCATCTCTTTGAATTTTCTTTATTTGTAAATTCAGCAATAAATTCAAAAGCAGCATCCGGATTATTAGTGGTTTTAAAAATAGCAAAAGAGTTATCGGTCATATTACCAGTACCGCCTTCAGGATACATGGTGACAGCCCAATTATCCCCTATTTTATTTTGAGCAGGGTCTTCAAGAAAAGTTAATACATTACCTGTCCATCCTTCATATGTAGCACATAAACCACTAGCAAATACCGCAGCTGCGTCAGGATTATCCCATCCCAGGACCCCTGGAGGTGTAAAATTATCAATGGCCTTCTTTAGCATCTCCAAAGCTTTTACGCCATTTTCATTATTTATAAGAGGTTTCCAGTCTGGAGTGAACAATGGATCACCAAGCGACCAAAACCTGGCATAAAACTGCCTTACCGTCTGAACAGGTACTCCAGCTACAGCAAGGCCATATTCGTCAGGAGGATTTGTATTTTCAGCCAAGACCTTATCATAACCTTCCCATGTAGTTGGATACTCAGGAATCTTTTCAGTATTATAGAAAACCGGTGCAACAACCATTGATGCAGGTATGGTATATCTGATATCCGGATCATCCCCTATACCTTCTCCATATTTTATGGCAGCCTCAAACCAGTCACTAGTATCATAATTATATTTTTCTATATATGGGTTTAGTGGCAATAGATTCGGCCATAGGGTATAGGTAAATTCCGGATTAGTGTAAGATATATCATATCCTCTGTCGCCTGCTTTTATCGAAGCCATTAGTTTTGGCATTATGTTTTCCCAGGCGACTGTCTCTATTGATATTTTTGCACCAGTTTTGTCATAAAATTCTTCAGCAAATTTGTATATTGGCCTTTCGCCACTAGAACCTGCATGAACCATAATTTTTAACTCAACACCTTCATACTTCTTTTCTTCAACAACCGGCTCTTTGGCTTCTTTAACTGACTCTTTAACTGGCTCTTTAGCTTCTTTCCTACCAGGTGCAGCTTCTGCCTTCCAACCAATACCCAAAAAGACCATAGAAACTGCAAAAATAACAGTGAAAATACAACTAATTATTTTCTTCATTTCAATCTCCTTTTTTAATTTTTAATAAAACCATATCTCTGGTTTTTAACCCTTCTTTTCTCTATATGTTCACCTCCTCTCAAATAGATTAGTTCTTTCTACAACTATACATTTTACTATACAATATCTAAAGTCTTTATGATTTTTGGAAGAACATTTATAATATTCTCCTGCTCATCTTTTACAGCAGGCAATATACCCAATCTTTCAAGTATTTCTGGAGCATTTGCAATAAATTTGCCATCAATAGAGCCGAATCCAAGGTAAACATCGTCATCGATGATAATTACTGGCGCGATATACTTATGAATTTTCTTAATAAGTTCCAATTTATTATTATCATCTTTTAGGTTTTTTGCTTCAAAATCAATTTTCATTGCCTCCAGATAGGTCTTAGCTATCACACAGTCAAAACAACCTTCATCGTAATATAATATTACTTTCATGATACCTCCTTTAATCTTTTATTATTTATTATTCAAAATGGTGTTGAGCAGTATAAAAATATGTTTGCTCTATTTTCGCCATTACCGATTAGAAAATCACCACTTGATCCTGATTTAATGCTTAAAGCTTGGTAAGCAAAGTCATGTACCGGTTGCCAGGCCTGAATAATTCCCATATCTTCAAACCCACGCTCCTGAGAATAACAGAATATTCGTCCCATCCCCCTATCTTTACTTGCGGTTATTCCAAATATTCTGCCATCTTCTAAGATATCAATATCTCTGATTTCAGAATTCTCATCTGGTCTGCCAAGATTTTTTACTTTCCCAACTTCAATATTATATTCAAATAAATAAGCATCCTGTAAAGTACAGCCAAATATCCTGTTTTCAAACCATATTAAATTACCAGCACAAGCCACATAATTTCTATTTTTCATGCATGGTATCCAAATATCCAGATAATTAATTTTTTTATTTGAGAGTCTCCAAAAATTACCATCCTTTGTTACACCATAGACATTGCCATTTTCTGGATTAAAGCAAATAACTTTAGATAAATTTTTATCATCAACTTTTGATATATATGTAAGTTTGTTTTCCTCAATGGAATATGTATATATATTTCCTTTGTTTGTGAGAAAATATATTAATCCATCAAAATTATTTTTACCTGCCGCAAATATAACTTCTTTTTCTAATAAAATATCCTTATCTTCAATGGGTGAAAAAGTAAAATGTCCCCACATATGTGAATACATCTTTCTTGCTGTAGTTAAATTATGTGTAAATATCCTGGTTGTATCGCTTCCATCAGTAATTATACACACTATATTATCCAACCCATCAAACACTAAAATTCCATCTTTTACATTTTCAACATCAACTTTTCCCACATCTTCAATGGTTGAATTACTATCAAATAAAAATATATGGCTCTCTTCACCTATTACTAAACCATAAAATATAAAACTTTTTTTATCCCAAACAATGGAGACACAATTTCCCCTTCTAATATTTGATTCCCTTATACAAGACTTTAAAGGGAAAGCAAAAATCCTTCCTTTTGTAACAATTGGTTTACCAAACTCTATAGGTTCTTCAAAAAACTTACTTTCCATCTTTGTTTTATTATCCTTTTCCAACTTATAACCTCCATAAGTTTAATTTTACAAAGACATCGACCACAAGCTCGGTGGAACTGCATCAAAATCTGCCCAGTATAAATTACCATCTACCCCTAAAACACCTTTCCAGACTAATGGTTTAAAGTCCTCATCTTTTAGAACCTCAATATACTCCTTCTTACCAGTTCTTGTATCATACGAAGAGACATAACTTCCAACAAATTCTTTAGGACCAAAATAAACTAATTGAACAAAATAAATTACTTCATCTTTTAAGATTAACCCTGCAGGCGCCCCTTTTGTAAATGCATAATTAAGAATTTTATCCTTATTTGATTCTTCCATCCCCAATCCAAGGTCTTCTACTTTCACTCCTTTTTTAGTTGGTTTAAACCGAATAAGGTTGTTGTAGGAATACATTCCTGCATATATCCACTCATCAGGTCCAACTACACCATGAGCCATCCAGTTTCTCATACCATCGTTATACTCTGGGTGTAAAAGTTTAGTATCCAGAAAGTCTAATTTCATTTCTTTGGGATCTATACATATAAGTCTTCCATAATAATCAGTAAAATAAATCTTTCCATCAACATATTTTATCAGTGACAAAATATAGTGCTCTGAAACTCTACCAAAATCCATTATATCTCTACCCTTTATATTCCATGAATATAGATGTGACTTAGGAAAAGTTGCAGCAAAAAATCTCTGGCTATCTTCATCCAAAATCATAACAGATACACCTTCATTTGGAGTAATTATTCCAAAGTCCTCAATATTATCAAATTTAGGGTCATATCTGTAAAAATGTGCTCCCTTAAAACATCTCCTGTCATCCGTAAACATAGCCCAAGGGTCCCACATTCTTTCCTTAAGTGGGGGGGTTGTGCAGTGTGTTGAACCATATATAACACCTTCTCTTGTTGGAGAAAGTGATAAATGTATTTTCCCCTGTGGCGCATAAGTGTCACCATACTTTTCACCTGCTATTTCTGCCATGTTTGCAACATTTCTTAACTTTTTTGTTTTCAGATTAAACTGCACCAGTTCTGCAATTCCCCCAGCTGTATGTTCCATGCAAGCTCCTACATAAATGTAACCATCCGGGCTTGCAGCAATATCCCAACATGTATCATGATTTGGACAATTTTCTATGAGGAATCTCTCAATTGAAGCCATAATAGTCCTCCAATTCTAAAAATGATTAATTTTTTTAAATGTAACCGTTCTCATAAATTTCAAAAAAACTATTTTATTTATTTTACATATTATCTCTTTTGTATTATCATGTGTGTCCAAATTAAAATTTGAAAAAGCCCAAGTTACCCTTATAATGGTTTTGATATATTGTTTTTGCCACGAGGATCGGCATTTCATCCAGCAGTTTTTCAGCGACCCTTGCGGCAACCTTATCGGCCATGATTGCGTCAGTTTCCACAGGCAGGTGCTTGCCATGCTCTTCGGTAGTTCCTACTGACAGCAGCAGTAAAGATCCATTATTAATTACCTTTTCCAGTTCGGGCTAGCTTTTATCACCGAAATAAATTGACATCTGGACTCCCTTAAAAAAAGAGTATTATAATCATATTGCTATAAGAAATATTTTTTATAAACCATATGTATATTTAATATACCAATAAAAATTAATTTAAACCATATTAGACCATCAAGATTCGGGTGTCAAGCGATTTCTTTTTTTTTTTAAAAAAAGTTGATATTTTTCACCTGAAGTCAGGTAGTATTCAGAGGTTTAAATACCATTTGTTATTCATTTGCAGGGCTGAGGAGATAATTGATTTCATACTTTTTAAATATATCAATAAATTCCGGGGGTATATTATCATCGGTTATTATAGTGCTTATTTTATTCAGGGGAATTATATGGGATAAAACATTTCTGCCGAATTTTGAATGATCAGCAACGACTATAATGTCTTTAATGCCTTCAATGGCTCTTTGAAGATCTGAAGCATATATATAGTCGTATATTGTAATTCCTTTCTCTTCTGTTATGCCGCCCGCGCCCATTATTACCTTGGATGGATTGAATTCATCAAGCATCCGCGGGATTGAGGGGCCGACTATTGAGCTGTGTGAATAATTCACAATCCCTCCAAGGAGGATCACATTAACATTTGTTTTATTTTTTAAAACATTAACAATATCAAGGCCATTGGTAATTATCGTAACATGTTTATTTTCATCGATATTTTTAGCAACATGATAGGTTGTGGTGCCGTTGGTAATAAAAATAATTTCTTCATTATTAATAAATTCCTGGGCAGCTAGTCCAATTGTTTCCTTGGTATTGTAGAAACGTTTTTCACGTTCTTTGTACAGAAAGGTATTGTGTTCGTTATCCATCTCCTGAACGTGGGTAATCCCGCCCCTTGTTTTTTTTATTTTCCCTTTTCCAGAAAGGTAATTTATATCACGTCTCAGAGTTGTTAAAGAACTCTTCGTTGTTTTTAAAAGACCGTTTATCGAGACAAACTTTGATTCTCTGACAATTTTCATGATTAATTCATATCTTTCATAGGGAACCATTTTCAATCTCTTGTATCACTGCTGTCCGGTTAATTGATTTTAATAATCATATAATTTCTTAACTATCAATATATTAGGGCGAAAATTAACTGTTATCGATTTGAAATCTAAAACAAATATTTATGTTATGTGAAAAACAATTAATGCTTTAAATATTTATATAACAATGAATTAAATATATCTATTTCTTGTCCAAATAAATAATAATTAAAATAAATGACATTATTTAAGAATAACCGGACACTACTGCTCTTGTTTATTTAATATTTAACATTAATAGTATCATTAATAATGTATTGTGTCAAGGAGGGTGGTTATAAATGGATTTTATTTATATCTTTTTGGTTTTTAATGACTTATAGCGTTTGTAAGATATTTCAATTATTCAGACAAATCGAAAATGGAGCCTGCCCCACCGCGAACCAAAATATTCGAAATAAACCATGGTTATCATATAAAAACACTCATTAGACTTGTTGCATGAAACCTCCCGGTCATGTTTTTTACCATCACACATTGTATACAACTTATTAGATAGGAGTTTTTATAATTCGAGATTCGCAAACATACGCAAATAGAGCCGTGAAAAGCTCCTGATTTGCCCGTGAAATCTTCACGAATGATTTTCCCAACGAAAAACGACAGCCTTCTCCTAAACATACTACCCGGAACAAGACATTCTGTCAAGAATAAAGAAAATGTGAAGTTTCCGGGCATTCCTGAAAATAAGGGCGGGCGTACCTCGCCTTCTGGAGAGAGCGCAAAATTGACATCTGTAATAGAAACCGGATCAAGAGGCTTTTGTTGTTATCTTATCGAATGGCGGCGCATGGTTTCTTTTCAGACATTCCAGTATTTTGTTTACTTCGGAAGGTTCAGTTATGATGGCGACGATTCTCATTTTATGAGAACATTTTGGACAGATCAGAGGATCGATCTTATACACTTTCTGTATCAGTCTAGCCCAGCTCTGTCTTGAAGCTTTGTTCGATGCCGTTTCTGTATTACCCTCGGGAGATTGTTCATGTTTTACATCTTCAGCAGTTTTAGACTTGTAACCGAATTGTGCAAGACTTCCATCTTTGTTTGCTTTCCCTTTTGTTCTGCTGGAATACAAGCCGTAGTAGCGGATCAAGTGTTTGTGCTTTGGTGGTATATGCCGGGTAAGTTCTGCGATAAAATCGATTGCCTTGAAAAGCTTTATATTTTCACCCCAGTATTCATTATACTTTGTCCTGTAGATGACAGTACCATTCTCTTTAACATAAAATATTTTTTTCAAGGAAACAGGATGCCATGCGATATACTGGCTGAGATTTACCCTTGCTACTTTGCTTGTGGCAGGTATCTTAACTGAGCTGTCGACTGTTATGCGAACTGACTGGCAAAAACACAGATATTATATGCTATAGATTAAATCCTGTCAATAAGAAAAGGTGATAAGATGGGGGTATAAAAATACCATGTGCCATGAAAAACCCGCT
>SDBS01003679.1_pt1 | contig 15073 bp, 11 predicted proteins | sample 2277091 | NCBI WGS metagenome assembly SDBS01 (sample SAMN10404972, study PRJNA504765) | marine sediment metagenome | isolation source: marine sediment core GS10_PC15, 163 cmbsf | place: Arctic Ocean: Southern Knipovich Ridge | collected 2010 | reverse complement strand
ATTACACCAATAACAAATATTAATACATATAATTGGTTAAATGGTATATTGTAAATATAACAGAAATTTAAAATTATTTTAGTTATACTAAATGAAAAATTTAAAGTAAGTGGATTACTTCCAGTCAAATTTGTTTCAATAAATCCTGAAAGCATCTCGGGGTATATAAGAAATAAAATTAAATTCAAAGATATAGGTAAAATAACTCCGAGTAATCTTAGTATGCTCCTAAAAATATCAATATTCCATTTTTTTCTCTTTAAGTCAAGATTTATTACGAGTAAAAAAGGCATCATGAAAAGTGCTGTCGGTTTTAAAATAATACTTAAACCTAAAAGGAAACTCCCAGCAAACTGCCATCTGTAATTTCTATATTTAATAAATATGTAAAGAGATAATAAAATAAATAAAGATATGTATAAATTAATTTGCCCCAATATATAGTTAAACATATGAGGAGCAGCCATTAAATAAAGGCTAATGTATAATATAACTCGTTTATCATCTTTCTCATGATCTTTACCCTTAACAAGAATGATAATTTTATACAAAATATCACAAATCAGAATATTGAGAATCAAATTTAAAAAATGGAATAATGTGAAACCTAAATCAAAACCAAGTAAGTAAAATGGAACGAAGAACATCGCGCTGAGAGGGAGGTACCTGTAATCCCACAAATATTGACTTTGCTCATATAAATTATTAGGATTATTAAGAAACACGCCCCCTGCTGTATAATAAATAAGAAAATCGTTTTGATCTCTTAAAACTGTAAGAACTAAGACGAATGAAACAATAAAGTACCCTAAATGAACTATTACAGCGTATCGAAATATTTTATGCTCCCAAAGCTCCATAAATCTATTTTTTATTCGGACTAATTTTGATACGTTATTCATGGGATATTAGAAAGTGCTTATCATACTATTAATTTCTTAAATTATACCATTAAAATTAAATTTATCAAATTAAGGTCGTCGAAAAAAAGTACATTTTTATTTAATATGATTTTAACATTCCACTGGTCCACTTTTCATAAAAATAAAAAATTCTTATGGCAATTAGAATCATTAGAAGGATAACATATACAACAAATTTTGGACTTGGAAAAATAAATGTAAGTATAACAGCAAAAACAAATCCAATGACAAGTGTAATAATAGCACCAATATGTATACCAATTTTCTTCCTTTTTGAATAAAGACGTTCTCCATAGAACATATTGGCAATTCCAAATATTAAGATATATATAATCATTATGTAATTTGGTTTGGGGGGGTTCCCAATGTATCCTAATATTTGAAAGAGCAAACCTATACCCATTCCTCTCAGAATAACTATCGAGAAATAGCTAATTTTCTCAGTATTATCCATCTGATCAAATTTAGCCTTAGATCCGAAGAAAATCGTGAAATTTATTACATTAAATCCTATCAATATTACCATAAAAATGTCAAGATAAAATCGTCCTTCTGTTGCGCCAGTTAATATCAATGTCAAGTAGGTTGTAGTGTTTAAAAAACAAATAGTGGTACAGGATATAATAACTGGTCGTTCATTCATTACATTATATTTTATTAACTTTATCAATATGCGTGCCAACAAAATTACAAAAAAACTAAAAATCAAGGCTGTCACAGAGAGTTCTAATAACCCCCTTGCTAGAATACCAAGAATTCCATGAAGAATTCCAGTAAAATAAAATAATCTTGCTGCAATTAAAGTTTTATTTTTATCAATTTTAATACCATGCTTTGGCGATTCTTCTTCTAAGAAATTAACCATTTTTTGAAAGGCAATTAGACTGGGAACTCCTTTAATCTTTATTTTGCGAGATAAAATCTTTTTTAGCATTTCTCCCTGTGTAAATTTTCTAGTAGCCATTTCAAAAAATATTAATGAGGTAGTAGCTATCTTTCCATTCCAACCTAAGGCTTTTTTCTTTAAGGCTTTTTTATCATCATTAAGTATCCCGTCAACTGTGAAAGTACCATTTTTTACAGAAATTAATGCAGCATATTTTGCATCAGTCGCGTTTAAGAGGACTTTCATGTTAAGATCTTTAGAAAAATTTTTGAAATCTTCGTTATCTCTTAGCGGTTCTATCCTATTTGCGATTAATAAAGCAAAATCTCTAAGATTTTTCTTCTTAGCTTTAGTTTCAAGCATATTTTTTTTAATCTGAAAAATTAACTTTAGGAAAATTATTTTCTTTAATAATCCATTCCAAATTATTTTAACCTGAAAAAAAGATATATATTTGAGAAAATTAAATTCTATAATCTAGTTATTCATTCAAGTGCTTGAAAATGTCATTTATGAAAAGAGAAGAAAATAAATTTGCTTTTGGAATTATAGTAGGGAATAGAGATGCCTTTCCCGATCATTTGGCAAAAGAAGGCCGTATAGAGATTATTAATGTCATGAAAGAGTTAGGCTATGATTTTATAATTCTTGGAGAAAATGATACTAAATTTGGTGTAGTTGAGACTTACGAAGATGCTAAAAAATGCGCTCAAATCTTTAAAGATAATGATGAGAAAATACAGGGGATAATTTTATCTTTACCTAACTTTTCAGATGAGAAAGGTTTCGCTAATGCTATCAAACTTTCTGGTCTTAATGTGCCTATTTTAATTCAAGCGTCCTCAGATAATATTGATAAAATGGATAGGAAATATAGAAGGGATGCGTTTTGTGGAAAAATCTCAGTTACAAGCGTGTTATATCAACAAGGAATTCGCTTTACCTTAACAACTAATCACACATGTGCAATAAATTCTCAAGAATTTAAAAATGATATTAAGAAATTCGAAAAAATTTGTAAAATCGTAAAAAAACTTAGAGGGGCTAGATTAGGACAAATTGGAACAAGACCAAATGCATTTGAAACTGTTAGATATAGTGAAAAAATTCTAGCGTTTTATGGAATTACCGTTGAACCAATTGATCTTTCCGAGATTCTAAGTCTAATTGGAGAATTGGATGATAATGATATTGAAGTAAAAGAAAAGATTGAGTTTCTTAAAAATTACACATCTACAGCACAATTTCCAGAAGAAAGTATTGTTAAATTAGGAAAATTAGCTGTTGTTATTGATAATTGGGTAAAAGAAAAAGATTTAGATGGATTTGCGTTCCAATGTTGGCCATCAATTGAGTCTAACCTAGGCATTGTCCCTTGCGCAGTTTTAAGTATATTTAGCGAAGGATTAGTTCCAGCTGCATGTGAAGTCGATATTTCAGGATTAATTGGAATGCTAATATTACAGATTGCTACTGAAAGTCCATCCGCAATTCTAGATTGGAACAATAATTATGGTGATGATCCAAACAAAATGGTCCTTTTTCACTGCAGTAATCTTCCAAAATCGTTTTTCCAAGATACTAAAATGACATTACATCCAATTATGAAAGACTTCAGAGGAGAAGAAAATACTTTTGGTGCAATCCAAGGCAGAATTAAAACAAGACCATGTACTCTCTTAAGGATAGAAACAGATGATTTATTAGGTAAGATGAAAGCGATACTCTCAGAAGGAGAATATACAGATGATAGGTTAATTACATTTGGAGGTTATGGAGTCGTCGAAATACCAAATCTTCAAGAACTTTTGAAAAAATTGTGCCAAGGTGGATTCGCTCATCATGTTGCTGCTTCATTGAGCCAAGTCGGAGATATCGTATACGAAGCATTATCAAATTACTTAGAATACAATATTGAATTTCATAATAAATAAATTTTTTTCATAGATTTTTCTCCCTGAAAATTAGTAACCAAAAAATCAAGTAAGCAAAATGAATTTTGTTAATAGTTATAAAATTATAACCTAATAATTTAATAGATTTAAAAAAAGAATGCAAATTAAAATTTATCAAAAAATTGGCATTTAATCCATTAAATAAAAACTATCATAAAGGCTTATATAAATGGAAAATCTAGACGAATTTTTATCAAAAGGCAAAGAATGGTTCGATCGCTTGATTGAAACTATTCGCGAATATGCCAAAAAATTGGAAGAATCTGAAAAATGGTTTTCAACAACACTTAGTAGTATAGGCGATGCGGTAATTGCCACTGATAAATTAAGTAATGTTCACTTTATGAATCCAGTTGCCGAGGCTCTGACAGGATGGAAGCAAGAAGAGAGTATTGGAAAACCTCTTAAGGATATTTTTAATATCATTAACGAGAAAACGCGCAAATCTGTCGAAAATCCTGTTTTGAGAGTAATTCGCGAAGGAGTAGTTGTTGGACTGGCGAATCATACTGTTTTAATAACTAAAAGCGGAAAGGAAATACCGATTGCTGATAGCGGTGCTCCTATTAAAGACGATAAGGGAAACATTATAGGCGTTGTCTTAGTTTTCCGAGACATTACCGAGCGCAAGAAATTAGAAGATGAATTGCGCATGCATAGTGAAATCATGACAAATATGGCTGAGGGAGTCTATCTTACACAAGTTGACAATGGGATAATTGTCTATACTAATCCAAAATTCGAGAAAATGTTCGGCTATAATCAAGGTGAAATGAAAGGTAAGCATGTCTCAATTTTAAATGCTCCAACCGATAAGCAACCAGAGGAAACAGCAAAAGAAATAACAGAAATCTTGGAAACTACGGGTGAATGGCATGGGGAAGTTAATAATATCAAGAAGGATGGTACATCATTTTGGTGCTATGCTAATGTTTCAGCTTTCGACCATCCTGAGTATGGTAGAGTCTGGGTCTCAGTCCACTCGGATATTACCGAGCACAAGAAGGCATTAGAGGCACTTCGAGAAAATGAAGAAAAACTAAAAAACTTCATGGAATCAGCCACTGAAGGCTTCACCATCTATAATTCAGAATTAAACCTGTCTGAAATCAATGAGGTTGCGTTGAGGATTATTGGCATGAACAGGGAGGAGATGATAGGCAAACATATGCTTGAATTATCCCCCGGTCTTGAGAACACAGAAAGATACGACTCATATTTAAATGTCGTAAAAACAGGTAAATCTTTCTTCGCCGATGATGTCATACCACATCCTAAATTTGGGGATATGCATTTATCAATAAATGCCTTCAAAATTGGTGAAGGTCTTGGAATAATTTTCAATGATGTTACAGAGCGCAAGAAAGAAGAACAAAAATTAAAAGAATCAGAGCATCAATTAAGCGAACGAGTTAAGGAGCTCACCTGTTTGTATGAATTATCCAAGCTAGTTGAAAATCCAAATATTTCTTTGGAAGCCATAATTCAAGGAGCTCTAGATTTGATCCCCCCTGCGTGTCAATTTCCAGAAATAACTTGTGTTAGAATTAATTTTGATAATAAAGAATTTAAAACAAACAATTTTAAAGAATCCGAGTGGAACTTGTCAACTAGAATTGATATTAACGACAAAGTAATGTTCATTGAGGTTTACTACCTTGAGGATAAAGCTTTTCTTAAAGAGGAAGAATCTTTAATAAGTGATTTTGGATATCGATTAAAAAGTATCATTGAACAAAAAGATACTCAAGAAAAATTAAAAGAATCAGAAGTATGGCTTTCAACAACACTTAATAGTATAGGTGATGCGGTAATTGCCACCGATAGATTAGGTAGTGTTCACTTTATGAATCCAATTGCCGAGTCCTTGACGGGATGGAAGCAAGAAGAAAGTACTGGAAAACCACTCGAGGAGGTCTTTAAAATCATTAACGAGGATACGCGTAAAACGGTAGAGAATCCCGTATCGAGGGTTATTCGGGAAGGTATAGTTGTCGGATTGGCTAATCATACTGTTTTAATTGCTAAAAACGGAAATGAAATACCGATTGCCGATAGTGGTGCTCCAATTAAAGATGATGAAGGAAATATTATAGGGGTAGTCTTGACTTTCCGAGACATTACTGAGCATAGGAATGCAGAACAAAAATTAAAAGAATCTGAAAAAAAGTATCGTGAGGCTTTTAATCGAGCAGAATTTTACAAAGATTTATTCACTCACGATATCAACAATATTTTACAAAATATATTATCTGGAATACAACTTAGTGAAATTGAAATAGGAAACCCAGAAAAGTTAAAAGAATTTAATAGTATTATCCGAGGGCAACTCACGAGAGGGGCAAAATTAGTTTCTAACATTCGTAAGCTTTCAAAACTTGAAAAAGCAGAAATTTCGATTAAAAAAGTCGAAATTTGTAGTGTTTTGAAGGAGTCAATCGCTTATGTGAAAAATGCTTATCAAAATAGAAATGTTAATATTCAAGTTGATTCTATCGGTAAAAAGTTCTATGTTCAAGCTAATGAAATTTTAGAAGATGTGTTCGAAAATTTATTGAATAACTCAATAAAATATAACGAAAATCCGGTAGTGGAAATCCTCATTAAGATCTCCAGAGATAAAATAGAAAGCACCAATTATCTAAAAATGGAATTTATGGATAATAGTATGGGAATATCTGATTCTAGGAAAAATATAATTTTTCAAAGAGGATATAATGAAGAAAAAAGTGTTCAAGGAATGGGTTTGGGTCTGTCTCTCGTAAAAAAAATTATTGACACTTATAATGGAAAAATATGGGTTAAGGATAGAGTTAAAGGAGACTACACGAAAGGAAGTAATTTTGTTTTGTTAATTCCAGAGGTGCTATAAAACGGTAAAAATATTCATTGTTGAGGACGAACCTGCCATTCAGTTTTTTTTGAAGAGATTTTTAATTTTCAAAGGTTTTGAGATTATAGGTATCGCCAACAATGGAGAAATAGCTGTTTCCATGTTCAAATCGTTTTCGGAAAAACCAAAAGTAATTTTAATGGACCATCGAATGCCTATTAAAAACGGAATTGAAGCCACAAAAGAAATATTACAAATTAATAGTAATACAAAAATTATATTTACAAGTGCTGATGAAGATGTAAAAGAAGAAGCATTATCTATTGGAGCTTTTAGCTTTATAGATAAACCTTTTGATTTTGATTTGTTAATTGATAATATTAAAAAAGCAATAAATTGATTAAAACGTTTGAAATGGATTATTAAAATTTTTTTTTTTTTAAATTATTTGACTTGATAATTTCCTGATATAACAAATAACATTTTTTCCTATCTTTGTCTCCCAGAAAATTAGCAAACCTTAACTTGTTTAAAATAATCATCTGGATCATCAATCCCAGATCTTAATAAATCAAATTCTTTTTGAATACCTAATTCGTTACTGATTTTAATAATGTATGGTACATCTTACTATTCATTCACTTTTTTCTTTCTATTATTAATTCTTTTTCAAAAAAACCAGATTCAATAAGTTTTTTTCGTCTTTCATCTAAATTTGTGTATAACTCAAAAGGAAAATTTAATTCTGCTCTATTTTGATTATTTTTTTTAAAATTCATTAACCTTTTCCGTGTAAGATAAATCGAATACTCAGAGATATCGCATCCAATCCATTTTCTATTTAATTTTTCAGCAGTTAATAATGTTGTTCCTGAACCACAAAAAAAATCTGCTATTAAATCTCCTTCATTACTCCCTAGGTTAATAATTCGCTCAAGCAGATCATGGTGTTTCTGCGTAGGATATCCTGTCCATTCTTTTGATGCGGGTTGCATACAAGGAATTTTCCAGACATCATCTAATTTTTTATCAGTTACAACTCTATATATGACATGTCCATTCTTATCTTTAGCGTTCTTTAATACTCCATCAACCATGACCCTTTTCAATTGTTTTACTGGCTTTTTCCGTGGAAGGCGTATCTCATTTAAATTATATCTGCTTGTCTTTGAATATACTAATATATTATCATGAGCTCTCGGTAGGTTTTTTTTCCCCGCGGAATATTTATTATAATAATACCACACAATATTATTCACAAATCTATTGTGACCAAAAATTTCATCTAAAATTACTCTAATATAATGACTGGCGTGCCAGTCCAAGTGTATAAATAATAATCCCGTTTTTGAGAGGAGTTTCTTAAATATCATTATCCGATCATATAGCATTTGTAAATATGAATCTAAATCTTTTGACCAATTGTCGTAATAGGCAACAGTTTCGTGATTTTGGTCGTTCTCTTTTATTTCTATATGATAATTTGTACCAGAAAAAAATGGAGGATCTATATAAATTAAATCTAACTTCTCTTCAAAATCGTTTTGTAAATGGTATAATACATTGAGATTTTCACCCCAGAATAATTTGTTTCTCCAATTTTGGTGTACTGAATAATCTAGAGTTTTTTGTTTTTGTGAAATTTTAATGGTTTCAATCTTTTGAAAGAAATCTTGATAATTACTTTTTAGGCTTTCGACTTTATCTGAAATATATGATTTCTTTTCCCATATTAGTTTTACCATGTTAACCATAGCTTTAATTAATTACAATTTAAATATAATCATTGTTAAAATAGTCATCGAGATTAATATGGCTATAGTCAATCCCTGATATGTCAAAAGTCGAAGACAATATTGCTTTTTATTTTTATCTTCGTTTAAAACCCTTAATGAATAAAAAATCTTATTAAAAATTGCTCCAGATAATCCAATAACAAGCATTATTAAGGCCTGAGATTCATTCACTAACCCTCCAATATAAGCAGTTGTAACGAATAATGAAGATGCCCCACCAGAAAGGAGACCAATCGCAAATGCTATAACATAGTATGCTACGATATTTAAAGTGAAGAATCTCAATATAAGCGTAATAATCAATGCCAAACTATATGTACCAGCAAAAATAATAGCACTTTTAATTGAGAGTGGATTTTCGACTTTCTCTAAAGTTAAACTGGTCTCTTTTTTTCTTAAGATTAAAAAAGATCCTAATAATCCGACTCCAGCAGTTATAAGAATAGGAAATATTGCATAAAAAAATAAAACAGGAGCTATAATTAAGATTAGGAGCATTCTAATTAACATCGTTTGAATAACAAGCCATATCGATGAGGGCGATGCTCCAGCTTCTGCTAATTCTAAGGTTGTTGCCTCTGAGTGCGCTAACCCACCTAGGAAAGAAATGTAATAGAGATTATTTTCAGCTGAACTTTTTAATAGAAAGTAACTAAAATATTTTATGGCCAAAATGATTATAAATATAATTATTATCGATTTGAGGTTAATATTAGCTATAATTAAATTATCAGGGAATAATATAAATAATAGGAGACAAATACTAATGAACTCAATAGTCCCCGTCCACTCTACTGCCTGCAGTTTTCTTATCTTATAAAATTGTTTTTTGGTTGATAAAATAATTAAAAAGATAACAGATATGACTAAAGCTAACAAAAATATATAATAACTTAAAATTCCTACTACAATTGCCAAAAGCATTGAAAGTGTAGTGGTGTATCCTGGATCTTCTTGGCGAAATAAGCGATATATGCTCCCTATTAAAAGGAATGTAACCATACCCCCATATATTATAATTATTATTGCTATTCCTATTTGTGGAAAAAAATTTTCATACAGAATAATTAACGCTGCGGAAATTGTTGAAAAAAACATATGATCTCTGGCACCATATTGTGCTTCCGTTCTTGTTCGCTCGATTCCAATTATGAAACCACAGAAAAGGGAAATTAGAATTATAAAAAAAAATCCATAGAAATTCCCTCCTAATAAAGCTTGCATCAATTTATTTTCAAACCTTTCTTAAATTTCTTTACGATTAAAAAAAGATAACTATTGAATATAAGTATAATTACTAAAATTCAATTATATTTGATAAAACTAAACTATTTTAGAGGTTTAATCTATAGATTATAATAGTCTAAGAAAAATTTTGGAAGGTACATGTATTAATCTATTACTATGATTAAAATTCATGTCGGATGCTCAGGGTGGTATTATAAAGATTGGAAGGGTCCATTTTATCCAAAGAAATTAGAAACACATCATTATTTAGAACATTATGCTAAATTTTTTGATATTGTCGAAATAAATACTTCTTATTACAATCTACCATCTGAGAATACTGTGGAAAAATGGTCAACATTACACTTACCTAGGAAATTTCGCTTTGCTGTAAAAGTGTGGCAAAAAATCACGCATAAATTAGGGGATTCTGATCTCGAAATCGAGTCTCGTATTGCACAATTTTTTTACAGATTGAAACCGTTGGAAGGAAAAATTTCGGCATTTCTATTTCAGTTCCCTCCGAGGTTCAAATTTTCGGTTGATAACAATCATAAATTAAAATTTTTATTAAACCAAATTCCATTTGAAGAAGGTATTAAATATATATTTGAGTTACGCGATAACTCATGGTTTGAATCAAATCTTCTTTCCAATTATATGATTGGTTCTGAAAGGATTTTTGGGACAACTTATATGCCCAAACTATCACCCTATTACCCTTCAAATCAAGAATATTATTATATTCGTCTTATTGGTGACCGGGTAGTCACAGTTTTCAACAGGATTCAAAGAAAGCAAGAAGATGCAATTTCCGACTTAAAACAAAAAGTTCAAGAGTTAATGAAAAAATCTAATATTTTTGAAATCTTTATAATTGTCAATAATCATTTCACTGGTTTTGCCCCCGAGATGGCAAATCAGATAAAAAAAATATTTGATCTACCTTTGAAAAAATTTAACAAACAGAAGAACATGTTTGATTTTATTTAAAAGAAGGCTAACCATTGTTCGGTCTCTATAAATAATTTTTAGATTATTATTATAGTATAAAATAAAAATATTGAGATTAATTGAAATTATAAATATTTTCGAATTTTAATAATAATAAAATCAAAAAAAAATAGGATTAAATTGGGTTTTTCTGGATTATCAAGACTTTTTAAAAAAAAATTTAGAATTTTTTTAATAATTGTAATCTGGCTTCTAATTGGAATTATTGTAGCTTCTTTTAATATATTTTGGGGAATACTTATCCTAACACCACTAATCCCGCTCTGTATTGTTTTATGCGCATTATCCTTGTTTACGGATTTAAGAGATATGAAACTACTAACATTTATTATTGTCGTTGCGGTTACAGCGATCCTAGTTTTCGGTTTTTTCATATTTCGTAATATTATTGTTCCATTTCTATTCTTTATCGCAATAGTAAGCTACATTATAATTACAGCAATCTTTACTTTATATGCTGTTTATGAAGGTTCAAGAAATCTCGATGAACTTATTTATACAAGGTTTCCTAGCCCCACACATCATATAATGAGATGGATAGAGTTCTTAGGAGGTATTGCATTAGGTCTTTTAATCATTTATGCTACATTTATTCTTACAGGTCCTCAATTATTAATGATAACTTGGATTATTATTATAACGATATTAGTGTTAGCAGGAATTGCTGCAATATTGCTATTAACGGGGCAATTTAATGCTTGGCTTGGAACTTTTTCTCTTTATGCTGGAATTTATTTTATATATTTAGCTGTTGCTTTTCTTTTTGGTCCTACGCTTCTTAAACAGGGTGGCGTTTATCCAATAATGATAGTTTTTATTTTTTCAGTATTTGATATAATAATTTTGCTTTATACAATTGGTGTGTTGGTTGGGGAGCGAGCAGATATAATTAGTAAAAAAATAAAAATTGGGGCCGATACAATTCTAATGTGGTTGATATTTTCGAAGGCCGCCTATGAGCTTGCAAAATTACTCGATCCTTTAACAATTTCAATGAGATACTGGTGGGTGTTAGTTATATTTATTCTTCTATTAGGTATAGTTGGATTCATAGGTATAATAAAGTACAAAAATTTTAAGAGGACTATAAAAAGCAAGAGAACTAGAAGAAAGAAGAAATAGAACAAATTTTAATTCTAATAAATTTTTTTCAATTTTTTTTCAGAATTAATAATGTTAGAAATTAATTAATAAGGTTGTGGTTGATATTTCGAAAGCGTCATATGAATTAACAATTCTTCTCAATCCGTCTGTTACTTCAATCAAAAATTAGTAAACTAACTAGTTATTTTTATTATCCTTTAATTTAAAAAATTTTAAATACACGTAGTTTTAATATTAATTTACTTATCTAAATAAATATAATTAAAAATAAAAGATTGGTATCAGATATGGGATTAGGAGACTTAAAATTATTAAAAGATAAAGGTCATAGAATTTATTTAATTCTAATTTTATGGCTTGTCATTGGTTTTACATTATTTCAATTTGAAGCTACGGCTATTGCCGGATTTATCATTTTCATACCACTTGTAGCTTTATCATTCATTCTATTCCTGATGGCTCTTTTCTCGTTTAAAAATCTTGGGGAAATGTCAAGAAAAAGGCTTATAATATCAATTATAATTGCTATAATCCTAACAATTTTGTTCTTTAACATTGCTATCTTTTTGTTTTCTGTTTTATTTATCATCTCCATTATATCATATATAGTTATTACGGCCGTCTTCACCATGTACTATTTCTATGAATTAGGAGTAAAAGTTGATGATTATCTTTATAAATTACCTGGGTCATTATCAAAATTTGAGAGACGGAGCTTTTTCATTGGCGGTATTATTATTTCCATTATAGCATTGATAGTTGCTAGTTTAGCTGGTGAAGCAATTACGGGCGGTACTCAAGAAAATGTTGGATTTAACACTAGTGTAGTTGCCTATATAATTATTTTTGTCATTATAATTCTTAGTATAATCGGAGGGATTCAAGCCCGCCGCCGAGGAAGGTTACATGCTTGGATGGGCATATTTTTCGTGTTTGTTGCCATTTATACAATCTATTTAATGATATCTATAATAAATACAATGACTTCTGAAGGGGGAGGCACTTCATCTATACCAACTCTAATTTTGCTTTATATCTTTAACCTATTCCTTTTGCTTAATACCATTGGAAGTCTAATAGGAGATAAAGCTCAGGTTATTAAACAAAAGTTAAAAATTTTCGGTTCTGATGTAATACTTATGTGGCTAATATTTTCTGTAGCGAGTTTTCAATTTGCAAGTTCTGGAATTGAAGGTACTGCTGAGGTAGGTTTGATCAGAAACATTATAATATATGTCCTATTCATTCCTTTCTTGATAATTATAGGGCTTTATGGGATTTATAATTATAAAAATATTGTTGAGGAAAGAGAAACTAAGAAAGAAATAAAGCAATTAGAAAAAGAGGCTAAAGAAGAGGGTGTTATTAAAGAAGAAGAAGTATTGTGTTCCAAATGCGGGGCTGTTAATAAGGAGGGCGCAGTATTCTGTGCTGAATGTGGAGAACAATTATCATAATTTTTTTTTTAATTCTTTATTTTTGTTATAATAACCACACTTGCCTTTTAAAAAGTTTTAAATAATTGAAGTTTGAATATCTTTGTATGATTTCTAATTTAAAAAAATTATTTGACAAGGAAAATCGTCTATTCCTCATTCTAGTTATCTGGCTAATCATTGGATATACACTCTATCATTTTAGTTTACCTAACATTGGAAGAGGGTTATTTATACCCCTTTTAGGTACATGTATTGTATTATTCATAGCAGCATTGATTTTTAGGATTGATTTAAAGCACTTATCTCTTAAACAAATTATTTTATATATTATCATCGCAGTTTTAGTTACGTTTCTAATTTTCTTAAGGCTCATGGGGGGCTTTTTATTTCAAATATTTTTTATATTAGGTGTAGTTTCATATGTGGTAATTATTGCTGTATTTCTGATGCATAGTAGTTATCAGTATGGCGTCGAATGGGACGAGAAAGATCATAAAAATTCTACAAGATGGATAATTTTTTTGGGAGGTACTTTTATTGCTATAGTTTTAATGCTCTCAATCTCGAGATTAGGGATAGCATTGCAGAATACTGAAATTATATTTGCATTCGAAGTGATAGCTATAATTTTAACGGTAATCGTCATTTTTCTCGCTATTCTAGCTGGATTACAAGCAATTAAACGCAAACAAGCTAACGCAACCCTAGGCATCTTTTTTATATTTGTTGCTATTTATACTTTGTATTTAATGCTTAATGTTTATTTTACTTTTAGTTCCTCTGATAACGTATATGGTCCTTTGATGCAAATAGCATTATATATTTTTGAGCTATTTCTTATTTTATACACGATCGCAAAATTGACTGGTGAAAGAGCTGAGATTATAGGTGAAAAATTAAAATATATTAAATCTGATGCGATTCTTGTATTTCTAATATTTTCTAAGGCAGCATACGAATATGGTTCAACTGAAACAACTGGATTAGATGCAAGTGCTTTTGGTGCGATCTTTGGATTTATATTATTCATCCCATTGCTGTTTATAACAGGGATATACGGCATTATCAGTCATAGTAAGAAGACAAATACAAATACAAATACAAATACAAATAATAATGGATAGGTGCTAAATAAGAAACAAAATCCTAACCACTTTTTTTTTAAAATCTGTATAGATTAATGTTTTAATAATTAGGTTTATTAAAAACAACTTCAAAAGGATCATACCGAACATCTTAAGGAGTATTAAATGAAGAATATAGAAAGCGAACTCGAAATAAAGGAAGTGTTTCTTGAAAAATTTGAAAAGCTATCCTTAAGAGTGGAGCAACTAACAGATGAAATTTCTAAAATGAATAGAAAATTTGATAAATCGAATAAAATAAATAGAACTTTTGGACTCAAAGCTATCGGAAATTCAGAGCCATTAGATTTTGCTAAGAATGTAAGTGGTATTGGAAGCCCCACTAAGAAATATATATTATCAATTAGAGCCATAACAGAACATTGGAAAGGTAGAAGAAACGACATTATGATAACTATTCATCAACAAGATAAAGAATCTCAGAGAGACTTAAAAGCTCTTGGCATTCGGATACCTATAAATGATATAAAAAAAATTCGAACTCTTTCAAAAGAAATTTTTTCTTTATTGTATGTTGCATGTGAATTAAAAGGGATCGAAATTAACGAAATTTTACGTGATATTCTGTTAGAAATAAACGAAGAGGGACCTAAAATGATAAGCGAAATCAAGCAAAAGATGGTTTTTTAAATTACTTTTTTAATCCTTTTGTTCCGAAAGTAAAAATAACTTTAATTTTTTGATGCAAACCATCCTCAAGACTATATTTAAGGAACTTCTTTATAGTGGCTTTTTTTAATTTCACGATATT
>SDBS01003678.1_pt1 | contig 15073 bp, 19 predicted proteins | sample 2277091 | NCBI WGS metagenome assembly SDBS01 (sample SAMN10404972, study PRJNA504765) | marine sediment metagenome | isolation source: marine sediment core GS10_PC15, 163 cmbsf | place: Arctic Ocean: Southern Knipovich Ridge | collected 2010 | reverse complement strand
TGAGCGTCCCGGCCAGAACGCTAAATCATTACCGGGAACTCCCGTAATCAAGAGATCCACTTCCTCAACTACGCGCCAAGATACGTCGATCATGAACGGCCATTCCTTTGCGATCTCGGCAGCCGTCTTAGCGTCCTCATGATTCCCAGGAATGAAATAGATGGGCTTCCCAATGGAGGAAAGCGTCTGAAAGAAGAGCGCATGCCTATGGCCGAAGAAAGTCAGATCCCCCGAACAAACAATCAGATCGGGCTTCTCCAATTGATCCAGCTTTGCCACGGCTCGTACTGCGTTGATCTCCCCGTGGGGATCGGTGAAGGCAAGTAAGCGCGTCATTCACCACCCGCCATCACGACCGAATATTTACGGACGTACGACGTTTGTCCGGGCTCAAAGCTTTGAGTTCGACCAGGCAACTTAACGCTATTGTCGGTTTGGATCATATATCGATCGCCGTTTTCGCCCACGACCCAGATAGCAACCTCTCCGCGCATTGCACCCTGGCTGAATCGATAGAATGCGACCCTTCTTCTTTTGTCGGATTGAGTTAGATCGTGAGACAGCTTAACGAGGGGAATTTCTGAATGCCTTGAATCTTTCTTCACTTCGTTATACTCCAGATTCATCGGCGATTCAGTCATCGCGTCCAGGGAGGCCCTCGCCGCGGCAGGATCTCCCGAACGAACGGCCTACGCCCGCACGGAGTGTGATCCACGCGCACGACGAGGGCTTTCCTCGTCGCACACTCCGTGCATATGGCTAGAGATTCGCTGATCTAATGGGTGCCAAAAGAGCGTAGGCCGTTCAGAAATGATTATAGCGTCAGTAAGGGGTGTCTGCTTGAAAATTGAGTAAACGCAATATCTATTTGTGATCGATTTTGTGGCTTACTCTTTCGTTTTGCCATCCATAGAAGCCTCTCTCTTATCCTCTGACTTATCATATGCAGTTGCAATTATCCTCACCACATCTTGGAACCTTCTCGCTGCAAAACCACTTAGCCTCAGAACGTCTCCTCCTGCAAATAGAGTAGCGTTGTGGTGGGGACATTTGACATCGGCGAGTCCAACACTCGGGTGAACTACTTCCAAATCTCGGTCATCACACTTCTTCTTTGCACACTTGGGCTGTAAAAGCATGTCGCCTACATTGGTGTACTCAAACTGTTCCTTTCCACTTCTTAAGTAAAACTTAATTGGCTCTGAGGAGTCGGTTTGCTGGAACAAGTACACGCCTTCACTTCCTGCTCTCATAGCAAGCTCCCTCCACACATAATCATTCTTAGCTGATAAATATGCTTTGTGCCTTTCTTCCTGATTACGGAGCTTTAACTCCTGTTTCTCTCTTTTCCCTCTTTGCCTGAAATTATATCCGTAACCAGCTAAAAAGAGTGCTGCAGCGAAACCTGCGGCAATCTCCGCGGACAATGCAATGATTGGATAAAACTCACTCATTTTCTTCTCGTTGAGGGCCGCAGCCAGTATGGCGCCTACGATAAGAAGCAAGAACGTTACAATTGCCGGAATTAACCAGCTTCTTTCTTGTGCCTTTTCTCCCACGACTATGAGGATACCCCTCTAAGGTGGGGACATCAAAGGGATAACTCCGATTCGTTTTACTCGGAAAGTCATCCTTCATTAATTCGTCCAGCTTATCCAGGTCCGGCCACTTAGACAGAATGATGAGGCTTCTCCTAGCCTTCTTAACCTTCACCCGCTTTTTGTCGACCATTCCTGCTCCTCCAAATAGGCAAAACGACACCTACAAGCCACGCCGAGTTAAGCCACGAAAGAATCTGAGTCGAATATCACGACCGACTCATTAGGCGGAGGGATCACGGTCATCGAGTCACCGGAGCGACCCCGTCTTCAGGTAGCTCGTCGCGACGTGCCCCTGCGGGGGCACGTCCTCCTCGCCACCTTCGACGAAGCCGCCTATCGAGTGGGGGGCTGAAGCTCTACGCACTCCTAGACTCCATCCACTCCGCATAACCACGTTCCTGCCACTCCACCTGATCCGGAGGTGGGCGATAGACCCAGTGCCCGTCATCACCCAGGATGAACCACGGATGTGAAATCGGAAGGGCAAACGCTTCAATAAGCCGTTTACCGCACTCCACACACGCATAACGATCGTCCCCATCATCCTCACGATCACTCTTCCAAGCTTCCTTCCTCCGCGCACGTTCCTCCTGGATACGCCCCCGCCAATCACCGAACGGCTCCACCAGGTGCACCTGCCCCTCGAGCACATCGACCAGTTCCCGGAGCCCCTCCTCGGGCACCTGGTCCCAAGGCAGAGTGGGTTCTCTACCTCGCATCTTTGCCTCCCTATCAAGTGAAGTGGCATCCCTGCAGGCCTCACCCTCCTTGCTCCCCCCAGTGGCGTCGGTTTCCTCGTCTACGCTTCCCACCGCACCCTTGATGGTGTACTTCAAAGTTTCATTGAGCACTTTCTCGGTGGCCCGCTGGACCCAGACGACAACACGCTGTGATGGGTCCACAGGCTCGCCCCTACGGATCAGAAAGCGCTTCCAGGTTTCCTCCAGCGTGGTCGAATAACCCGTGCGGTTCTCAATCCAGGAGGCATTCACGAGAAGGTGGGTATGTAGATTGAACCCTTCCTTTCGCATCGTCAGCTCAAAAGACTGGATACCTCCGGTCACACTCGCAAACACCTTCGCCCTGAGCAGCGCCTTTACGGATTTCCGTCTCCGCTGCACGGCCTTCTTTAGTCCGGACCCGTACGGAATGAGCGGACCAGACAGCGTCAGAAACCTCGGGTGCTTGACTGTCTTGGCCATCAGCGCGTAATCCGCCACACGTTCAGCAGCGAGACGCCTACTGCAGAAAGGACACAGCCGTGACCCACACCCCTCGACAATGAATTTATATTTCTTCCCTGGCCCGGAGATCAACGGCTGCTGAGGATGGCCATCGGTACACTCCAGAGCCCTAATTTTACAATCGAAGATGTTGGCCTCGATGTTGTACTTATTGAGCGCCGCTACGATCGCCCGGTAGTGACGACGCAATACAGCGTTCCGCCGGCGCCGGCGCAGATCTGCGGTTTTCTTGGAAGCGTCTACTCGACAGCTCGACGCCATGGCGACCGCTGCTGGCCGGATCCCGACGGAGTCCCCTCCACGCTTTTTCGGTCTTGGGTCCTTCCGATCTTGTTGGAATAGTGCAAACGGGACCAGGCGCCCAGGAAGGGCCTCAGGTTGACCAGGTGCCTTTGTGGAGGGCTGGGTGAAGTATGGAGCCCCTAGGGCATTAACTAGCAGGAGAAGAGCGATTTGTGGGAAAATGGGGCCAGCGACGTCCGTAGAACCTGCGGGGGCATCTGAAACGAACGCGGCGGGATCCGGAAAAGGGGGAAGCGGAATCATGCCGCTGCGCCCTTCGAAACTAGCCAGAATTCAAATGTTTTGCTGTCCGTACGAATGTCAATGCGGGCTCCCGCAACACCATTGCACTGAATGGGAAGTACGGCGCCCTGGAGAAGGCCGTCAAGGGTGCCGACAACCCGGATCCTCCTATCCGGATGCAGCTCGACGACCTTGACGTGCTTTCTTATTTCCTCGCGGAAAGCGTCTATGGTGGCCGTCGTAAGGAGTTCACGGGTTTTCCCAGCGAGCCCTCTTATCTTCGAGTCCAAATTAGTGAGGGAACTCGTACTTACATTTCCTTTTTTCAAGTTTTGCAATTGACGCCGAAGCGCGTCCCGTTCCGCACACCGTTCCTGGAGCTGACCGGGGATCTCCGGATTAGATGCGCCGTTTTCTTCGATGTAAGATACGAGGCCAGCGATTTTACGTTCTGTGCCAGCGAGCTGTTGTTGGAGCGCGGTTCGGTCATCTGTTGAACCCGAAAGCATTTCGCTGACAAGGCTTCGGACACGAGAGGTTAAGTAGGCTAAATTCTCTGATGAAAACAAGTGGCGCTCCAATCCTTCGACCAGCGCTTCTAAGGCGTTATCGTGACGGGCGTATGCTTTATTGTTGCAGATGGTCTCCCCGCGTTTTGCCGCGATCCCGCATCGTAGATATCTGTAGGAGCGCCCCTTCCTCTTGTTGGTAACCACATGGCATGGATTTCCACAAATCGCGCACGTCACGATACCAGTGAGCGGATGTTTTGCGGACGGACCTCGAGGGCAAGTGCCCTTCCTTCTTTCAAACTTGGCGTTCACCCTCATCCATAAATCCAAATCGATAATTGCAGAGACGTAGGGGCTGTCTATTTCAATCCACTTATCAGGGGAATTCACCTTGGATGTCCGCGTTTCCTTCTCTGTGAGCTTAAAATGTCGAAGGTCGAACCGTATAAATCCTGCATATTTTTTATTACGTAAGATCGGCCCAATTGAGTTGGCTGACCAGCTACCTGTGCCATATTTTGGAGATGGTGCTCCCTCTCGATTTAGCATCTTTGCTATCCTGGTCATTCCAGCGCCCCGGTCATACATCAAAAATATCCTTCTAACGACAGCCGCTTCTGCCGCTACAATTTCGTAGACCGTCCGAAGGACTGGGCGTCCATCTTTATCCCGTTTTCCCAAAGGGTCTTCGATACGGGTTCCCTTCCAGCCAAAGTTGACTGGCCCTCCGGGGACGAATCCTTGTCGAGCAAGTTCGCGCATCCCCCGGAGAGTGTTGTCGGCATCGTCTCGTAATCGCTTCTCGTTAATTGCCCCGAAAAGAGCGCGCATAAAAAGGTCAGAAGATTCTTTCGTGCTAATTATTTGAACGCCGAGATCTTCAATTCTCCTGATGTCAATTTCGGTGACTGGACCCGCTCTTCCAAGTCTTTCATATTTATCGACGAAGACACGCTTTGCCAGCCCTCTCCGGGCATACTCGAGAATCTGCATGTAAGCTGGGCGCCGCTTCGATAGCTTGCCGGATAAAGCTTCATCCTTGAGAACCACAATTTTACTGCCATCATCAGGATATTTATTTTTGCGGTAATCCCGGCAAACAGAAATTTGCCCCTCAATGCTAAGTCCCTGTTTTTGTTCGGCACTAGAAAAGCGGCAGTAAATAATGTCAAAACGATCCAGTTTGCTGATCATTCTGGGCACCTCTCGTCTGCGACAAGTTCAGTTGCGATCAGATTCGCAAGCATGTCTAAATAACTTTTGACCAATGGGTCATCTAACCGGGCCTTCTTCGAAACTGATGGGCTATTGAGTGATTCTAGGATGGACCAGTACGATGGTTGGGGGAGGTTGAGCAACGATTGTGGTGCGATGGTATGTTTGGTCGGTTTGGAGCCGTCGCCATTAAATAGGTTCAAACTAAACACCCAAACCCAAAACTGCCAGGTGCCCCAAACGGCTGATGTAGAAGAAATCATCATCGGAGCACCTGAATACCGGGGAGCATCCCTTGGGGGAGAAGTTTTACGTGGCCGCGTCGATCGACGCGGGGCCTTTCGAGAGGGGGGTGCTGGGTGTGGTGAGGGTCCAGAATGTGGACTAGAGGTATCGCGGGGAGCAGTAGGGAGTCACGCCCTATCAGTCCTGCTTGCTTCTTGCCGCCGTCCGTACTAAACTCTAGTCGGACGGGATGGCCGTGAGTAACCTTCACGGTTATTCCCTCTCCTGGAAGAGCTCGGCCGTTGACCCTTGATTGCCTCGAGGGTCAGCGACTAACTACTCTTCAGATTAGAATACTGATTTCAGTGTTCCTTAATCAACTTAGACCTAGGCCGCCAACAATCTGCTTTGTTCCCAAAGCGACGATCGCGTTGGAGACTCCGTTTACGACTTTCGCCCCCATCTTCTCGAAGGTTTGGCTGGCCGCGGCGCCCTTCTTTCCCTTGCTCCCCATCGTGGAGGGACCAGGGGATTCGATCGCATTCACGATAAAATCAAGCGCCAACCCAGCCACACCTCCACCTAGGAGATACAGACCAGGCTTTTGATCCTTAGGCTTCGCAACCGCATAGACAGCACCTCCAGTAGCGATGCCTCCTCCAATGAACATCAGGGATCGGACCCACGACGGCATCCCCTCTGACTCAGAAGGTTCAACTTGACCCAGATTGCGACCGCCAGACAGATAGTTCTCGAGCGTCTCTCCTATTACTCGAGTTGACTCCTGTTGAGTCACCACAGCACGCTGTAAGTCCTCTACCATCTCCTCGAGAGAGACATCAGATGCGGAGGCCTCCTGAGGCCTGTTCCCCGCACTGTGAGATGATTGAGGCCTCCCGAGGCCTGCCTCTCGAGGCCTCCCCTCTAAAACAGGCCTCTCAAGAGGCCTCCCGAGGCCTCCGGAGGCCTCTTGTGGAGGCCTCTGCTTCAACGGAACTGGCGACCACCCTTTCGGAGGTTGGGGGTTGGCGATCGCCTTATGAACCTTGTTAGCCGCTTCCTCGTAACCCCCACACCATCGGAGGTGGCCGTTCAATTCGGACTCGCGGTTATATCTCTTGTTGCGACACCTAGGGCATTGCAGCCCGATTGGGCGTGGAGCAGCTTCCATTGGTAAAACATTACCATTGCGCCGCTCGGAATACTAGGCCTGCTTATGTTTTTTCCGTGGTCTTGGCTCGTAGATCGTCCCGGCCTCGAGGCCTTCATGGTACGCCTGCATTGCTCGATCGAAGGGAGTGATACAAATAAACCAAGAGCTGCGGGGATCCCCCTCGGGGATCTCCTTCGCCGGGATCCGCTTCTCGTGCATCCACCGAATAACGGTGGTATAGGGGCGGCCGATGTGCCTGGCGAACGCCGCGCAGGTAACCCAGAGCTCGGTGTGGTACCGTCTCCCGATTTTATCCCAGAGCATGACCCCGCGCGGCTTTCGTTTCTTCATGGCTTAGTCTATCAAACCTTCGGACCTCGAGGCCGTCACCTATCCACCCCAGATCCACGAGGCCTGATATACCACGACGACAAAACACGGATCAGGATTGTGCGGCTCACCCCTCCGGGCGCTCGATCTAAGTGCCCCTGCGGGTGCACTTAGATCTCCCGGCCTCCGGGGATCCCCGCTACGAGGGGTAGGCCTGACGTGATGATCTGGTGGGGTTCCTATTTCACCACCCGCAGAGGGAATGGCAAGGGATGCTTGAGGGACGACTCGACTGTCCGGTTAACCGTCACCCCGTAGACGCGCAGTTTCTTGTACGGCTTACGGAATACATCTCTCGAACCGAACCAGCCGGCAAAATAATCCATCACCTGACCGTCCACAACAAGACGCAACTTCTCGCGTGTCATCCCTTTCAACTTCTTGAGGCCCGAGCTGGAGACCTCATAATACTCACCAAAGGAATTGTCTGACTTTATCCCAGACAAATCCTTCGTCCGAAGAACGATCCCGGTCCTGAGCAAGTTAACGTACGTCGTCCGTTTCCATTCCGAGGTACTGAAATTCCAGTACCAAATCGCACCCTTCGGAGCATTTTTCAGATTGCTACCTTTCGGAGAGTACTGCTCCTTTTGGGCTGCTGTCATCGTGTAACTCACGCGATACTCAACCTTTTTTCCAGCTAAAGCCGAAAGCTGCTGGATTCGCTCCTGCATCTCCTTCGTGAAGCGCGGACTAATCGAGAGTTGGATTTCCTTCCCGCCGTTTCGGTCGATGACCTTAGCCGTGACGCCCTGGTACCCGTACGTTTTGCACCGAGAGGACAGGGCTCTCGCCGCTGAGGACAACGAAGATTCCTTAGCGTCCTTCGGGCCCGTCAGGTACATACGATCCTGCGACCAACCAAATCGCGCCAGCAGGACCACAATGACAGCGGTCGAAAGTATAGTCCTCAAGACTTCTCCTCCCTACTCGTTAATAGACGACCAATCATCCCGCAATTCCAGCCTATCGGATGTTTTCCTTAATGGAACGTTGGGGGGTAGGCCCAGTTCACCCACCATATCAGCATTAGAATCATTATTTCCGCTGAGAAAAGGAGCACACCAACTACTCCAAGTTGCCGTCCAACACTCCCTGGGCTCCCTTTATAAATCGCCAATATACTGAAGGGCACGAACAACAAAAGGCCCAAGATCCCGAGAACCAACGCTGACTTGTCTTCTTCTCTGACACGCCCCCTTTCCATGTCTACATAGGATGGGCGCTCCCTTTTGGAATGGCGCCCTTTGGTTGACCGACTAATGCGCGGCCCACTTATGCTTCCGCTGGCCACCTCGTCGGTAAAGGGGAACCCGCAATGAGGGCATGCCGGGGCCGAACTAGAAACTTGCCCTTCACACTCGGGACATGAATTGAGCACGGCTAAAAGTTAGCCGGGAGGCGCTTGCATCGCAAACGCCTCCCGGCATTTCGATTCACTACTTTGAGGGAGGGCCGTTCCCTCTATCCCCACCCGACGGGTTTCCGGTAGTGCTCGGCCAGTTGGGATTCGAGTCACCGCTGCCTTTGCCCAGGCAAGTGTTGACCATCTGAAACCTCCTTCTAGCTGTACCCTCAGCACCCGAAGGACCACCCCTCAGATCATGTGCCGTCAGCAGTTAAATTGTTCAACAAGAGTTTCTTTTTCGGCGAGGAGTAGATCTATTTTTGGGTACGATCGCCAATCCATTGTGACACCGGATATTCTTGGCAATCGTCTCAAGCATTGGTGCCAGGGCCGCATCAGTAATGGCCACAGCATCCTCAACGCCTCGTTTTGAAGCTGTAATTCGTGTACCCAAGGCTTCACCTGCCACAACGATGTAGTCGGAGAGTTCCTTTTGATCGAGGTCGCATTTTCGGGTCTGTTTTTTAGCGGGTCGCCTCTTCGGTTCAAGCTTCATATTGTTAGCCCCCTCACTATGTTTACAGTTAGCAATCCAAACAATTCACCTAAAGCACTACGGATCTAGTTTACAGTTTGGTTGTCTGCTATTCAATCTGTGAAATCCTCACACTGCAACCAGATCCTAATCCAGCAGTTCATCACCTTTAGAAAATCGGCGGATTTTGATTTCGCTTATCCTCCAGACCGTCCAACGAGTCCTTAAGTAGAGGGCTCGATCATGAGGGGTTTTCTCGAGTTTTACGTTATCCCAGTCCGCCTTCCAAGTTACGATTTTCTTACCTCCGACTTTTATGGTAACGCTGCCTCTGCGCACAGAGCATTCAATTTTTTGGGGAGTAGCTTCAAGCAGCAACTTCCCGGTGTTTTGGAATTTTGTCACGTTGATCCCCGCGCCCTTTCCGTCCACCCCATCGAGCCCAGAATAGTTGGTCGAGCTGTCTAGGATCAGTTGAAAGCGACGGCCACCTCCGATGAGCCCGACATGAAGGAAGTGGTTTCCCTCGATTCTCTCAACCACGAGGTGCAGGTCGTACTCAGAAGGGGGCACGTAAGGAATCACGATCCAGGAGAAGAGTCCGCCCTCCCGTGGCTTGTCGATGAGGCCGCCGTTTTCTATCCGCCAATCATCCTTGGTCCAATCAGGATTCTTGGTATCGATGATTGGAAAAAGGTCCAACATCCCGTCGCGCCCTCGCAACGCATCGATCATCTTCGAGCGCAAAGCCCTCTTCTCAAGAACAGGGGCCTCCGAAACGGCCTTCCGATACCAGTCGAGTGCGCGAGCTCTGAAGAGGGCCGACTCCTCCCCCTTCCTTTTTTTAGAAGCTTTTAGCCAAGCCGCCCCCACGGCCCCAAATCCGGGTGCGTCTGTCTTCACGTCCAGCTCCGATCTGGCTAACGAAGCCAGAGCCTTATCGTCACCCTTGGCTAGGTGTGGCAGAGCTTTCCCCCAATCATTGAGTTCAAAACCAAGGTAATACCCGTACTGGGCGCTGGCCTGAGGATCTTCCTTGCCTTCGAGGATTCTGACGGCCAACTCCGCATCCCTCTTGCGCTCCAATCTCGATATGAATGTCCGGATCTGACGTGCGCGTCCAGGCAGCCGCGCATATTTTGCCAAATACTCGGCCTCATTAAGTGCTCGGATGATCCATTCGGACGGATGTTCCGTGAGGAAGACCGCGCCAGTTAGGGGTTTCGGAGGATCTACCTTCTTCTCTGCTCCAGCCTTCGCTAGTTCCAAGACCGCATCAAGGAATTTTTTTAATTGCTCCTTAGTTCGGGCCCGGCGTCGGGTATCGGACAAGAGCTTGTTCACCATCTTGATATCGTCCACGGCATACTGGCTGTGAATTCGAAGGAGCGCGTGAAGAGCCCTCTTCACGTCAACCTGAATAATGGCCGCATCCCGCGCTTCCGTCAGTAGCACAAACCGCAAATCCAGATCCTTAGCCTTCTTGGCGTCTTTAATTAGCTTTGCCGAGAGGAGGGGATCCCCACTTAGGTAGCTATCCTCGTAGGTTTCCTTGACCTTCTTGAACCATTCGCGCTGTTCTTGAGGAGTGGGAGGCTTTCGTAGCTCTTGGGGAGCATCTGGGGGAAAGAGCATCGCGAGGACGAGTGCGATAGGCATTGACAGCATAGCTCCACCTCTTTCAGGCGGCGAAGCCAGGTCGCGACAAGGGAGGCCCTCGCCGCCGTAGAGCCTACCCGCCACGAACCACCCAAGTCCGCACGAAGTGTGACCATACGTACGACGAGGGCTTTCCTCGCCGCACACTTCGTGCAAGGGCAGACCAATTAATTCAATAGGCGCCAAAAGAACTTGGGTGGTTCAGATGTGAGTATAGCCTGATTATCCTGACGAGTAAACTTGGGCCAAGATAATTTTTTAAGGGGTGGCTGCTTCTGGGCCCTCCTTTCAAGGGAGGAGAGCAAGAGATTGTTGTGCCTAGAATCACTTGATGCTAATATTTTGAGCATGGCTATTCAAAATATTACAAAACCTCTCCGAAAGTATGTACGGCACCTCATTGAGGCTCGAGATGAGAACCTCAATGAGGCGGATACTGTACGCCGGATTATTTCGGTTTTTGCAGACGTCCTTGGCTATGACCGACTCGAGGACATCAGTTCTGAAGCCCAGATGAAAGGGAAATACGTCGATTTCATTATTAAGATCAAAGACGTCACGCGGCTCCTGGTTGAAGCAAAAGGTGCGAAAGAAAAACTTCGTGATCGGCACATCGAGCAGGCCCAGAGCTATGCTGCCCGCAACAACTACAATTGGGTGTTGTTGACCAACGGGGTTGAATGGATCCTTTTCCACCTGACCTTTGAAGATGGAATCGAATACGAACGAGCCTTCACAATTGACTTATCCAAAAAGGACGTTTTCAAGGATTCTGCGGAGTTACTGGCTGTCCTACACAAGAAAGCCGTCAAGAGCGGGGAACTAGAGAAATTTTGGGGAAGAACTTCGGCTGTCGCACCTGATTCGATTGGTAAGTGTCTGTTCAAAGAGTCCGTAATGAGGGTGCTCAGGCGTGAAATTCGGAAAGAATACAATCACCTGATCGATCCGGAGGACCTTGTCGACGCAATTAGGGACATGCTCACCCCCGAGGCTAGGGAAGCTATCGGGCGGATTAGGCTACGAAAGACCCGCCGAAAAAAGAAGAAGTCAATTAAGCTTAAGAAGCCCAAGGGGAAGATAACGACCCCGACGAAATCAATAGCGCTTCCAAAGAATATTTCATCTCCAAAAACACCACCTATGCACCCCAGCGCTCCGCACTCTAGCGGCTAGAATTTCGGATGTGATTCTATGAAGCGATATAGAGTTTATTACCAATGCCAAACGGAAGATCTCAACTGTCCTATTGAGAATAGCGAAGTGATCAGTGCCTATAACGCCCAATTGGCTGCACGAGCTTTGAAGTTTAAATTACTTAACGATCATCCGGGCCCCGCCAAAATTACCATTGGTCGCATTTAAGACGCAGAATAACTGACGTTAGCTGATTTTGCGGCCTAACAATGCCGCACCTGGGCTACTACCCCAGTTGGCAGCGAAGGACGCATACCATTCACTTGAGTTAATGGTCGATTATCGCTACGCAGCTTTCCCCTTCTTCCGATAACGTACGCTTACCACAATCGTGGCGAAAGCGCGATCGACCAGGGCTTGGAGCGGCCGCGGCGGCACGGTACAATCGAGCGGCGCCGGCGGGACGGGTCAGAAGGGCCCATCTGTCCCGATCGGCCGGCCGAGCTCGAGGACCTCACCTGATAGCGAGGTAAACGGATGGACAAGCGTCGCCCAAGGCCTAACTGGCGTGTGAAAGTCCCTCCGGGTGGTGGTAGGCCTAAACGTGGGCGGAGACCGCCACGCCCGACTCAGAAGCTAGGCGCTTTCGGCATGGGGTTTTATGGATGTCTTGGAGTTGGATGTGGGATTGTTACGCTCATAGGACTTATGATTTTCGTCCTAGTCCTTGCCGCAAGTCCAGCCATTCCATCATGATTCTAGGTAAGCTAGTCGAGTCTACATCGAAAACCATAGATGACTTGAAACTATATAGAGCGATGCAGGCGGACGCGGACCGACTACCTAGAGTGGGACCCAAAGGAAGGATGCTTGGGGTCCGAATACAAGGTCGAAAGATCGACCTACCAGTAACCGATGGAAATGTGAAACCGGAAACAGGAGGATTATCGGTTACAATGGGCGTTATTGAAGAGTTGCCCTTTCATAGATTACCTCGACGTCTCGGGGGTGAGGGAAAGGATCCTGTGTTTATGATGACGTGGAAGGCTCGAAAAGGCCTCGCTCTCCAACCTTCAGGCCCTCCTCATTATGAGATCGAACCCTCAGAAGAGATGTCCCTGGATAGGTATGAGGCCTACTTGGAGGGGACGAGGAATGAGTGGACGATCGCATATGAGTAAACCTTTGGAAGAGTATCAGAACTTGCTTCAGCGTCTGAAGCACGTCCGCTGGCAGAATTGCGACGCGGATTCGGACGTGGAGGACGAGATCCTCGACGACATGGACGGGGTGTGGTACCAGCTTACGACTGAAGAGCGAAACCTTCTAAAAAGCGAATCGCAAGGGCATTCCGATAAATTGGCGGTGTTAGAAACGAAGTGTGTTCGCAGACTCGTTGATGTGCCAAAGGACATCCGAGCGGATGAACTAACTACCCACCCCTCTCGAAGATATCTGGAAGATTAGCCGTGTACGTGACAGCTCAGCGCGTCAGGGATGACAGCACGGGCCAAGTCGGCATTAATGCCTACAGGTATTCTCATGAGGGACTGGATCGGATAGGCGTCGACTGGGCAAAACCCGACGTTGAATTCCTTTCCCAACACTCTCTAGGAAGACTGGTTTCTGAAATCTGCGACATGGATGCCGGCGGAAATTCCGTGCTGAGCTTCCTTGATCTTGCCGCCCATGATAGCGTTGACACTGATCAGTTGATGAAAGCGTTAGCGGCTGGCAGTTACGCTGTTCTGAGCAGCCCTCAGTTTAAGAGTACCATTGGCGGCGTAACTATCTCCTTCAGCCTAGTAATGCGGATTGGAGGAATAGCTCAGCTAGAGTACCAATCCCTCCGCGCCCGAATACAGGATCTACTGCGAATACGAAGCGCTCCCAAGATTCCTGTGTCACGGCCGGTAACTATCCTTATCACCCAAACCGCCAGCGAAGCAACGTTTGAATTGGATCCCAAAGATAGGGAAAGGGTCGACAAAATCAGAGGCCCTCGGACACCGTTACTCCGACTTATTGTACCCATCGGAGTGCTCTCGGATTTCCTAAAAATGCACGGCGAGATATTTTCGAACGTTACAGCGATGCTTATTGGAGGAACCCGCGCTCAACTTATGGCACTTGGAGGAGTAAGATTCCTTGATCGGGCGGATAACAAGGAATTGTGGCGATATCCGTAATAGAGTTGCCCACTAGAATTGCATCACGAATGAAAAGGGCCGACGCCTTTCGACGCCGGCCCTACCCTGGTCGCACCCTGGGTTCTACTTCTTCGGAGGCTCGTTCGTCCTACCCCCACCGGAGCGGTTGCCCGTGGTGCTCGGCTTGCCGCCGCTTCCTTTGGCCATGAGATTTCTCCTTCCCTATCGAACCACTGCACCCGAAGGACCACCCTTCGGAGTCGCATAGACTAGTCTACGGTCGGGACACCCAATGTTTCGGTATTTACCGAACACACCAGGTAGCTCCCTCGAAACGATCGTGATGCGCGCGGGCCCAACGGAGCCACGCGCGCGCGGCCGCGCGGCTGTTGAAGATCCGGGCTCGGCGGCGATCGCCGCGGCGCTTCGGGTAGGCCAGGAGGAACCCGAAGAGGTCCTCGACGAGAACGTATCTCGGAAGGATCGAAGAGTTCGTGGAAGAGCCGGAGGAGCCGTTCGGCTTGGTCATTCTGCATCGTCATGAACGGCCTGACAATGCCGCGCCTGAGCTACTACCCCAGGCGGCGGTCGCAAATCCCGGCCGTTCCCGGCCGCGCGGCACTGTCAGACCTCGAAATCATCGGAATTATTCAATGGGATTGCGCACAGAAATAGTAGCCGTGGCTACTTCGTGTGGGATCGGATCTTTAAGATCCCGACAGGTAAGCATGTATACCTCGGCGCACTCCTTGGCATTCTGGACCGCCTCTTCAATGCTCTTGCCCCAGGTGTGGACGCCTGGAAGGCCCGCAACAGAAGCGTTGTAGACGTCCTTCTCTTCCTCAGGATCTTTTGTGACTACGACCGTATAACGCATCAAGATTCCTTCGGCCACTCGGCCTTCTCCACTCGATATGATTGGCGTTTTTGCCAACGTATGTCCTGGTAACGCCGCACATGGGTTTCCTTCCCCAGCTCATCATACCGGCGATAAACAACATCCTTGCCATCAGTGGTCATGACCCACTGACTTTCAACCTTCCAGCGACGCGCTTGATAATCCCATTCCAGGTATACACTAGCGTTTGCGTTGGTCGGGGCTGGATTAGGGAGAGGTGGGCTTAGGATAACCGGTGCGGCCACCCCTCCAAACAATGCCGCAAAAATCCCTCGCCTTGTGATCATAATTCCATCCTTTCGTTAATCGCCATTGAAACCTTCGCAACGCCAGACCTACAACTCGAGGATCTTCCCGGTTGGCCCTGGATTCAGTATTCGAATTCCGTCCAACCGATCTTCGCAATTGAAGCAACTATGATAATGACCCGTAACCACTAAGCTCGGATGGATCTTCTCAGTGATTTTCCGGACCGTCGCAC
>SDBS01003677.1_pt1 | contig 15078 bp, 11 predicted proteins | sample 2277091 | NCBI WGS metagenome assembly SDBS01 (sample SAMN10404972, study PRJNA504765) | marine sediment metagenome | isolation source: marine sediment core GS10_PC15, 163 cmbsf | place: Arctic Ocean: Southern Knipovich Ridge | collected 2010 | reverse complement strand
CTTAATTTCCTCAGTTTCCTTAATTTCCTCAGTTTCCTTAATTTCCTCAGTTTCCTTAATTTCCTCAGTTTCCTTAATTTCCTCAGTTTCCTTAATTTCCTCAGTTTCCTTAATTTCCTCAGTACCCTTAATTTCCTCAGTTTCCTTAATTTCCTTAATTTCCTCAGTACCCTTAATTTCCTTCTCACACTTGCCAATTGAAGTTACTGAATCATTTTCATAAAGTTTGATAACTCTTACCCCTTTAGAAGGTCTATGAGTTATTCGAATTGAATCAATGGGAACTCGTATCACCTGACCTTTTTCGGTTCCAACAAGAATATCCTGTTCAGTTGAAATCTTCACATCAATAACTTTATCTTTTATAATTTTTGTCAATTTAATATTTTTTACTCCTTTAGCGGCTCTTCTTGTTTTTCTATACTCTTTTATATATGTTCTTTGCCCGTACCCCTTTTCAGTTAAAGTTAAGATAATATCATCAATATTTACTAAAAGACCTTCAATAACTTCATCTCCTTCTCTTAAACTTAAGCCTTTATATCCCATCGTGGTTCTTCTCTGCTCTTTTAATTCTGATTCATCAAATCTTATAGCATATCCCAATTTTGTAGCGATAAAAATATCTTGAAGTTCATTAGATAACATTTTTACAGTTACTAACTCATCATTAGGTCTTATACCTTGAGCTCGAAGTCCTGATTTTAAGATTTTGGAAAAGGATTTTAATTGAATCTTCTTAGCAATTCCCTTTTTTGTAATCATTATTAACAAATCGTTTGTGTTAAAATTATTAATAGGAATCATTGAAGAGATTTCTTCACCTTCTCTAATTTTAATTAAGTTTATTATTGGTCTTCCTTTAGCAGTACGTTGTTGTAATGGAATCTCGAAACACTTGATGGTATAAACTCTCCCTTGAGATGTGAAAAACAATATTGTATCATGCGTAGAACAAACAAATAAGTCGGATATAAAGTCTTCCTCATTAACAGTCATTCCTCTCTTTCCACGACCACCGCGTCTTTGGGTTCGATAATCCTGAGGAGACATTCTTTTAATATAATGATTTTTAGTAAGAATAACAATGGTAGGTTCTTTTTTTACTAAATCTTTGCTAGCAATATCTTTAAATTCTTCTTCTACAATTTTTGTTCTCCTATCGTCACCATATTTATTACTCAACTCGACTAACTCTTTTTTAATAATTGTTAACCGCAACTCTTTGCTCTGCAAAATCTTATTTAGTTCAGTAATTTGTTGTTTTAATGATATTTGCTCATCCTTCAGTTTCTTAGTTTCTAAGTTTGTTAAACGCGACAAAGGCATTTCTAAAATAGCCTTAACCTGAATATCACTCAATTTATATTTATCCTTTAACTTGGTTCTAGCATCCTTAGAATCGTTTGAATTCTTGATGATATTTACAACATTATCTATATCATTTAAAGCTATAATTAAACCATCAACTTTATGTAAACGATCTTGAGCTTTTTTAACTTGAAAGGCTGCCTTCCTAAAAATTATATCAGATCGATGCTTAATATATTCTTCAATTAATTCTTTAAGATTGAGAATTTTTGGTTGTTTTCCATCATTGATTAATACTAAATTGACAGCATTGAAATTTGAAAGAAGTCTTGTACGTTTAAAAAGGGTGTTTTTAATGATGGGTGCTTGAGCTCCTTTTTTCAATTCTAAAACTATTCGCATTCCTTTTCTATCAGACTCATCTCTTAAATCGCGAACATCCTTTAGAACGCCGTCCCGGATCAATTTTGCGATTCCTTCAATTAATGTAGTTTTATTTAATAAGTAAGGAATTTCTGAGATGATTAGGTTGTGAATTTTTCCTTTAGTTTCTTCCTCAACTTTCCCTCTTACAGGGATATTTCCTTTACCATATGCATAAGTATTATAAATACCTGATGTACTAGTTATAATTCCACCAGTTGGAAAATCAGGTCCTTTAATTATTTCCATAAGTTCTACAACGGAAATGTCAGGGTTATCAATGGCAGAAATAATGCCTTGACATACCTCTTTGAGGTTATGAGGTGGCATAGAGGTTGCCATTCCTACTGCAATTCCCTTAGTTCCATTTAATAACATATTTGGAAGTTTTGCTGGTAGATATATAGGTTCCTTTGAGCTTGAATCAAAAGTAGGTCGAAAATTAACCGTGTCTTTATCTAGATCTTCAATTAGTTCATCAGCAATTCGTGCTAAACGTGCTTCAGTATACCGGTATGCTGCTGGAGGATCTCCATCAATAGAGCCAAAATTTCCTTGTGGATCTATTAGAGTATATCTTAAAGAAAAATTTTGACCCATTCTAACAAGAGAATTATAAACTGCAGCATCTCCATGAGGATGATAATTACCTAATGTCTCTCCTACAATTTTTGCACATTTTACATGAGGACCAGAATAATCCCAGTGATTATCTATCATAGCATAGATTAAACGTCTATGTACCGGTTTTAAACCATCTCGAACATCTGGAATTGCTCTAGCAACGACTACAGACATAGCGTAATCGATGTAGCTACTTTTCATCTCTTCTTTTAGTAAAACTTCCTGAATATTTTCTACAGTCAGAAAAAAACACCTTATATTTTATAATTTTTAGAAATTAGTTAAACTATACATCTAATTCTTTAACTTCATCATAATTTTGAATAATAAACTTTTTTCGGGATTTGACTTCTTTTCCCATAAGCTGGTTAAAGACAAGATCTGTTTCAAGATAATCATCATACACGATTTTCTTTAATAATCTTGACTCCCTTCTCATTGTAGTTTCATATAATTCGTCAGGGTTCATCTCACCAAGGCCTTTATATCGTTGAATTTTTATTGAATCTTCTTTTTTCACGTTATACTTTTTCATATATTCAGCAATAGTATCTTCTTTTTCCTTATCGCTATATACATATTCTTTTGCTTTTTTGTAAGAAACCTTGTATAAAGGAGGTACAGCCAAATATAGATGTCCTTCATCAATCAAAGGACGCATATACCTGAAAAAGAATGTTAAAAGTAAGGTTTCTATATGATGTCCGTCAATGTCAGCATCACAAAAAATAATGACTTTATGATATCGCAACTTTTCAGGAGTGAATTCTTCGTCTCCAATTCCATGAATCCCTATGCCAAGAGCTTTGATTAAAGATTGAATTTCTTTATTTTGTAAAACGTTATCCACTCGGGCTTTTTCTACATTTAAAATTTTACCCCGCAATGGAAGGATAGCTTGATAACCTCTATCTCTTCCTTGTTTAGCTGAACCTCCTGCTGAGGCTCCTTCTACAATAAAAATTTCACATTCTTTGGGATCACTTGAGGAACAATCTGCTAGTTTTCCAGGCATTCTTGCACTATCTAAGACCGATTTTCTACGAGCTACATTTCTGGCCTTTTGAGCTGCTTCTCTAGCTTTTTGAGCATTAAATGACTTTAAAATGATTTTTTGAGCATCATTAGGATTTTCTTCTAGAAATTGTGTAAACTTTTCAGAAAGTATCTGGCTTACAGCTTGGCGAACCTCAGAGTTTCCTAACTTTATTTTAGTTTGGCTTTCAAATTGAGGATCTGGAATTTTGACAGAGAGGATTGCTGATAATCCTTCTCTTGTATCACTTCCACTTAAGACTAAATCTTTGTATTTTTTTACCATATTTTTTTTTACGTAAGCATTCAGAGTTCTAGTAAGTGCTGCTTTAAAACCAGCTAAATGAGTTCCTCCCTCGCTAGTTCGTATGGTATTACAATATGTAAGCACATTTTCCTGATATCCAGCATTATATTGCATAGATATATCTACTTGAACATCACCATCAGGATGATCAAAGGATCCGCTGAAACTTACAATTTTATCGTGTAATGGGTTTTTGTCTTTATTTAAATATCTAACAAATTCTTTAATCCCACCTTTAAAATAAAATTCTTCTCCTTCTTCAGTTATTTCATCAATGATTTCGAATCTTGCCTCGGGTGTTAAAAATGCTAATTCCCTGATTCTGGAGGCGATTGTAGAATAACTAAAAATTCTTTGAGTTGGATCGAACTCGAAAATTTCTGTATCAGGATAAAAACTAATTTTCGTACCAGATTCTTCACCATTAATCTTAGTTATTTCTGGCTCAGATACTTTTACACCTTTCGAAAATTTTTGTTTATAAATAAGTCCATCCCGCTTTATATCTACAATTAACCATTCTGCTAAGGCATTTACAACAGAGAGTCCTACCCCATGTAATCCTCCTGAAATTTTATAACTTTTACTATCAAATTTACCTCCTGAATGTAAATGCTCCATAATAACCTCAACGGCAGGTTTATTATATTCAGGATGATTATCAATAGGTATTCCTCTCCCATTATCTGAAATTTGAACTGAATTATCTTTTCTAAAAGTTATTTTAATATAGTCAGCGAATCCCGCCAAAGCCTCATCTACACAATTATCCACAACTTCGAAAATTAAGTGGTGAAGCCCTCTTTTCCCCACATCACCGATATACATTGCTGGGCGTTTTCTAACGCCTTCCAATCCTTTTAATACTTTAATATCTTCAGCATCATAAGAATTCTGGTTAGGGGGTGGTTCAGTCATAGGAGAACAAGCTTTAAATTTGAATTTGTAATCTAAAAAATATGAAAATCCATAATATTTTGTTGATTTACATATAATTAATAGTAATACTCAAATTTAAATATAAGCACAGTTTTTCATAATTTTTTCTGACTGGAAAATTCGAAAAGTCTTCCATTTTAAACCATTATTTAAATTCTTCATGAGAAATAGGTGTATTCGATAATTTTGATATAGAAATGAGAGTAATAATCTCTTAGAAAACGCAATTAGGACAAAAAATTACTTAAAGTAAAAATGAGATCTATTTATTTTTCCGTATTTCTTCTGCCATTTTGACGATCTCTAATAGCTGATTAGTTACATCATGAGTTCTTATAATATGAGCCCCATTATATACTGCTATCGCTGTTGAAGAAAGCGTTCCATTTAGTCTTTTTTCAGGATCGGGAATGTTTAGGGTAGTCCCGATAAATGACTTTCTTGAAATTGCGACCAGTATAGGCTTCTTCAGATCATGGAGTTTGTACAAATTACTCATTATTTTCAAATCATAAATATGGGTTTTTTCTTCAACCCAATGACCTATTCCGGGATCTAAAATAATTTTATTTTCATTAAAACCTTTTGATTTTAAATATGTAATGATCTTATTAAATTCTTTAATAATTTCCTCAATAGTACAGAGATCTCCCGGAACTTTTTTTGAAGCCATAATAATGAGAGGGATATCACTATCAATAACAAAATCTCCTAAAGGAGGATCAGTTTTTAAGCAACTTACATCATTTATCATGATGTTTCTCTTTTTCTTAACTGCAATTTCAAATGCTTTTTCTGCTACTTCTCGGTATTGAGTGTCTATGGACACGATAATATCTTTAGAAATAATGTTGCATATTAATTCCATAGCTGCTGAAACTCGGTTTACTTCTTCTCTAACAGTAATTTTTTCAGACCATGGAGCAGTAGAACGACCACCAATATCTAAGATCCTTGCTCCACCCTTTACCATTGCAGAGGTGGCCAGCTTAATTTTCTCTGGAACATCATAAATAGAGCCTTTGTAAAAAGACTCAGGACTTAGATTGATAACTCCCATTATAATTGTTGGGAAATCATCTCCTATTTCTACCATATCAAATAATTTTGTATATATCTTTTTCATAACTTACCCATAAAATGTAAAAAATATATCAAATAAGTATTATTCTATTAGCTGTTATGGAATTATTTTCAATTAAACTTCCACTGATTAGAAAGAATGATCCACTATTAGAAATTCTCCTTCAAAACCTTAAAATTCAAGGAAAAACATTAAATGAAGGAGATATCATCGTAATTGCAGAGAAAGTAATAGCAACCGCCCAGGGAAGAGTAGTAAGTTTAGCTGATGTAAAAAAAATTTCAGAACAAGCCCAAAGTTTAGCAAAAGAATATGATATGGATGAAAGATATGTAGAATTGATAATACAGGAATCTTCCATGATTCTTGGAGGCTTAAAGCATGTAATATTAGCTAAAGTTTATGATTTTCTCATAGCTAACGCTGGAATAGATCAGTCTAATGCGGGTGAAGGCAATGTCGTTCTCCTACCAAACAATTTAAATGACGTAGTTTGTGATTATTGGAAAGAATTAAAGAAAGAATTTAGATTGAACAACCTAGGTGTAATAATTTCCGATTCAAGAGTTCAACCTCTAAGAAAGGGGACTATTGGAATTGCCATCGCTACTTCAGGATTTGAACCTGTTGAAGATCTTCGTGGTCAACCTGACCTTTTTGGACGACCAATGGAGATTACTATGAGAGCTGTTGCAGATGACCTTTCTAGTGCTGCTCAGTTTCTTTTAAGTGAAGCAAATCAGCAAACTCCAGTAGTTATTATCAGAGGTAGCAATGTTGAATTTACTGAAAACCCAAAAACAACGACAGAGATGCCACCCGAGGAGTGCCTTTATATGAATATTTTCTCTAAGTATTTATTAAAAAAAGAACATGAAAAATAGACCATTAGATTTAATTTTATCATAAAACTTCTTATGATTTCTTTTTTTCCATGGGTATTACATGATTTACTTGATCTCCTCTAACTAATCTAATTTTGCTACCTAAACCCCCTCCTACAGCTCCAGATAAGACAGCTGGTATTATATAGGACACTAATCCAATCCCAGAAAATATAACAACTATAGAACCAAAATTTATTGTACTATAGAAAATCCAGCTGAGTAAAATCCCTAGGGCTCCGCATGTCACCCCTTGTTTAATATTTAAATTCATTGAACCCGCGAGGATTCCAAAACCGAAACCAAATATATAGATTACAAAGAATAAATAAAGCCATAGATTTGACAAAATAAGGATTAAGTGTAGAATACTAGAGAGGAAAATACCAAGCAAGAAATTTTGATCTTGAAATTTTTTATGAGCTAAAAATATTAGGGAAACAGCTAATACAATACTAATTATATAGATAACAATGCCAATGACATAAAAGTCTACTAAACTCATATTTATCACAATTATTTATTTAATATTGAGTAGGATATTTATTTAGTTTTTTAAGGTTAGAAGTGAAATATATCTATAAAACTTTATTTTTAAGAACGAATTTTAGAGTTTTTATATTTTTCAGTTAGATTTTTTTGAAATCTATTCTATATATGAGTATGATTAATGATAAAAAGATTCGATAATGATGGAATCAAAATATACCACTATTGAAGAAGCGCTTAAAAAGCAAATGACTCAAGTAAACTTAAGAGGATGGATATATAGGGAAAGAAAATCAAATAAATTTGTATTTATAGTATTAAGAGATGAGAGTGATATCATACAATGTGTTATTTCGAAAAATAAAAATGAGGAACAATTCGAAATAGCAGAAAAATTAACCATTGAGTCCTCTGTTAAAATTTCTGGAGAACTTAAAAAAGATGAGCGAGCTCCCTCTGGTTTTGAAGTTTCCGTCTCAAATTTAGAAATTGTTCAAATTGCTGAGCCATTTCCTATAACAGAACATCAATCTCCTGAATTATTATATGATCAAAGACATCTTTGGTTAAGATCAAGGAAATTAAATGCTGTATTAAAAATTCGTCATACAATTGTGGGTGCAATTCATAAATTCTTTAGAGATCATGGATATTACGAGTTTGATGCACCAATTTTTCAGCCCAGTATGTCAGAAGGAGGATCTACTCTATTTGAAGTTAAATATTTTGAAGATAAAGTATATTTAAGTCAATCATGGCAATTATATGCAGAAGCAGGTATCTTTTCGTTAGGAAAAATATACAACATGGGACCAACATTCAGAGCAGAAAAATCAAAAACGTCAAGACATTTAGCAGAATTTTGGATGGCAGAAATGGAAGCTGCATGGATGAAACTTGATGAATTAACTGAAGTCGCAAAAGATGAAATTAGGTTTATTGTCCTAGAAGTATTAAAAGAGAATAGAAAAGAACTCGAAATTTTAAAGAGAGATATTGCTCTGCTCGAAAATTACGCAAAAGTGGAATATCCAACAATTAAATATGCTGAAGCGTTAGAGATACTTAATGAAAAATACCAAATGAATGTTCCTTGGGGCAAAGATTTAAGAACTGTTGAAGAAGCGAAGATTGCTGATCATTTTAAAGTTCCCGTAGTTGTTACACATTATCCAACAGAAATAATGGGGTTTTATAAACCTCCTAGTAATGAAAATCCAGAAGAAGCACTATGTTTTGATATGTTGGCTCCTGAGGGATATTGTGAAATAATTGGAGGATCAGAAAGAAGTTTATTGGTGGAAAATATGATTGAACGATTGAAAGCTGAAGGAGAAGATCCAAAAACTTACGATTGGTATTTTGATTTAAGACGCTATGGTAGTGTGCCTCATTCTGGTTATGGTATGGGTGTAGAAAGAGTAATTTCATGGATATGTGGTTTAGATAATATTAAAGATGCAATACCGTTTCCGCGCACAATGCTGCGGAAAACACCTTAAGTAAGTTATATACATACAAATTATATTAATACGAAATTTTACTTTTTCAGTTTGATCTATATGAACTTCTCTGAATATATGGCCTATGAGTTAATTGAAAAGATTAAAAACCGTGAGACTTCAGTTCGTGATTTGATTAAAGCTACTTTCGAAAAGGTAGAAGAAACTGAACCTTTTTTACACTCATTTGTAAGTTTATCAATGGAAAAAGCATTAGAAAAGGCAACCTTAATCGATAATAAACTTAAAAAAGGAAAAAAAGTCGGTAGACTTTATGGATTACCATTAGCCAATAAAGACCTTATTTGTGTCCAAAATTATCTAACAACTTGTTGCTCTAAAATACTGAAAGGGTATCACTCTCCATTCAATGCATCTGTAATTGAACATCTCGTAGAACAAGAAGATGCAATTCATATTGGGAACACAAATATGGATGAATTTGCTATGGGTAGTTCTACTGAAACAAGTGTATACGGTCCAACTTTTAATCCTTGGGATTTATCAAGAGTTCCAGGGGGTTCGAGTGGAGGATCTGCAGCAACTATCGCCTCTGGACAAGCGTTATTAGCTTTGGGAAGTGATACAGGAGGAAGTGTTAGATGTCCTGCATCTTTCTGCGGTGTAGTAGGTCTAAAACCAACTTATGGAAGAGTTTCAAGATATGGATTGGTTGCTTTTGCAAATTCCTTGGATCAAATAGGTACTATTACAAAGTGCGTTTATGACACCGCCTTAATGCTCGAGCTTATTTCTGGTAAAGACCCACTCGACTCCACTTCAGTAGATATTAAAGTTGATAAATATACAGAAGAAGTTAAAAAACCCATTAACAAAAAGATACTTGGAGTACCTAAAGAGTTTTTTGGCGAGGGGGTTGAAATAGATGTAAAAAACTCTGTTAAAAATTCAATTGAAAAATTAGAAAGTTTAGGGGCAACTACGGTTGAAATTTCAATTCCACATTTAGATTATACGGTAGCTACATATTATTTACTCTGTATGAGTGAAGCAAGCTCAAATTTAGCAAGGTATGACGGTTTAAGATATGGAAAAATGACTGATGACATAAAAGGAGATTTCTTAGATGTGTTCAGCAAAACAAGAGGAGAAGGTTTTGGTGCTGAAGTAAGAAGAAGAATTTTCCTTGGTACTTATGCGTTATCGGCCGGATATTATGATATGTTCTATATGAAAGCTCTTAAAGTTCGATCACTTATCAAACAAGATTTTATTGAAGCTTTCAAGAATTGCGATTCTATTGTTTGCCCTACTATGCCAATGACAGCATATAAAATGGGAGATTTAATTAATGATCCTCTAAAAATGTATACAGCTGATATTTTAACTTGTCCAGCTAATCTAGCAGGAATTCCAGCTTTATCTATTCCATGTGGTTTTGATAGAAATGATTTACCAATAGGATTTCAAATTATTGGGGATTATTTTGATGAAAAAGGAATCCTTAACATTGGATATCAGCTTGAAGAAGAACTAAATATTTATCGTAAATATGCTCCACTACAAACTGGAGGAAAATAACATGATCAATCACTCCGAAGAAATTATAATCGGTTTAGAAATTCATGTTCAATTAACTAACCTCAAAACTAAACTATTTTGTAGTTGTAGTAATGATTATCGCGGTTCAGAACCCAACACACATGTGTGTCCTATTTGTTTAGGAATGCCAGGCACACTTCCTGTAGTTAACAAAAAAGTGATTGATTATGCAACTCGATTAGCCTTGGCTTTAAATTGTAAAATAAATAATCAATTTTGGTACTTTAGAAAAAATTATCATTATCCTGATCTTTCAAAGGGATTTCAGATTAGTCAGTATAATAAAGCAGGAGGTAAAGCTTTTGCGGACGGAGGAAAAATTACTATTAAATTAGATAATCAAAAAAGGACTATAATTTTAAATAGAATTCATCTTGAAGAAGATCCAGCCCGTTTAGTGCATAAAGGTAGTATAGTCAATTCTCCATATACATTAGTAGACTATAATCGTTCTGGTGTGTGTTTAATAGAAATAGTTACTGAGCCTGTTATCAAATCCCCTGAAGAAGCTAGAGAATTTCTCAAACAATTAAAATCTATTATTCAATATACCGGGATCTCTGATTTAGATCTTCAAGGTTCCGTAAGAGTTGATGCAAATATTTCATTGAAAGGTCATGAGCGAAGCGAAGTTAAAAATATCAATAGTTTCAGAGAAGTAGAAAGAGCATTAAGACATGAAATTGTTAGACAAAAAAATTTAATAAAAAGAGGCAAAAATTTAACCCAAGAAACAAGACATTGGGATGAAAAAAGAAGAATTACAGTTTCTTTAAGAACTAAAGAATTTGAAGCAGATTACCGATATTTTCCTGATCAAGATTTAGTTCCAATCGAAATTAATGATAAATTTATACAAGAAATACGATTGAAATTACCAGAAATGCCAAATGAAAGAGCATTAAGACTGAAAAGAGATTACAATTTATCAGAATTTGATTCGGATAATTTAGTTTTAGATAAAAACATTGCTGATTTTTATGAGAAGGGGGTAAATTCTGATTCAACTTTTGGTCCAGATGAGTTTAAATACTTCTGTAACTGGTTGATGAATGACATATCAAGAATTCTTAACGAACAAAATAAAACTATCCACGCTACAAAACTTCACTATAGGCAAATAGTTGATTTAATTAGATTTATCAATGAGGGAAGAATAACTTCAAAAATTGCAAAAGAAATTTTACCAGACTTAATGAATGGCTTCCCGATTTCTGTAATTATAAAAAAAAAAGATAAAAAAAGAATTTCAAATGAAAATATCCTTGGAACTTTAATATCTGAGGTAATTGAAGAAAATCAAAATATAGTAAATGATTGTCGTTATAACCCAAAAGCAATAGAAGCACTCATTGGAAGAGTAATGCAAAAAACTAAAGGTCAAGCTGATCCGGAAATTACAAGAAAACTACTACTACTAAGTTTAAAACAAGTTGGTATATTTAACTAAAAATAAACTCTCAAAAAAAAGAGAAAAAATATTATATTAACGATGCTAATGCTGAGCTCGCAGCATCTAATTTAAGGTTAATAATTCCTAATTTTGCTTCGCGAGTTGTAATTATTGTTAAAATATTTCCCTTAATCTCGCTAAAAAGTATTTTTCCTTTCTCTGATTCAATAATAGCGCTGTAGAATTGCCCTTGTTCTAATTCTTTGGTTGCTCTCTGACTTGCTTTTAATATTAATGTAACCATCGCAGCAACCGCTTCCGGGTCTACCCACCCGGGTAAAGCACTTCCTTTTATTAGCCCAAACTTCTCAATTAGAGCCGCACCGTGAACTCCTTTTATCGCTTTTAAACTATTCAGAATACCTGTTATTCTTTCACTCATTTAACTCAATTTCTCTTTGTGTTGTTGAGATTATAATTAGTTTTTTTTATATTAGATTTAATTAAATATAAGTATAGAATTTTTACTTAAAAATGCTATTTTTTCGTATTAAAAAAATGAAGGATAAGGTTATAGCTTTATAATTTTAATCTAGTTATCTAATAAAAGTACAATATCAGTACCTATAACTATCATAGAGATTTCAATAATAAAATCGAAAATAAATCCACTTATATCATTAACTAAAAATTCAAGCACGATTGCGATAAACTAAAATTAAAGATTAATACACATAATAAATATTTAGTTCAAATAATTTTTAAATTTGAAAATTTCGACTGAACTTCAAAGAAATAAGGATTAAATAAGACCAACATTATCTACCGTCATTATAAATCAGGAGATGAAGAAGTTTTAGCAGAATTATTTAATATTGCTTTCCAACAGGATGGTGCAGGTATCGTTAGGACACCTAAAAATTGGATCTGGAGATACGCTCAATCACCTGGATTTGAACCAGAAATGTGTCAAATTGCTGAGTCTTAAGAGATCATAACTTTAACAGATGTGATAATGGTAAAACAATTAAATCAAAATCTTAAATTTCCTCATTTTAGAAAACCCTTGTTTATTCCAACATATGTCTCATTTGGTTTTCCATAGTTGTATCACTTAAAAAAAAATAGACATAAATATTTTAATTTCGATATTTAATGTAACCAATAATTCACAAATAGATGAGTGATTAACATGAAAAGTGAAGTCGTTAAAGCGAAGAAACTCTTTAAAGAGGCATTTAATGTTCTAAGTGATTATTTTGACGAAAAGAGGGCTGATACCGTAATTGAAAAAGAAAAAAAGGCGAAGAAGGGTAAGGTTGCACTAGCGAAGTTTTCAAAAGGATTGATTGGCAAAACGGATAAAATTAACTTTAGAGTACTTATTGGTCATAAAAAGGCTTTAGGTGATTCAATATATGAAGCTATTTACTTGAGTGATAAGAAAGAACCAAAAATATATGTCTTTGATGTTATAAAGGGTAAACCTTGTAATACTATTTTGGTGAATTTTAAAGAAGAAAATTGGAATGGATATAAAAAAGTCCAAAAGTTTAAATCACTTACGAAATTTCTTGAAGTTGCATATAAAGAGGGTGTTTTTCATAAGGGGAAGAAAGAAAAGAAGGAAGAGGCTCTAAATGTATTAATTAAAGGATTAAAAAGATCTTTAGAAGCCGTTGGAGAAGAAGAGAAAGGGAAAAAAGGAGGATCAAGTTCAATAGCTAAAAAGATTGCAAAAGTAGTCGCGGTTGCAGCGGTAACCACAATAGTATCTGTTGTTTTAACTCCTGCAGTGGGAATTATTGCTCAAGAAGTCGTCGGAGGTGGTAGTATTACGGGGGATGTGTTAGGTTCTGCTGCACAAGCTGCTGGAAAAGGATTAAAAAGTTTAGCTGATCCAGTTGATTTAACCAAGAAAGTTGTTAAAAAGATTGTTACAAAAGGTAAAGACATACCAGGTGCTGACAGATAGAAGGAAATAATAATAACTTTCTTAAATTATTGAGTTTTTATATTATTAGATTAATTTTGATAATTGAATTACTAATTTTAAGTGATTTAAATCTCATTCACATTTGAAAGAGTAAAAGAAAAGAATTTTATTTCTGGAATTCTTATTTTTGTATTAATTACATTTGTTTTATTTCTTATAAATCCATTTACAGGCTTTTTCCTAATTAGAGATGTTGATTTCTTAATTGGATCAATCTTCGGCGTATTGTTTGCTCTTAAATTTAGGAAATCCCATCAACCTTCATTAAAATTTGGATTAATAACTGGACTGGTTGGAGGTTTTTTATCAGCTTTGCTTATTGTTGTTTATGTATGCATCCTAAATGGTCGAATTGATTATTTTTTGCTTATATTTACAGAATTACTTTTAACAGGACTCCCTATAGGGACATTTGTTGGTGGAGTAATTGGTTTGTATTATAGGAGTAAAGATTTTGATGAGGGAAATGACGAATCAAAGGAAAGTAAGTTTTACCAGAGTTTAATGGAGAAAGAGAAAAAAGAAAAAAAAAAAAGAAAATTTTCATAATTATCTATCTCATTCATTCTCTTATTTTATCCTAAAAAGATTAATTAGACCTTTGTTTTCGAATTGAAAGATTTGGGGGAACCTGTACAGCAATTTTTGTTTTTATTGATGTAAGATTCAAGATCTTGAAAAATTAAAGTCACAATCATCTATGAACATATAAAAGAGAAAAGTATTGTATATGAAATATGAAAGAATTTTCAAATTATTGGAATGCAATCTCATTTGCATTTATTAAATATGGTAAGCTTACGAGAAAAATGAAGGATATTCCATATGTTATCCACCCAATTAGAATTACAATAATCTTACATGCAGCTGGTTTTAATGAATTCGACAATAAAGATTTAATGATCGCAGCTCTGTGCCATGATCTTCTCGAGGACACAGATGTTACATTAAAAGAAATTGAAGACCTTTTCGGTAAGAAGGTTGGGGAAGTTGTTGTTGAACTTACAAAACCTGAAGGTACTAAAGGGCGTAAAAAAGATGAATGGTTGGAAAAATTTGTGAACAGCTCAAGGGATGCAAAAATAATCAAACTTGCTGATAGAATAGACAACCTTATGGATATGAGAGGAGTTTGGAGTGAAGAAAAACAGAAATCGTACTCTAACCAAGCGAAAATAGTACTAAAATCTTGTGGAGATGCTAATAAAAAATTGGCAGGGAAACTAGGGAAGATTATTAACGAGATTTTGGAAAATTTGTAGAAATTGATATACCCACTTCAATATTCTTAATTCTTTGAAAAATAAAAATAAAAATTTAGTTATTTTAAATAAATCAGATAATTAGATTTATGTTTATGAATTTCCAAGGCCGAAGGAGAAATAATCAATGTTAAGAGATTTCTGAATTTCTCAATTAAATGATCAGAAAGTTCTTCGGTATTAATAATCTCATCTCCAATAGATTTATATTCCTCGATGGCAACGATATTTTTTAATTGTAACCGAATTGTAGCGCTTTCAACATT
>SDBS01003676.1_pt1 | contig 15083 bp, 10 predicted proteins | sample 2277091 | NCBI WGS metagenome assembly SDBS01 (sample SAMN10404972, study PRJNA504765) | marine sediment metagenome | isolation source: marine sediment core GS10_PC15, 163 cmbsf | place: Arctic Ocean: Southern Knipovich Ridge | collected 2010 | reverse complement strand
ATCCTGTCTGGATCTGGATCGACAATGGTGAAGTTAAATTGCGATCAGCCGATCATTTATGGGGGAAGGGCGTCTATGAGGTAGAGGAGATGCTCAAGGATGAGGTTGGTGACCCGTTTATTAAAACGGCCATCATTGGCCAAGGTGGTGAGAACCTGATTAGATTTGCAGCTGTCATCGTAGATAAAGGAGCTGCAGCAGGTCGAACAGGTGTAGGCGCTGTCATGGGATCCAAGCGGCTAAAAGCCATCGCTGTGCGAGGTTGCAAGGATCTTAACGTTGCCGATCCTGAGCGATTTTCCAAATTGATTTGGGAAGCTCATCGCTTGACTGATGGTGACCCCCAGACATTGGACGGGAGGGTGCAAGGTACCCATCGCTTGCTTGCCTTATTCAATGGTGTAGGCGACTTGTCAAGCTACAACTATCGACAAGGGACCTTCGAGGGAGCAGATAAAATTCGAGCAGAGGCAATGCGCGAGAAGGGTTATCTCAAGCGTGGGCGCTCATGTTTCTCCTGTAGCTACTATTGCCATCGCTCCTCAAGCATCGATGATGATCGCTATGGCAAAACATGGATCGGTGGACCTGAATTTGAGAATGTTAAGAGCCTAGGATCTCTTTGTGGTTGTGACGATCTCGCTGCGATTCTCTATTTCAACAAAATGGCTAATGATTATGGCATCGATACCATCACTCTTGGAAATACCCTGGCCTTTTGCATGGACGCGTATGACCTCGGATTGATTTCTAAGGATGAGCTTGGTGTTGATATGACCTGGGGTAATACGGACGCCATGGAGAAAATGATCAAGCACATCACTTTCCGAGAAGGGATTGGTGACATTCTGGCTGAGGGTCTATTGCGCGCATCAGAGAAGATCGGATCGGGGACGGAAGATCTGGTTGTTCATTTTAAAGGCTTGGAAGATTCTTCCACTGATAAGCGCAATGATCTCATATGCGGCTTATGGGGCCTGACCAGCACCCGGGGGGCAGACCATTTGCGGGCTTGCACTTCACACTTTCCAAATGTTCCTTTGGATGAGGCTGAGAAACTTTTTGGGACCAAGCAAGCTGTTAACCCACAAAGTCATGAAGGCAAGGGCCCTTTGATCAAGTTCAATGAAGATCGCGTGACCACTTCTGATGCTCTGGGAATTTGTAAATTCTGGTGGTGGTGGTCTTCACGTTGGGAAAATTTAAACGAACGTATCCGTGTAGCGGGAGAAGCTTACTCTGCTCTGACTGGGATCGAGGTTGATTCCAAGTGGTGGGCATTTACTGGTGAGCGAATTTACAATCTTGAAAGAGCCTTCAACTGCCGTGAAGGGATCCGCAAGAAGGATGATGTGAGGATACCAAAGAAATACCAAACGGCGATGAAGAGTGGGCCGATGAAAGGCAAACGTATGACACCTGAGACCACAGAACGGTTAATGGCTGATTATTACAAGGCTCGAGGGTGGAACGACGATGGCATCCCAACAAGATCAAAACTTGAGGGAATTGGATTAAGTGATGTTGCTGATGCCATGGATAAACTGGTGCTGATCGAAAGTGAGGGAATGTCGGAATGACGGATCCCGCCTACTATTCCGAAGAAGGGATTATGCCCAAAAGGATCATCAGTCGTGAGGAGAGCGATTTTCTTCCGGAAGATGTCTGCGTGAGCTGTAACCTTTGTGAACTAGCCTGTTCGTTCTTTCATGAGGGAGTAATAAATCCCCGACGCAGCAGGATCCAAATCCATAGGGCGATAACAGACGAAGCAGGGAATTATTGGGACTATCCGGTCGTTTGCCGTCAGTGTGAACCCGCTTATTGTGTTGAAGCTTGTCCGGTTGAGTGCTTCGAAATAAATGAGACCACCGGCACCTACAATGTGATTCCTGAGGATTGTATTGGTTGTGAATTTTGTGTTGAAGCTTGTCCTTGGGGTGAGATCTTCATGGACATGCATTCGGAAGTAGCACTGAAGTGTGACTTGTGTGGCGGAGCTGAACCTCAATGTGTGAAGATATGCCCAAGTGGTGTGCTTCGGCTCGTTGAAGTAAGTCAAGAGATTGGATTCAGACCTACTCCACCACAAGGTGGGCAAGCGTACTAGCGGGTTTGCACTCGGAGTTTGGTGAGTAAGTTGAGACGTTTTTTAACGAAGTGACATTATGGCAATATTCAGCGTATTTGGAAACCTTGAGCCGCTAGTTCGTCATCATAAGAAGATAGAACTAGATTGTCATACGGTGCAAGAGGGTATCAACCAGTTAGTAACGCGATTTACAGATCTTCGTGGTGAGTTGGTTTTGGAAAACGGTGAATTTAATTCATATTACAGCGTCCTCGTTAACGGCGAAAATATTGAATTCCTAGACGGCCTTGGTACAGCGCTTGGAACGAGCGATGAAATTACGATCTTCCCTCCGATCGCAGCGTAGGTGTAAAGAAAACAATGCCCAATATCAAGTTTCTGGGAAACCTCAAGAGACACATTCCAGATGGCGAGATAACCCTGAATAGTGGTTTGAGCCTGACGGAATCGTTGCGCATTGTCGCAAACATGCACCCGTCACTTAAAGAAGTTTTATTCACACCTGAGACAGAAGAAATCCGGGATACGTACCTCCTCGTAGTCAACGGTGAATTGGTGAGATTCTTCGAAGAGGGATTGGACATGATTTTAGAAACGGATGATATTGTGCAGGTTTTTCCTCCAATTTCAGGAGGCTAGGCTACATGATACAAAAATCAAGCGCTATTTCTAACGATGAACCTCTCAATCCTCGTCGCTGGATCGCATTGATCGGGATTGCGTTAGCGAGTTTTGCTGGGGCATGGGATGGGGCCGCTCCTGTAGTTGCGTTGCCGGATATTATGAACCATTTCGGTGTTGGTGTTGATAGCGCGGTATGGGTGCTTACAGTGGGGGTTGTGTTCTTCGCCGTGCCAATGGCAGCAGCAGGAAAACTGGCTGATCTCATTGGCCATAAACGCCTCTATCTAATTTCGGTGGTGGCATTCATTTTTTTCACTTTCATGGTTGCTGTAGCACCTAGCTTCCTATGGCTGCTTGTTTTCCGGGCATTGCAGGGCATTTCCAGCGCTCCAGCTTTCACAATAATATTGTCCTTTATTACAAGTTCATTTCCGGGCAGTGAACGTGGTCGAGCCATGGGGATTCATGGAATGATTGCCTCACTGGCTTGGGCAGCAGGTCCTCCCCTTGGCGGTTTGTTGGTTCAATCCTTTGGCTGGCGAGCTGTTATAGCGGTTGAAATTCCGATATCCTTAATCGCTCTTCTCGTTGCGTGGAAGTTGATGCCTCCAGATGAAGAAAGAACCCGAGAGGAATTCGACATTGTTGGCGCCGCCACACTTACCGCAGCAGTTTTGCTGTTCATGATTGGGCTGCGGTGGGTGGGGAATAATGAGTTAGGGACTTGGCCAATAAGATTGTTGGCTATTTCTGTGATTGGATTGCTCGTCACATTCATCATCACGGAGAGGAGACATAAATCACCATTCGTACCGTTCACCCTCTTTAGCAATAGATATTACTCCGCGACGACAGTATTCAGCTTGATCCAGATGGGAATAAATTTTGCGATTATTTTGCTGATTTCACTCTTTTTACAAGAAGTAACCGGTTTGGGGGCAGCCCAAACCGGTCTAATAATCGGCGGCTTGTCATTAGCACGATTTATCTTTGATCCCATTGCTGGGCGGGTAGCTGAACTTTACGGCGTTCGTAGACCGAGTTTAATAGGGGTTGTTATTCTAACTGGAGTAGGTGTGTTTTTCGCCATTGGGCTCACAACCAATACACCGCATTCGCTGATCTTTGCAGCATTGTTCCTTTCTGGTGTCGGACTTTCTTTAGGGCGTACTCCAGCGAATACAGCTATATCTCACCTCGTGCCCGCTGGGTACCTCGGGATAGGCCTTGGTGTGTTTTCGATGTGTACCTTCGTCGGTGGTGCCCTTGGCCAAACAGTTTTCGGCACACTTCTGCGTAATGTTTCAGGGGCTGGAAGTGGATCCCTCAACGCAGTGCCTGCACTAGATTTGTCCCATGCATTCACAGTTAACTTCATCACGCTTGCAGGACTGATGGTTGTTGCAGGGATTTTTGGGCTCAGAATGCCCAAGCGAAAGGATATGAAACTGCTTTAGCTCAGCAGGAGAGCTTTCACCTCAACATGATTAGACAGTGGAGTTCCTGGGCAAATTTAGCCAGTTGAGGCAGGTAAACGTCCACATAATGGATCTGGGTGGTCAACGATATATGCAAGGCCATACAAGAGAGAATCGGTATTGGGTCTTAAGTCGCCGACTGGATGGAGAATGGGAAAATGAACAAACAGTTTAAGTATTTCCCGGCAAGATCAGTGGATGAAGCCCTTCAACTCTTGAATGAATATACAGACGTTGAACCTATAGCCGGGTGCACGAACACTCTGGTAGATGTGCGCACGCATCGTGCTCACACAAAGGCGGTAGTGGACATCAATCGCCTTAGCGATTTGAAATTTGCTCATCGCGACAATGAGATCATTCGCATTGGACCCTTAACTACGCTCGCTGAGTGCCTTAATGATCCGTTCTTCAATAATGAAGCACCTTTGCTCAAGCGAATGGCTGGTAAGTTCGCAGGTCCAATCATTCGGAATCGTGCAACCTTGGGTGGAAATATCGCTTATGCATCGCCGGCCGCAGATTCGCTTCCAGTGTTTCTGGCACTGGATGCCAATCTTACGCTTTCGAGCAATGAGCGTGGAGACCGCACCATAGCTGTATCTGAATTTATGACCGGACCACGCGAGTCCATTCGCGAGCAAGACGAGCTTATTACGGAAATAAGCTTTCCGGCATTGAATGGTGACGTGAGAATTGGGTATTTTAAATTCGCTTTACGAAATGCGATGGCCATTTCTATAGTAAGCGGAGCAATAGTCCTTCGCATGAATGGCAAGAAGATCCAGGAGGCTGGTTTAGCGCTTGGTGCTGTAGCTGCAGTGCCGTATCGAGTGTCTAAAGCGGAAGAATTATTGATGGATAACATACCCACAGAAGAGCTTATCCGAAAGGTTGCTCATATTGCCGGGGCATCCTGTTCTCCAATAAGCGATATACGTGGGTCGGCTGACTATCGACGAGCAATGGTGGAAGTAATGACTCGAAGATTGATCCAGCAAGCCACGGCTTCTTAGTGTACGAAATATGACTGTAATGGTTGCCTAACCCGTTACTAGAAGAAACCCTGAGGATGATCATGGATGAGATGCAAACAATAATCCTGGAAGTAAACGGTGTTGAGAAACAAATCGCTGTCAAACCATATGCTACCTTGCTTGATGTATTGCGAGATGATCTGGGTCATATTGAAGTTAAAGAAGGCTGTGCAGCAGGTGATTGCGGTGCCTGTGCGGTATTGTTAGACGGTGTAATGGTGGCATCATGTTTGGTGTTGGCCCGTCAAGCTGAAGGCGCTGAAATCACAACAGCGGCAGGTATTGGCTCTCCTGAGAATTTACATCCTCTGCAAGAAGCATTTATTGAGCATGGCGCTATCCAGTGTGGCTTTTGCACTCCAGGTTTGATCGTTGCAGCGAAATCACTATTAGACGAGAACCCTAACCCGAGCCGGCATGAGATACAAGTCGCGTTATCGGGAAACTACTGTCGATGTACTGGGTATGAACAGGTGATTGAGGCAGTCCAATCTGTAGGGGAAAGGTCCAAGAAATAAGATGGCTGATAATTCTAGCACTGAGAGGGCCCCCAAATCTTCCGGTAACACAGATCCCATATTGCGTCCTTCCCTAAAAAGCGTAGAACGCGTAGTCAAGATAGATACCGGATTAATGGAAGTTCCTGAATTGGCAGTTGTCGGGAAGCCTGTGCCACGCATTGATGGCCCTATGAAGGTGTCCGGCCTTCAGCGATATGGCGCTGATTATTACTTTCCTGGCATGTTGTATGTGAAGACGGTACGGAGCCCTCACCCCCATGCTCGAGTTGTTGGCATTGATGCCAGTAAGGCTCTCGAAATTCCTGGGATTAGAGCAGTCCTAACCGCAGCAGACATCAAAGGAAATAATCGTCATGGATTAGCGGGGCCTGATCGCCCTGTTCTCGTCTCTGTTGGAAGTTGTGTGCGCCATATTGGCGATCCGGTTGCATTAGTAGTGGCGGGTACGGTTGAGCATGCTGAGGCAGGGGCTGAGGCGGTGATTGTCAATTATGAGCCTCAGCCAGCAGTATTTGATCCTGTGCAGGCGCTACTACCCGATGCCCCTCGGCTTCAAGAAGACAAAGAGGACAATATCGTCTCTACATATGAATTGATTCTGGGTGATCCTGAAACGGCCCTGGCCATGGCTGATGTGGCGATCGAAGATGAATTCTGTGTGCCGAGCCAGGAACATGCCCAGCTGGAATCAGAAGCAGGCGTAGCGACCATCGACCCAGAGGGGTACATAACGATCTATGCAGCTTGCCAAGACCCCATTTACATCCAGCGTATGATCCATCAGGCGTTAGGACTACCTTTAAACAAGATAAGAGTTATTTCACTTCCTTCAGGGGGTTCATTCGGGGTCAAAGCGCATGTCAATGTCCAAGCACATCTGGCATTGGCTGCTTTGATGACGAAACATACCGTGAAGCTCGTTTGGTCCCGCGAAGAGTCCTTTTTGGCTCATCCAAAACGCCATCCTGCAGTGATTAATTATAGGATGGGTGCTCAAGAAGATGGAAAAATATTGGTTATTGACGTAGATGTGCTCGCGGATTCAGGTGGTTATCCAACCAGCTCTCCATGGGTATTTAACGTCCTATGTGGCGCCATCCCTGGCCCGTATGATATTCCCAACATTCGAATCGTTGGAAAAGTAGTGGCTACAAACAACCCGATCAAAGGCACTTTCCGGGGTTATGGTGACCCTCAGGGCTTCACGCCTACAGAAATGATGATCACACAACTGTCAGAACAGTTGGGGATGGATCCGATTGCAGTGAGGTTGAAGAGTGGGCATACCATGAATTCAAAACCCTCACAGCATGGTGTTCACATCGATCACCCGGTAATGTTGGAAGAAACCATTAAACTGGCGCTGGACATTGCAGGACCGAAACCTGAACCCTCACGTCCTGAGGTCAGAGTCGGCCGTGGATTATCGTGCGTTTTTCCTCTGTTCAATACAGCGGGAAATCAATGGGGCGCAATGGCTGGGACAGGCGCGAATGTGGAGATCCTTCCCGATGGAAATGTAGTTGTAAGATGTGGGGTCTCCGAGGTCGGTGTAGGCATCACGACGGTGTTAGCCCAAGTGGCATCCGAGGAACTAGGGGTGCCAATGGAAAATATAAAGATTATTTTTGGTGATTCACTTGCTTCTCCGAAAGCTGGTCCCAGTGTCGCTTCTCGACAAGCATATACAGCTGGGAATGCAGTACGTGAAGCCTGTCGGATCTTACGAGCGCGTATGGCGGAAATTGCGGCACGTGATCTTGAGGTTACGTTGGAGGAAATCTGGCCTACATGGGGCATGATGGTAGTTGAGAAGGATCCTTCACGAAGTATATCGATCCCTGAATTAGCGTTCTCAATGTACAACACAGGGATTGACCGTGAAGTACGGCATTGGTTTCGTCCCTCACACGCGGAGTATGGGCATGTTTACGTGACGGCTATCGTCGATTTAGAGGTTGACGCTGAAACGGGTCAAATTGAGGTTTTACAGGTTGTTAATAGCCATGATATCGGCAAAGCGTTGAATCCCCTCAATGTGCGCGGCCAACTTATTGGCGGGGGCAGCCAGGCTCTCGGATGGGTGCTGATGGAAGATTTCCAGGTTGAGGGTGGCCGCATCAAAACACCTTCCCTTGCAGAGTACCTAACCCCAACATCGATGGATATTCCGCACGCATATAAGGTTGGCTTGGTTGAGGCCCCTTATCCAACTGGACCATATGGCGCTAAAGGCGTTGGTGAACACGGTATGGATTCAACTCCCGCTGCAGTTTTAAACGCAATTTTCGATGCAACAGGTATCACAATGAATGAGTGGCCTGTAACGTCGGAAAAACTGTGGCGGGCCTTGCAGGAGCAAGAGGGTCATTGAATTTGGGGGAGAGTGCTCCGGAAGGTGATAGGAAAAAGAGCTGCGCTTCAGCCTAGCTGAGAAGATAAAGACGCCAACCAGCGCGTCACGGAGGGCATGGCATGGAGGAGTATAGGGTCGTTGGCCAACCTGTTCATCGCATTGACGGGCGCGAAAAGGTCACCGGCTTGCTTCCATACGGGACAGATTGGCGTGCAAAAGGGATGCTCTGGGCAGGAACACTCCGCAGCCCGTACCCTCACGCACGGCTCCTGCGGCTTGATGTTGCACGAGCGCTTGCCCTGCCAGGTGTGGAGGTTGTTGTCACTGCCGAGGATATCGCCGGGACGAATCGGCATGGCATCGTGGTCAATGACCAACCTGTTCTTGTCCCAATTGGCGAGCGAGTGAAAAGAATTGGGGATCCCGTTGCGGCTATTGCGGCCACAACAATGGAAATTGTCGACCATGCGCTCGGGCTGATTGAAGTGGAATATGAACAACTCCCAGGAGTATTCTCGCCGCAAGAATCGCTCAAACTTGAGACGCCACAGCTACATGATTCATCTCCCGGGAACTTGGTGAGTGAATATTCCTTCGCACGCGGCGATGTTGAAAAAGCTTTTTCTGAAGCAGATGTGATTGTCGAGGAAACCCTAGTTTTACCTAGACAAGAGCATGCCTATCTTGAAGTTGAAGGTGGACTTGCCACGGTCGATGCTTCGGGTGTCATCACAGTTCATGTTGCCTCACAAAGACCGGTATATATTCGAAAAGCTATTTCTGAGACCCTTGGCTTGCCGGAGCACCTAGTTCGTGTGGTTAGCGATTTCACTGGGGGCGGATTTGGTGGTAAGGCCGACCTCACCATGCACGCATTAGTTGCTTTATTAGCAAATATGGCAGGCAAACCCGTGAAATTGGTGTGGTCACGAGAAGAGTCATTATTTCTTCACCCCAAACGCCATCCGTTTTGGATTAGTGGAAAACTTGGGGCTAAAAGTGATGGAACGTTTATGGCACTCGAAATGGATTTGCTGTCTGATGCGGGGGCTTATGCCTCGCATTCACTTGTGGTCCTTTACGCCGCATGCAGTTATCTTCCGGGACCCTACGACATTCCGAATCTGAAAATTAATGGCAAGACAGCGTATACCAACAACCCGATCTCGGGGGCTTGTCGTGGCTATGGACAGCCGCAGGGTGTGACGGGTTTGGAGTGGTTGGTCGAATCGCTTGCGCACAAGCTTGGTATGGATCCAGCTGAAATCCGGCTTCTAAATTCATTAGAGTTGGGAGACACACCCGGCTGCCCACGTGTTGTATTAGAGAAACCGCCGACCCTTCCGATCACTATTAAAGAAGCGCTGAAAGTTGCCGGAGAACTTGACGTACCCTCTGGACCGAACAAGAAGACCGGGCGAGGTTTTGCCAGCGCGATGCCGATCTTTGATATTTCGACCCAAGATGTGGCCGATATGCGCGGGGTTGGCGCCAGTGTTGAATTGTTCTTGGACGGCACTGCCTTGGTGCGATCCGGAGTGTGTGAGATTGGCTCCGGGATCACCACAGTTTTAGCCCAGGTAGCAGCGGAGGAGCTGGGTTTAACTATGGACCAGGTCTCTGTTCTTAGCGGACACACAGAAAGTACGCCAGATGCCGGCCCTATTGTTGCTTCACGACAAGCCTACTGCTCAGGCAACGCGGTTCGACTTGCAGCAGATGATGTACGCGCCCGTATTATCGAGGTCGCCTCAGATATTCTTCACACCGACGAGAATGAGTTGGAACTAACTCAAGGTAATGTACGGGTGCGGGGAGGAGATCGCCAAGTGTCTCTAAGTGATGTTGCTGAAGTATGCCATCGTACCGGTGTTGACCTCGTTGGCAGTGCATGGTTTATGGGAACGCAAGAGACGGATGGCTATACTTTTATGACCACGATCGCCGATGTGGAAGTGGATGAGGAAACCGGACAAGTCCGTGTGCTCAAAATTGTTAACGCCCACGACTGCGGCAAGGCCCTGAACCCGGCGAATGTCAAAGGCCAACTGATTGGTGGATCTCTCATGGGAATTGGTTATGCCCTTTACGAAGAGATGCCCACTCCCTTAGGAATTCCGCTCACATCGACTCTTGCAGAATATATTACCCCCATGTCTCTCGACTTGGCGGATAAGTTCCATACCGTAATTATTGAGGATCCACACACAACAGGACCTTATGGAGCAAAGGGGGTTGGGGAGCACAGCACCAATACTACGCCGGCAGCAGTCCTGAACGCTATCTTTGATGCAGTGGGCGTGCACATGACCGAAATGCCAGCCACGCCTGAAAGAGTCTATCAGGCGTTAAGGAATAGTGAGAAGGATAAGACGTGATGAGGTTCACATTAAACAGTCAATCAATAACCATCCAGATTCAACCCGACATGACACTGTTGCGATTCTTGCGTGATGAACAACGGCTGACGGGAGCTAAAGATGGCTGCGATGGTAAGGGGCACTGTGGTGCGTGTACCGTATTGGTTGACGGCTCTGCCGAGCTCGCTTGCTTGATTAAAATGTCGGAGGTAGCTGATCGTGAAGTATTGACGATCGAAGGACTGGCGAACGCGGAGAGCGGAAAGCTCCATCCACTGCAGCAGGCTTTTGTTGACTCCGGCGCAGTGCAGTGCGGCTTCTGCACGCCGGGGATGATCCTGTCGGCGGTGGCATTATTAAATGAAAATCCCCAACCAAAGGTGGATGAAATCAGGCACGCTCTCAGACGGAATCTATGTCGTTGCACAGGTTATTCCGATATCGTTGAAGCAGTGCAAGCCGCAGCGTTAGTTAAGGCGCAGGCGATGGAATTCGCAGTCAGCGGCTCACTCTCCGAGCGCGTGATTGGCGCTTCTGTCCCAAGACCGGATGCGATCGGGAAAGTTACCGGCAAGGTCATTTTCTCAGCCGATCAATACATGGAGAACATGCTTTATGGACGTGTGCTCTGGAGCGAACATCCCTGTGCCGAGATTCTCCATATCGATACAACAGCGACTGAGGCAACGCCGGGTGTAGAGGCGGTGTTGACCGCCGATGAGGTTCCTGGCTTCAATCGTTTTGGTGCGATAACTCCCGACCAACCTGTTCTTGCCGAGGACCGTGTGCGTTTCATCGGCGATGCCATAGCTTTAGTCTTCGCAGAGACATCCGAGATCGCCGAAGCAGGTATGAAGAAAATCGTTGTTGAGTACAAGCCATTGACGGGAGTGTTTTCACCTGAGGATGCCCTCAAGCCTGGAGCGCCGCAGATTCACGAAGATGGAAATGTGTTGACCCACCTTGAAGTTCAAACCGGAGACATAAAATCGGCGATGGCAAGCGCGGATATGGTCGTACAGGGGCAGTACTCCACACCATTTGTCGATCAAGGATTCCTTGAGCCTGAGGCTGGTATTGCGGTCGCATATGAGGATGGCGGCATAACCATATGGACCGGTGTGCAGAATCCCTTTGATATCCGCAGACAGGTGGCGGCTGCACTCGACTTGCCAGAAGAAAAAGTGAGAATGATTAACATGGCTGTCGGGGGTGCATTCGGCGGGAAGTGCGATATCTCCCTTCAAATCTTTCTGGCGCTCGGTGCGCAAAAGACGCGTAGACCGGTAAAGATGGTCTTCAGCCGTTCTGAGAGTTTGCGCTTCCACCCGAAGCGTCATGCCTTTGAAATGAAATATCGGCTCGGCGCATCACGCGCGGGAAAATTATTGGGTATGGAAGTAGAAGTTGTGGGGGACACCGGTGCCTACGCCTCGTGGGGCCAGATCGTGCTCCAGGCGATTGCGTGCTTTGTTTGTGGTCCTTATGTTGTGCCCAACGTCGATATAAATTTAACAGCTGTCTATACCAACAATCCACCGGGTGGGGCGTGGCGAGGCTTTGGCATCCCGCAAGTTCATTTTGCGCTCGAATCGGAAATGGACAAGTTGGCGCATGAACTTGGCATCGATCCTTTCGAAATCCGTATGATCAATGGTCTGGAGGACGGCGCGGTAACTCATTTGGGGCAGGTTGTCCGGAATAGTGTCGGCTTAAAGCAAACGTTGGAAAGTGCAAAGGAGGCTCTCAAGGACATTGCACCGAAGATCGAACCCACAGGGCGTTCTCGCAAGATTGGGGTGGGAGTGGCTTGTGGGTTTAAGGCTGTCGGTTTTCCCATAACTATGTCTGATTCGGCCGGCGCGATCATCGAAGTTGATCCCACCGGGAGGGTGTTATTGCGAGTTGCTATTGTCGATCTTGGGCAAGGACCAACTACTGCCCTGGCCCAGATCGCTGCCGAAGCGCTCGACCTTCCATACGAACGGGTTGAGGTGCAACAGATTGATACCAGCCTTTGTCCGCCGGCTGGTCCTACGGTCTCGCAACGCGGGATCTACCTCGGCGGCAATGCGACCTTGGGCGCCGCGCGCAAACTACGGGCAAAGCTAATTTCAATGGCTGCTGATCTGCTTGACCGAGCGGAGAATGTCATTGAATTTAAAAATGGGCGTTTCGTTGACCTTAGGGCTGAAGAGGAACTAATCACTCTTGAAGGGTTAGCAGGAATGCTCGGCGACCGTGGAGAAAGAGTGAGCGCTGAGTATCGTTTCGTGGAGACCAAGGTTGATACGCCGGTATTTCCGGTGCATTTTAATATTCCCGCAAAATCCCCCGAAGATTTCTACTACACCAGCTACAGCTACGCTACTCACGTGGCTATTATTGAGGTTGATGAACGTAGTGGCCGTGTACGAACGCGGCACATCATTGCAGCTCAAGATGTCGGCAAGGCGATAAATCCGCAAATTATTGAGGGTCAGATCGCAGGCAGCTGCCTGATGGGTATGGGCACTGCGCTCACAGAGTCGTACCAAGTAGAAAGTGGTTGGAACCGGACGGATAGCCTGGCGAAATGCGGCCTGACCGACATCCGACGTGCCCCGGACTTCACAACAATACTTATCGAAGATGATGAGCCGGCTGGACCTTTTGGTGCAAAGGGTGTTTCCGAGATGGCTGCTGTTCCGACTGCCCCGGCGATTACAAACGCTCTTTACGACGCAGTCGGAATTCGAATTTACGAGCTTCCTGCCACTCCGAGTCGAGTGAGGCGCGCGATTCAGGCTCGTCAGGCAATGTCGGGCTCTTGATAAGAATTGATTTTCCCGATATGGACCGAATCGCATGGTTTGTGATTATTCAAGTTAATAAAATCCGGTTATAAAAAAACAGGAGGAGGGTGCCATGCCGAGAGATAAAAGAGATTGGGATGCTCTGTTCGATGATTTTCCCATCGAACGTTATCCGGATTATGTACCTGGAAAACCGCCCCAACTTGAGCCCTTGCATCAAGCGAGCTACCTTGATGAGCTTGAGTCGATCTGGGGCAAACTCTGGGGTTGCCAGGGAATTGGCAAGCTGCGTGAAGTCGCATTGATCAAGTGTGATCCAGCATACGAAGGTCATGCATTTTGGGCGCGCTACCCCGATTTTTTCCTGTTGAGACACAACCCGAATCCAGATCTAGACCTATTCATTGAGCATCAGATGGCCTATGCAGAAACGCTGCAGTCCTGCGGGGTGGATGTGCGCTGGATGGAGGTGGATGATCCCATGGGAGCCTATGGCCCCATGCGCAAGTTTTTCATTGGGGGCGCGCTCCGCGTCTTCCGGGGTGGTGCCATCCTTCCACGCGGTGGAGAAAGTGGCTTTTGTCGGGGAATCGAGCGTGAATTTCAGAAGTTTCTCACATCCATCGGCTGCCCAATTGTAGGTACGGTCACTGGGATGGGAATTTATGAAGCCGGGACTGTTGTGCCAGTAGCTGAGGGAGTTCTTCTTGCCGGGCTTTCTTGTGCCTTGAATCAAGAAGGGTTGGATCAAATAACCCCCGTCCTGCATCGCTGCGGTGTGAAGGAGATCCAAGTTGCCCACCTACAAACCATCATGGATTCCTTTGAATCTGGCGGGGAATTCCATATCGATATGGTTGTAGGTACTGTGGGTCTCCGCAAAGCGGTCGTGTATCCTGCAGCGCTCGATTACCAAACCTACCAGTGGCTGAAGGACAAAGGGTTTCAATTAGTTGAGATCCCGGCAGATGAACAACGACGATTCGCGCCTGCCAACCTGGTCGTGCTCGAACCGGATAAGGTGATCATGGCCAAAGGTGCTGTTAAAACGATCCGGGCGGTCGAAGCCATGGGGGTTGAAGTGGTTCCGATTGAAACAGAAGGCATCATGCAGGGAGGCGTAAATGGGATTTCTTGCATCACGATGCAACTTCTCCGTGAGCCAGGACCTGGATTGGACGATTGAATCTTTGGAGTTTTAGAAAAGGATTAAAGAAAACGATGACGAATATTCACAGATATCGTAACTTCATTGGCGGCAAGTGGTTGCCGTCATCTGCTGGCGAGTCAGTTCCGAACATAAACCCGGCAGATTCCGGAGAAGTAATCGGTCTGGCGCCTCTTTCGACAGAAGCTGAGGCGCGGGACGCAGTTGATGCAGCGAAAGAGGCTGCCCCAGGGTGGCGCAATATGCCTGCTCCAGCGCGAGGCGAAATTCTTCTAACCGCATCTCGCATTCTCAAAGAGCGTGCAGATGAACTAGCCCGAATGATAACTCTCGAGGAGGGAAAAGCGATTGGGGAGTCTCGTCAAGAAGCGGCGAAAGCCGCCCGGGTGTTTGAGTATATGGCTGGGGCGGGACGTCGTCTCGGGGGAGTCTCTCTGCCATCCGCATTTCCGAAGAACCTGGCATATACGCTCCGAGAACCGTTAGGTGTCGTTGCGTTAATTACACCTTGGAATTTCCCAGTTTCGGTCCCAGCCTGGAAGCTGGCTCCTGCACTCGTTACCGGGAACACCGTGGTTTTCAAGCCGGCATCCTTGGTTCCTGGTTCGGCGGAACTACTTGTTCAAATCCTGATCGACTCTGGCTTCCCTGA
>SDBS01003675.1_pt1 | contig 15083 bp, 20 predicted proteins | sample 2277091 | NCBI WGS metagenome assembly SDBS01 (sample SAMN10404972, study PRJNA504765) | marine sediment metagenome | isolation source: marine sediment core GS10_PC15, 163 cmbsf | place: Arctic Ocean: Southern Knipovich Ridge | collected 2010 | reverse complement strand
CCTTGAAGGTCTCCACCGAGCCTTTGAGGAGTACCCTCTGCCCGGCTGCAGTTTGCAGGAACTTGCGACGCGCCTCGGCGGCAGCCCCGCCTGCGCCTTTGAGCGCACCAACCATCCTGCGCTGGGCACCAGCAAAATCACCAGCCTTCACCTTGCCCTCGGCAAGAAGTTTGTTGTATTGCGACGTAAAGGCCGCGAAGACTTTCAATCCGCGGACACCGAAGACCTGAGTCAGTATCAAGTTCTTCTGAACTACGTTCATCGACTGGAGCTTGGGAACCATCTCAGCGATGATGGATCCAAGGTCACGAATGCCTCCCGTCTGTTTGTCGATCGGGGATATCCCCAACTGCACGAGCCGGTTGATGGCCTTTTGATCACCAGACAATCGCCGCAGTGCTTCCCGGTACGCCGTCGCTGCAGACGAGGCGTCCAGGCCAGAGCCGCGGAGCAGGCCCAAGACTGCGAGCATCGACTCAAAGCTCTGGCCTGAGATCTTGGCCTGTGCTCCCGCTTGGCTGATCGCGATCTGGAAGTCGGCCCACTGGAAACTACTGAGCTGGGTGATCCTCGTTAACTGGTCGACGCGGAGACGCGCCTTGTCCGAGGTTTCTCCAAAGGAATTGAGGGCAGCGGTTACGGCTGTAGCGGCACCCGCCACACCCAGCTTCCCCATCGATGCCGCTGCGAGATCGAGGACAGGATTGAGGACCCTCATTGCTGTCGCGGCGTCAAGCCCAGCAGACCCCAGGTTCTCCAGGCCCTGCACTGCCTCTGTTGGCGAAAATTGAGTCGCAATCCCCGCCTTGATAGCGACGTCTTCGAGCTGCTTCATCTCCGCGCTGGTTGCCTTCATGACGTTGCCAGCACCGACCAGGGCAGCCTCGAACTCCTCGAAGGGCTTCGAGAGTCTGCTGGCGATTTTCAGGCCGATGGCCCCGATCCCAAACTGGATCAGACCCTTCTTCATCAGGCCCATGTTGCGACTGAAGCGAGCGGCGGTGGCCTCGGTGGTTCCCTTGAGGCCTTTGAAGCGAGCCTCTAGATCGCGGATCACCCTCGACGCCAGATCCTTGGCGGTGAAGGCAACACCGAGAGCTAGATTATTGATCGCCATCTTTTACTTCCGCGCCCGCTCCTCTGCGAGTCGCGAATGCATTTCCTGGAACCAGTCGAGGTCAAGTCTCATGATTTCGTCGAATGTCAGATTCAGCGAGGCGATATCTCCGCCGTACCACAACAGGTATTCCACCGCGGACCGGAACTGATCCAGGTCCATGGCGAAACCCATCAGCCAACCTGACGCCTCCGAAGGTCGGGGAAGATAAAATTTCCCAGGGTCAGGGTCTCCTCGAACTTCATGCCGCAGTCATCGCACTCGACCTCGACCTCGAAATCGATCCCGGGCTCATGACGTTCCATCTCGTTCCACAGCCAGCTGAACTCGTCTTCGGTGAGGTGGTCGCAGATGTACTGAAAGAACCCCCCCGGTCGTTGATCGCCGAGCTTCGTGAGCCGAGCTGCCGCCGAGGCCATCTGGCTGACGCCGTGTTGCTCGACATACTTCTTGACCCGCTTTTGGATCTTCCCGTTGGCGAGCTTCCAGGCCACCGCCATGCCAGAAGCAAACTGGGCCTGCACCTCAAAGCTGCCGTCGGCCACCGCCTCCAGAGTCGCCTCGGGACAGAGCTTGATATCGACCGGGAGGCCGTCGCTCCGTTCCTCACCATACGTCGAGAGGTAGTAGTCGCGCACCTCCTCGGTCAGGACGTTGCGCGTCAGGTCCGTGCCGATGTCGATCTCGACCGAGAAGTGGTTGTCGCAGGTACGGCTGCGACACGAGAGGTCGTCCACCGCATAGGACGAATCGTTCGATGTCGCCAGGCGGGCTTGGAGGAGCAGGTCTAGCCTGTCCCCAACCAGAATCATCCCGTCCCAGGGTGGCTTGTCAGCGAAGGCATAGGGGCCGCAGTCGAGCGTCTCGCCCCAGATGCGTTGAGCGAGTTTGTTCTCCCAAACCCAAATGGGTTGTCGGAGCCCGCGTTGGTCGGAGAAGAGCGCATGCCAGTCGCCAGGCGTGTACTTCCTGACCTCCCCCGATAGACCGGTAACTGTGGTGATGGGTGCCATCCGTGGATCTCCTAACGTTAACTGCGCGCGTTGGTGCGCGCTCAAGATCTTACGAGACCAGTCGGACGGGTTCTTGCAGTCCGCGAACCGCGAGGACGACCTGCTGGATCGTGATCTCGTTCGCGTTTTTATCCCAGTCGCCGAGCATGATCTCCGTAGGCCATGCCTCGTTGATGGGCCAGCGGAACGCGTCGGTGTTGTCGCGCTGCCGCTGGATGATCTCCATGGATCGAATGACTGCGTCGTCGGTTAGTCCGCCCTGAGCGCGGAAGTCGACGACCTGCCTGAACCAGTCCCACAACTCGAGGTCCGTGCTGGACCCCCAAGTGAGAGTGATGTTTTCCATGTTGGCCAGACCTGGCAACTTCTCCGGCTCGAGGTCCACACCTTCGCGGAACTCGATCGGTTCCACGGTGGCCTTGAGTTCGGAGCAGGTGACAAAGCCAGCCCGAATGATGCCGTCGATCTCCACCAGGAAGTTGTGCTTCCGAAAGCGGCGGCGGCGTTGACCAAGAATAGCCATGGCCTAACTCCTTCCCTGCTGAATCGACGCGATCTCTTCGTCGAGTAGACGGGTGTCCTTCCCGACGATGACTACGACGAAGTCAGCCGGCTCAGCGAATGCCAAGCCAACTCGTCCGTTGACAGTTCGTGCCGCCCTGGCCGATGGCGGGTTCAGCACGTTGGAGAAGTCGACGAAGAACGCCTTGGCCGGGTCTTGGGTAACGAAGGCGCCCTTCCGCGTCTCCTCGAGCAGGAAGGCCGTGACTACGCGAGAAGCGCGTCGCAGCAGTCCGTCGGTGATGTTGGCGTGGCGAGTGAACGTCAGGCCGGTCTTGATCACGCGTTCGATGAAGCTCGCCCCGCGCCGCTGAGCGACGGTGGGGAACTGGGCGTCGGCCTTGAGGGTCCGGGTCCCGTCGATGAAGATGGGCGCGCCGCTCTCGGTGGTGATCGGATTGATCAGCTCGGGATACACGAGGTCGCGCTTGGCAACGTCGAGCACCTCGTCAGTCTCGAGGCCCAGGACACCGATGACCTGCCCGCGCGGCACACCGTTGTCGGAGTCGAGCCCGGCGAAGTTGTGGTAGATCCCACCGATCCTCGAGTTGTCCCCGCGGGACGCTGCCCCGGCGATGAACCCGGACGGCGGTACGACGATCAGGCCGTTCGCGTCCGACGTGAAGATCGTGGTGGATGGGTTGACCACCTTGACCCTCGGCCAGTAGATCGCCCCGTGCGTACTGCTCCCCTTGAGGGATGCAGTCGTGACGACGTAGGTGACGATCGCCGAGGCGCTGTTACCCGCAGGCGGGTCGAGAATCGAGAAGACCTGGCCCCCGCGAGTCACGCCTCCGTAGGCCAGCATCGCATTGTGGACCGCCGAAGTGGCGCGCCCGGGCACGATGAGGATGGTCAGGTTCTCGATCTGGTCCAGCTCGAAGATCCCCGTCGGCCCAGCGGCGCTCCCGGTGAAGTCCGCGTCGTCTAGGCCGGTGAGTCCGCTGTCGCCAGCGGCCAGGGTCACGACCTGGTCCACAGGGCGCGTGGTCAGCAGGCTGACGACCCAGATGAAGTCCGAACCAGTGTTCGTGTTATTGATCACAACCTCGACGGCGTTCACCGACGTGGTATCCGCGTTGGTCAGGTTCGGAAAGACCTCCAGGATGACGTCGTTCACGTCCTTGACTACGAGATTGAAGTCGAGGGCGATTCCATTGGTCGCGGCCGTCACCTCGATGTCGTAGCCATTGGCCCAGGCCCCGTCGGTCTTCGCGTTCACCGTGATGGTGCTGGCCGGCGCAATGTCGACGAGTGGGATGGTAGCCGCGACGGAGATTCGTGTCGCCGGCGAAGTGATGTCCGTGAGATGGACCACGCGGATGACCCAGACGGTCCCGGAACCTCCGGCGTTGAGGAAGAACCCCAAGGCCGCAAAAGGCACGTCGGCCGCGGCGTCGAATGCGCCGAAGATCTTGACGTACTCCTGAAACGACGTGACCAGCGTCGGTCCAAACGGACCTCGCTGGGTGACGCCGACCATGCCCAAGACTGCCGTGGGCACGGCGGGGAATACCGCGTTCCTCGGCTCCTCCTCGATAATGACGAGTTTGGACGCGAGGAGTGGTTGTGCTGTAGCCATTTCGTCCTCCTGCGACTAAGCGGGGATTACCCTCACCCGCGTCGGTCGCGCCAGCATTGCTGATTTCACATCCGGGCAATCAATAACGCTCTTGTGGAGAGGGCCCGTCTTGGCATTGGGCAGCAACGTGACGGAGTCACACAGCCGCACAGCGATAACCTTGATCCCGCCCCGGCCTTCCGCGGTGACGACATTTTCGTGACGCTGCGTCATTGCGCAGCCACACCGGTCGTCGTCGCAGTAGACTTCGTGGGGCAGGTTGAAAACCTGAATCCGACCGCTGAGGTCTTCGAGACACACGCGATCCGTAGCCACCTTCGTTTCCTTGGGCGGCGGAGTATTCCTTGGAGCCGTTTTTTTCTTCGCCACTAGGTCAGCCCCGGCTGGAAGTCGATAGCGGGAATGGTGGGCAGGTCGTCGGAGAACGGCGCGATGATCACCCGCTGCGGTATCCCACCAGTCTGGACGCCGACAGTCACATCGAGGACCAGTCCCTGGCAACGCAGAACGCTTGAATAGGCATGAAGCCCATCTCCGAACTCATCGGTTGCTGCCCACCCTCCGTCGATAAAGACTTCAAGGTCAACGAGTTGTCCAGAACCCTCGAACGTTTCAATAACCAGAGATGGTCTCGCCATGAAGTTGTTCGTGATAAGGTTCTGCATGTTCTGTGCTTCCAACTTTCCGTCAGACAGTAGAAGGATACGCCACAACAGACGAGCCGTAAAGGGCGGAGTAGTTACGAAGACATCGTCTCCACCGGCGTCCGAGAGCTGATCTTCCGTTTCCCGGTTGTCGGTATCCTCTACCACGTCTGGTCCCTGAAGCAAAACCGCAGGCAACTCGGAGATCGCAGTAAGTCCGGAAGTCGGATCTGTAGAGAAGTCGAACCACGTGTTGATATTCACGTTGCCAATGACGTTCCTCTGCAGGCGACGGATGATGTTCCTGGTAACCCAGGCCACATCAGACTCGGCGGTCAGGTCCTGTCGACGGTAAGTGAAACCGTCTGCCACTGTCACCGTCTCCGTGGGAATCGGTACTCCACTGTCGTCCAGGTTGGTCACCACGACGTCAATCGCGTTCGGGAGGAGCTTCTGGCTGCCGCGGTATTCGGGAGTGATGACCCACATGAACGTCGTCGACACAGGGATCACGCCGTCCGCGTCCAGTCCGTCGAAGGTGATCTTCACAGTCGGAACGAACTCCCCGCCCACCGGCCCGGTCAAGGGCGGGTCGCTGCCACCCGGAGGCGGGACCAGCGGCAGGCGGAAATTCGTCCCCGTGATACCGACGCGGCCGCGCCCCATCGGGAGCCCCTCCGCAGGCGAAATATCTGTGACGGTGGGGACTGCCACGCTACACCGGGATCCTCTGCCGCCCCTTTCCCTCGAGGTAGGCGATGTACCGCTTGGTGGCCCGCTGCACCAGGCCCTTCCGCCACAACTTGACCGCGGGCGCCATGAACGGGCGCGGCGGAATCACGATTGACGTCTTTCTCCTGGATAGCGGCCGATTGATCACGCCCTTGATGAAGAGGAACATGAAGAACTTCCGCATCTTATTCGAGACCCTGATGCGCGCGCCACGCTCTTGAATAATGGCGATGTTGGCCAGCGGCTTGCCCTGCTTCGAGCGTGCGCCGCGGTGGACCCCCACGGTATAGACGCCCTTGCTGGCGCGGATGACCTTGACGGATCGTCTTAGAGCCCCGGTCCGGACCAAGGCCTTACGACCTCGAGAGGTCTGGCCGCCGATCTTCGACGCGTTGCGCCGCATCTCGAGCGTCATCCCAGACAGGGCCGGCCAGGAAGCCCCTATCCCTTGTTTGGCGAACCCGGTGACAACAGTCTTCTGTAACAGGAAGGCCTCGTCGCGGGAGGTCATATCGAAAGCCTTCTCGCTGCGGCTGGCGAAGTCCTTGATCCCCCGGATGGCCTTTGCCCAGTCGCCGAAGAGCCCGCTCATGCCAGCCCCTGTCGTCGCTCGTCGACGGTGATCATGATGAGGTTCGCGCGGAAGCCAAGCCAGCCGTCAATGACCTTGACCTGTGTGACGAAGAGCGGGTTCCGGTCGAATGTCATCACTACGTTCCCGAACTTGTCGCTGATCTTGACGAGACGGTCCCTCGGCTGGATCGCCGGCCGGCCGTCGGCCGCTATGAGCCCGGCGTCCTCCAGCTCCTTGCGGTGCGCCACCAGCTCCATGCCAGAGTCAGGCACGTCGCCGGAGCCGACCTGGCGCTGCAGCTCCTGCCGGTTCGACTCGACCTGGACGTTGATCACGATCTCCGCCTTCTCGACACGCTGCGTCTCGCCGATACCGTCGGCGTTGCTGTCGGTCTTGCGGACTTCGCGGAACTCGTCGTCGTAGTTCCCTGCCGTCGAGATGGCCGCGGTGTCCAGCAGGGCAAAGGTGGCCTTGAGCGGCCTGATGAGACGGCCGCGGCTCACACCATCACCATCGTCGGCGGACGCATGTAGCGCTGCAGGACCGAGTCGATCCACCGGTCACCGGTGAGACCCATCGATCCACCGAGCAGCCCAGACGAGGAGGACTTCCCGCCCCACTTGATCTTCTGGTCTCTGGTCTCGACCTCAGTGATGTCGAAGCCGCGCTCGACGTCTTCCATGTCTGAGTCGTTGGCCAGAAGGGGCAGGTGGCGCTTTACGAGGCGGATGCACACGTCCTGGATGTCGGCCGGGACTTCGCCTTCGGAGAGCGGTATCTGGGATCCGGCAACCGTCTCGCCCACGGCGTCGTCAGGATCCAGTTCAGTGAACCCGAACTTGCCAGTCAACCGGATATTCTGTTCGCCGCGCGGCCAGCGCGTGATAAAAAAATCTCCGCCCAGGACGGCTCGTAGCTCAAGCCGTGGAGCGTCCCGGTCGTCGGGAGCGGTGAGCCCCATGGTGAGATGGCGGTTGTAGACCTGTGCGCTTGCAAGGTCGACCATTTGAGAGTCAGTGACGCCGGAGATGTCGAAGACGATCTCGATGGTGTCGATCCGGATGATGGGGACGTAAACCGGGAGGATGGTGCCCCCCGTACCGTCGAACTGGATCGAGCGGCTCTTGCTGCCGAACCAACGACCGGTGGCGCTCTCGATGAGGGTAGAGGCAATCCGGATGGCCCGGTTAACCCTGGGATCGGTGAAGGGGGGGTTGAGTGCGAATCCCTCCTCCCGGACCTCTTCTAGGGTGCAGTAGTTGTTGATCGGCATCTCACCGCCTTTTCCTAGGCCTCTCCTTGTCGCGCTCCTGGGAGACTGCCTTCTTGATGGCGCGCATGCTCTCGTCGAACCGGCGAGACTCGCTGTTCACATAATCGATCCCGAGTTCTGAACTTCGATCCTCAGGATCGGCGAACATGAAGTTGAAGTTGTTGCGTCCATTGCGACCAACCTTCTTCAGGCGGATGAGCCGCAAGCCCTTCACCGAGTAGTATGCCGCCAGTGCCAGATCGGTCGTCACGACAACCTGCGGGCTAGCCGTGACACCCTCGACCTTTTCCGAGATCACTTCTTCGCCCGCTTACCCCTCGGCTTCGCTTTCGCTTTGGCCTTCGGCTTCTTCTTGGTCGTCGTCGACCGCCGGGCTGGCGGCTTCCTGGCCTTCGGCTTGGCTGGAGGATCCTTGAGTAAGGCAGTGGGGTCGGGCGCCAGCTCGAGGTCGTGCTCGGGCTCCCCGGCGTTGAAGTCGTCGGCCAGCGTATGGCCGGCGTCGGGTGGAGCGTGTATCTCCTGCGGTCGCCCGTGGTCGATGGTCCGGCCCAGCCGTTCCATCTTCTCGCGCCGGATGACCTCCTTGGCCTCGTCAACCGTGCAAATATCGAAGGCACATGGCGCGCCCCTGCCGTTGTTGGCTTTGGCCGTGAGCCGCAGATACTCAGCGTTGGGCGCTGGGATGCGATGCCAGTCTCCCTCCGCGAAGCCCTGCTTCCAGCCAAAAACGCTCCATGTCTTCCTGAGGTGACCCTTGCTGGGATCGTACGGCTTCAGCCGCACCATCATCTCTTGTGCCATTTTGGCCTCCTTTAACGTTAACTCGCCCAGACTACTGAGCGATGACCATCAGCGTGGTCGTCACTGCCGAAAGATTCGTGGTGCTCGACACCTCTGCCAGCGCGTCGTCGAGCGCGATCAGCGTGTCGGCCGCGGCGTCGTAACGAAACACGAAGCCGACCGCCGGTTCCGCGTACGCGTGCAGAATGGTGGCGCCCTCCGGCAACTGGGCCGCCAGCGCCACGTCGTCGCCACCCGTGGCGTACGACGCCGACATGGTGACGAGCATGGTTCGCAGATAGGTTGCCGCTTTCGGGACTTCGCCCGCATCGGCGCGGAGCGTGATTGCAACTGTACCCATTTCTTCTTCCTCCTACTACCGTCCGACTTAGGCGGTCGGGTTGACGTTGATGATGACCGAGCTGGCGTCCTCGTTCGCGAACGCGCCGTCGAAACGAACGCTGACCACGATCAGGAAGACATCCGCTTCGATGTCCTCGTCCATCTTGAGTCGGACGTCGCGATGAAGACCGATGTGCCAATTCTTCGGATCGAAGAGCGTGGCGACGGTTTTCACAGAACCGGATCCGATGTTGTTCGGATAGAGCATCTCGGACTCGATCGGGATGTTGAAGAGCCTGGTGATCCCGTTGGTCTCTCGACGTTGGTCTCCCGCCTCGGTCGCCCGGTCGCTCAGGCTGCCCACGTAGGTGATGCAGGACTTGGTCGAGGTGGTGAAGACCAGCTTCGCAAAGTCGTGGTATTCCTCCGGCAGCTCTTGGAGTCCCTGCTCAAGCAGAGTCTTCGTGAGGACCGTCGACGAGGCGTCCTTGACGTGGCTCGTGATCGACTTGATGATCCCGTCGAACTGCGCCAGGTCGTTATTGGTCGACGTGGTATCCGATTGGATCTGGATCTTGAGCATGTCCCGGCGGACTGCCATGGTCAACTTCGTCATGATGAACTGACGAAGGCGCTCCTGCATGATGTTGTCCTCGAAGACCTCCTGCTGCACATGCACACTGGCCTTGTAGAGCTTCGGGTTGAGCGTGGTCTGCCCAAGGGTCGGGGTCGTCCGCTGCCCGACAGGCAATGCCTGCCCGGCGACCCCGGCGTGCAGGACGTCACCGGTGAACCCGAACCGATCCAGCTTGAAGGTGTCAGCCTTCATGGGGATGGTCGAGTATGAGCGGAGTCGCTCGGATCCCTTGATCGCGATCTCCCAGAACTGCTTCGCCTGCTCGGGTTCCATCAACCCGCCGTTGGCTGCGAGGAAGGCGATTGTGAAGTCGGCCTTCCGCACTGGGCTCAAGCGGCCCCAATTGTCGTTGGAGAGATGCTCCCCGTTGCTGATGATATCCATCGTATCCTCCTAGCGGGGCCTTAACCCTCTGGAAACATGTCTGCGTTGTAGAGGAAGTCCGGGCTTCCCTCTTCGCGTTTCTGGGTGGTGGAAGAATCTCCGGGTGCGCCCGAACTTCCGGCCGCGATGGTCGCGGCTTGGCGTGGCGCCATGTTGGCGACCATGTCCTTGAGGGACTCGATCTCCTTGGCCTGCTTGGTGAGCAAGACGTGAGTGCCGTCTTGACGTTTTGCGATGGAGTCGCTGACCTGCTTCAGGCTGACCTCTGGGCTGAGGTCGCCGAGCAGCGTCCTCATGTTGGTCATGATGCCCTTCAGCGCTTTGATGTGGTCGCCGGAGATCTTGCCCCCGGCCTCCTTAACCACAGACTCGGCGAACGATGCCAGCGCGCCCTTGAAGATCTCACCGCCGATGCTGATCGAGCCGTCGTCCAGCTTCTTGAGTTCATCATCGGCCATCTCTTTGTCTTCCTCGTCCTCTTCATCTTCCTCGTGCTCGGCCTTCTCGGTCTCTTCGTCGTCCTTCTCCTCGTCGGAGGCGTCCGCCTTGGCTTGGAACTTCTGGGCGAAGGATCCGAAGAGGCCGCCTACCGCCTGGGCCTCCTTGATCAACTCCGCCGGGACGGTCGCGTCGTCTGACTCGGACGCGCTCTTGATGGCACTCTGCAGCGTGGCCGCGCGCTCCATCCCCTCGGCGAGGACCTGTAGCATCCCCTCCTTGGCAGACTTCGGGAGACTGACGCTCTTCTGGGTGGTGACAGCGCTCAACGTGCTGTCGTCGTTCTTGATGAGTTCCGGGCCGAGGCCGGCCCCGAAATCTTGGGCGTATCCTGTCTGGTGCATTTCGCCTCGCTTGGTTACCAGGAACCGTGTCTTGTTTGCGCCTCGGTCCACCAAGTGCACCGAGCGGATGAGGAGGTCACGTAGACGGAAGATGTTATCCTTGTCGTCCTCATCGAGGTTTTTGCTAAGCTCCAGAGAGCCGAGCAGGTTCAGTATATCCGGTGAATGGTATATTTCAAGCCTCTGCACTTTCCAGTGGTCCGCGACGTGCTTCCCCATCGATAGACCACGCACCAAAATCTCCGCTCTTCACCTTCTTCCAAAGCTCGTTACTGTGAACGATGGCGCCGAGCAACCAGGTCCCCTTCCGTATCTCCTGGCCGTCCATGGTGAAGTCGACCGGCGCGACAAAGCTCTCGACGACCTCCATCTCCTGCTCACCTGCTTCTCGCTGGTGCATCACGCCGAGCCCGCGGTACTTGGCCAGGAACGCCCAAGCCGCATCGCGTACGTCCTCTGCGGAGTACACGTCCTGCTGAGCGTCGGGGTCCAATGGATTTCCGTTTTTGCCATCATTCGGCTCGAGTACGATGCCTAGCACATAACGGAGGTCGTCTGCTTTGACGACTGGTAGGCGCTTACGGAAGGGCAGGTCCGCGAGGAGCTGGCGGTCCGTTTTCGTAACGTTGCTCGGAGTAGAAACGTCCGAGGCTACAGTAAAGGGTAGCGGCGTATCACTAGCCCTGTCAAGCGGAAGGTTTCCGCGAGACTTGGATTGCTTCTCCCTGTCTTCATCTCCGTGATAGAATTTGTAGCTCTGAACGGCACCTCGCCGGTCCCCTGAAGCAAACAGGGTCAGGAGCACCGGGCGACCGGCGTCGGCTGAATCGGCCGGTTTTGCCGCCGGGCCAATCCAGCGAGTGCGGAAGGTCGCGTCTCCGGGTGGAAGCTGTCGAAACGCGAAGAAGTTGGGAAGGCGCTCCGGCTCCGTTTTTGCGTCCTCGACGTTGTCACGAAGCCAGGTTCGAGCTTCCGCGAGATCCCATGAATACCACTTATGCGGTTCGGTCTGCCCCGGAACGATCTCGCCCTTCTCGCTGCCAGTGCGCTCCTGGGGCACGGTGTGCTGGTGAGCGCCGGGGTCGTTGGGCGTCGCGACCCATTCCACCACCTCGTGTCCGTGTCCGCTGTCGACGCTAGTCTTCCCGTTCCCTGTCTCGCTGTCCACGGTCGCGATGTGGGTGTGCCCGTTTGCGGTGGAAGTCTCAACTTGGATCTCAGCCTTCAGGATCTTCCCCGCCTCCCGAACGATACTGTGATCGGGGATCGTGTCGCCGCGGCGGTTCAGCTCGGCCATCGCAAACGCAGCGGCTCGGAGGAGGTCGTCGACCTTGGCACCCTTCTCGCGACGATCGAACTCCTTGTCCATGAGCTGCAGCAACTCGCGCAGGTCGTTGGCGCTGAGGCTTTCGACGTTGTCGCTCTTCTGCCTTTCGACTCCTTGCCCCACCTCGATCAACCGGTCTACCTCCGGCTGGGTCCAGTGGTGCTCGAGAGAAGTATGGGCGACATGAAAAGCTCTTGATAACGAGAACTTATGAGGCACCCGTGCCGTATCTTCGATCATCACCAAGGGGCCGGCCGGCGTCAGTGCGACGTCGCGCACGATGTGCTGATAGGGCTGCTCCTCGATCATCCCGGCGCCGAAGGCCAGCCAGTCCTCGTCGCTCACCTTGTACAACGGCGCGCCCTCGACGTCCCTGCTTTGGATCCAGTCGCAGACCAGGTCCTTCTCTACCGGGCCCGTAACGGCAGAGCATTGGTTCGGGGCCGTGAAGTACTGGCAAGACCCGCAGCGCTCTCCGGGGTTGTCCTCTTCGGCCTTGCGAAGCCTTGCGCGATCGTTCTCCAGCTTGGCCGGCTCTTGCTTCGCGGTCTTGATGGACCTGGGCGGATCATAGACCTCGGTGAGTTCAAGCGGATGGAACCACGCCGCGCTCTCGTGCTTGGCGATCAGTGATGCGTTGACCGAGTCGAGTTTCTCCGACAGGGTCTGCTGGGCGTCGTAGCCGGTGGGGAACTTCACGCCGCTGCGCAATTGCACCACTCCGAAAGCGGACATGCCGTCGGTGAGGATGAAGTCACGTCCAAGCGCTTTCGCCTGGTCGATGGGGCACACGATGCCGGCGACTTCGCCCTTGGCGAGCCGACCGATGATGTGAGCGGGGTCTGCCAGTTTGATCGATCGCATACTGTCTCGCTTGTTGCTGTCCATCATCATCACTCCCCCACCCACAGATTCGGATCGTCATCCGTCTCTTCGACGGGCTTCGTCTTGTTCAGCTCGGCCAGGAGGGCGTCGAACATCTTGTCGCAGACCCGTTCGACCCCCCAGCCCTGGTCCTGGAACCGCTCGATCGTCCAGTCGAGGAGGAACTTGGCGCGCCGCTTGGTCTCCGCGATGGTGAGCGACGGTGTGAACAGGTTCGCTCGGGTGACCGGGTGGGTCATGATCGAGAGGTTGACGGCGCGCTGCACAAACGTCGCGACCTTATCGATCGACTCAGGGCGCTTGAACATCTTCTGGAGCTGGCTGAGTTTTGCTTCGTCCATCCTAAACATCCGGGAGTAAAGTGGTCCGACAGTTTCCGTGATAGGGGGGACTTCCAACTCCTTGATTTTGCAGGGATTTATTACTCATCCCCCATCTGATGGACCCAACAACATCGCTACGACCGACACCGCTACGGTCGACGACCGCTGCCAAGCGCGATCCACCCTTGCCGGGAAGGAAGAGGCCGCGCTTGCCGGCATCTGGGCCGCTACCGATCAGCTTCTCCACGAACCAAGGCTGTGCCCGCTTTATGGCCGCCGGGTCTTCGAGTTTCTCCACTTCGTCAAACGTCGTAAGTGTGCGAGATACTTGAAGAGTTTTACCATGTAACCCACGGCAGATATTGGTGGTCCTTTCATCAAGCACCGCCTCTATGGTGTAAGTATCGATCCCGGCGTCCCGCATGGTCACCAACTGCGAGAACGACCGGGCTCGATTGGAGAAAGCGTTGGCGACGACTCCGTAGTAGGACGTCGTTCTGCCAGCGAGTTGGCCGCGGAAGGCCCTCTGGAGCTGTCTCGCAACCGCGTCGCTGCCGAGCCCTTCAGATACACCACGGGAAACAATCTCCCGGGCCGTCGCAGAGAGCGCTGGACTCATCTGCTTCGTGTAAAAGTCGGTCACGAAGTTTGAATTCGACGACGCTATCCGGCGCACCGCTTGGAGGTCGACGACCTTCATCGACGTACTGACCCCGAGCTTGTGCGTCTTGACGGTCGCCCGCCGGGTCGCCTTGGCAGTCGTGTCCCCCCGCGCTTTCATTGCCTCCACGGCCACCGGGGCAGCGCTACGTCCGGCGGCAGCCATCGCCGCGGTCACACGTGACTCCAAGACTCGAAGCTTGGCCTGCGGCAATCGACGCCAGTCGACATTGAGTTGCCTGATGAGGCGATCGAAGGTGGGCTTGGTGGCCTTGCCCGTGTCGCGCCGCAGCTCGGCCGACAGCAGCTCAACCAGACGGTCGAAGCCCTTGACAGTCGTGGGGTCAATCGGGGCAGCCTTGGCCACGTGGGTGGCGCGCACGGCCCACTCTGGGGCCTCCACGGAACCGTTCCAAGCGATGGCCAGGCCGGCGATTGCTGTTCCTGATTTGGATAGCCTGAGCGCCTCCCCCTCCGGGTGGTTCGACCGGCGCACCTGCCCCTTATGAATGACCACCTTGAACGGTCGACACTTGGCCCACCGACTCATATCGAGCGCTGGGACATACCGGAGCGGGCCGGCTCCGAAGATGTAGCACCCAGCCTTCAGCACTTGGCCCCCAGCCCGATCGCGACCATGAACAGGATCGCGACCATGAACAGGATCAGCCCCAACGAGATGATCGCGAGCAGGTTTGATTGCCAGGACTTCATCTTCCCAGGGCACCTTCGAGCAGAAGCTGAACCCGCTCCTCGACGCGAGTCACGCTGGAGTCCTGTCTCTTCAGGAGCAGGAGGTTGATCTCCGCTTGCGAGGCACCATCCATCTCTTCGTCCTCGGGCTCCTTTTCCGATGCGTCCAGCATCTCCTCCGGGATCTTGCTGTGGTTGGTTCCGGTGATGCTGACCGCGTTCTTCATCGTTTCCCCCTCTTGTGCTCGAAGGCGTCTTCCAGGTTATGGATCCTCTCGTCGAGCTTGCCTACCGCGACAGCCAGCTGCTCCATCAAGTCGTTGTACCGATCGAATCTCATGATCAATTCCTTCTGAATATCGACGGAGACGTCCAAGTTCTTATCGACGCCTTCGAGTAGGTTCCGCAACGCGACGCTGAAGTACCAAATCTTCCCAGCGGGATCCTTCGGGTCCTGGATGTTGTGCCAGGTCCACATCTCTTCGATCTTCTTGAGCGTCGGCGCGAGGTAGTGTTCCGTGATGCTCTTGAGTTCCTCTCGAAGCTCCTTGACGCTCTTGCCGGAGCCAAGCAACTTGTCGAGTAGCCACAGGAGACCCGCAACGCCAGCCCCACCACCAGCGCCAAGTCCTAGACTGGCCGGGTCTGGCATTACGTTCTCACTCGGAGTCGGGCACGGAGTCGGTGGCCCGCTGCCCGTCCAGCAGCATGTTG